>JAABUQ010003011.1_pt1 | contig 31898 bp, 22 predicted proteins | sample 5560001 | NCBI WGS metagenome assembly JAABUQ01 (sample SAMN10711888, study PRJNA513371) | rock metagenome | isolation source: Antarctica rocks | place: Antarctica: Victoria Land, Finger Mt nord | collected 2015-12-18 | reverse complement strand
CCCATGATAGTGCCCACGGCGCGAAAGTCGGTCATCGCCGGATCCTCCCACCACCCCACGCCGCCTCCCCTCACCGGGGGATCGCGGCGTGGGCTCTTTCTGTTGGTCGAAATGCCTTCATCGCTTCGGATCGATCGGTTCAATCCGGGACCCTTGGTCCGAGGCGGTGGTCCAGAAGGCGGCCGGGGCTTCGAGTCCGAAGCGTTCGCGAATCGTGACGAGGATCGCGGCTTCCTTGTCGGGGTCGTGACGGGAGAATCCGAAGATTGCCGGGCCCCAGGAACTCTGGCCGACCCCGACGAGTCCCAGGCGACGCATCTGTTCAACGATGGCATCGAGTTGCGAGTGGGCGTAGAGGCCCCCCTGGATGCAGGCGAATCGGAGTCCGATCTGGACCTGGAGGTCGGAGAGGGCCGAGCCGAAGGCCGGGAGATCGCGCTCGGCCGTGGCTGGGAGGAGTTCCAGGAGCACCAACCGACAGAGGCGGTCGATCTCGGCGGCCGTGACCCCGGGGAGGTTGGCGAACGCCTCGACCTCGCGGTCCCCGGCGAGGCCCGGCGGGGTGGGGGGGATCACGACCAGGAGCGACCAGTCGGCGGGAAAGGTCAGCCGGGCGAGCAGGGGAGGGAAGGCTGAGGATAAAGACCGGCCGCCGTCGACGATCAGGCCGCCGAGGGCCGAGCCGTGCAGGCCGATCCCCGACCTCCGCCCGCGGCCGGACAGGGCAACCAGTCTCGGCGTCGAAGGCTCGGTCTCGCCGCGGCAGTGCAAGACCAGCCGGGCCACCGCCAGGCTCAGGCCGGTGCCCGTCCCCAGGCCGACGTGCTCGGGGGGGGCCTGGCGGATCGTCACGCGGATCGGTGAAACCTCGATCCCGTCCCGGCCCAGGATGTCGGCGTAATGCTGGAGGAGCGACGCGGCCCGATCGGCGAGCGGCCCGTCGGCGGCCCAGCGATCGGAAGGGCTGGCGTCGATGATGAGGCCCGGCCTTGCGATCATCAGGCCGACCGAGCCGAACTGGCGGGGGGCCTCGTCGCCCCAGGCGAGCAGGCCGAAATGGAGGCGACTCGGGGCGACGATCCGGACGGCCCGTGGGCTCATCGCCGGGGCCCTCCCGCCTCGACGAACGCACGCAGGAGGGCGAACGCCTCGATCTCGGCGGGCCCGCCCGTCTTGGACACGAGCGGGGCCAGCCGCTCGAACTCATTTCGGATCTCGGGGCCCGGGATGATCCCGAGTCGCGTCGCCAGGATCGCCGCCTCGACGACCGCGTGCTTGGCGCGATTGAGCCCGAAGAGGTCTCCGTGCCGGCCCGAGGCGACGGTCTCGACCCGGATCGTCGCGCGGTCGTCCCGGTCGTCGAGGTCGATCACGCGGAACTCATGATAGCGTGCCGACGAGACGAGGATCCGGCCCCGGACCGCATCGGCCGGCCTCGTCTCGGCGTCGGTGACGGGCCCGATGGCCGCCCTCGCCAGCAGGAGGACGTCGTCGGTGACGTGGAGGACCCCTTCCCCCGCGGCCTTGAGGTTCCGGTACGTCGTCGAGGTCTTGAACGGCCGGAGCACGAACCGCGACCAGTCGCCCTCGGACCACGGGCCCATCGGCGCGACGTTCAGCGCAGCGTCGGGGCCCATCGTCGTGACCAACCCTTCGAGGATCACGGGCCGGCCTCGCTCTCCGCGACGGCCGGGGGGACCGTCGCCGTCGCGGCCCGGCGTTTCCGGTCCCGGTGGCTGACCTCGGGCTCGGTCAGGAATCCCCAGTCGAGGGCCCGGTCCTGGCGATAATCCTTGCTGAGGGTCAGCGCGGTCCTGGCCTTCATCAGCTCCAGGCCGAGGTAGAAGGCGTGCGAAGGGTCGTCGACGCCCATCCCCTCGAACAGGGTTGAGGGGTCGGTCCCGACCAGGTGACGCTCGTGGTTCATGGCATGGATCAGGCCGTCCTCGGCGAAGATCCGCCAGTTCGGGTCCTTGATCGAGCGGGCGAGGGCGTCGAGCGCCTCGGGGCCGTGGCGATGGGGCCTGGGGTCGCGGAGGGTCACCAGGCGGGGCTCCAGGTGCTTCGGGAGGGTCCGCCGGCTCACGGCGTGATAGGCGAGACGACGCGCAAGATCGATCTCGCGGACCGACGACCGGGCCCAGTTGATCACGGCCGTCGTCAGGACGCTCCGGATCGCCAGCTCCTGGCAGAAGCCGACCAGGAGGGTGTTCACCCCCGCCGAGTCGACGTCCGTCAGCTCGGTCAGGTTGCCCACGCCCATCAGGATCTCGGCCCCGGGATAGCGCCGACGCGCCTCGATATAGCGGCCGAGCGACGCGGCGAAGCCGAAGCCGATCGGCTCGAGGATGGGATCGACCCGGAACGGGATCCCCTGCCTCGTGAGGTCGTCGATCGTCGCGTCGAGCCCGTCGAGGGTCCCGGGACGGTCGGGGATGGCGACGACCTCGACGCCCCAATCGGCGGCCCACTCTCGATTGGTGGCGTTCACCGAGAGGACGAGGTCGGCGCCTCCCGCGACGGCGTCGGCGACCTCGGCCGGGTCGAAGCTGTCGACCGAGACCCGATAGCCGCGGTCGCACAGGGCCCGGACCGCGTCGCCGACGCCGGGCCAGGGGCCGCCGGGGTCGCAGCCGAGGTCGATCCGGTCGGCTCCTTCGGCGACGAACCGATCGGCCTGGCCGAGGATCGCGTCGAGCCCGAGGCGAGGGGCATGGTTGATCTCGGCCAGGATCTCGATGTCGAACGCCCCGTAGCCGTCGCGGGCGTCGTCGTCCCGTCCCAGGAAGCGCGGGAGGTCGCGGAGATCCTCGGGGCCGAGCACGACCTCGGTCCGGGCCTTCTCGACCACGGCCGAGAGGTCGCCCCGGCAGTGACCCGGGAGGACGACGCGGGCGATCCCGTCGGGGACGTCCAGGTGCCGGGCGACCCACCTCGGGGTCATCAGGGCCGCGACCGAGATCGGCAGGACCGCGACCTCGGCGGCGATCCCCGCCCGGGGCGCGAGGTCATCCAGGACCCGGCGGAGCGAGAACTCCGCGAGCCGGCCGGTGACGAACAGGAGCCTCTCGGGCGGGGCCAAGTCTGCCACCTTGGGTCGGTCCCCTGGTTTCGGTGCGGGGTCGAATCGAGATCCGTCGAGGCCGGGCGGGCCGACGGCCGGGACGCTTCGAGGCCGTCGTCCGGCCATCGTCGCGGGCTCATCGGACGGCCCCGCCGTTGACGCGGAGGATCTGCCCGGTGAGGAAGGTGGAGTGCGGGCCGACCAGATAGCGGGCGGCCCGGGCGACGTCGTCGGGGGTCCCCCAACGTCCGAGGGGTGTCTCGCGGAGGGCGCGTTCCTGCCAGGCCGGGGGGGCCGACTCGCCCCAGGCCGTCCGGATCCAGCCGGGGGCCAGGGCGTTGACCCGGACCTCGGGGGCGAGGCTCACCGCGAGGCTCCGGGTGAAGGCCAGGATCGCACCCTTGGTGGCGGCGAACAGTTCGCCCGAGTCCCCGCCCATGCCGGTCTCGGCCTGGTCCCAGCCCATCGTCACGATCGCCCCCCGGCCCCGGGCCTTCATCCGGCGGCCGATGTCGCGGCAGAGTCGGACCGTGGCGGCGACGTCGACGGCCCAGAGCGTGTCGAGCTTCGCGTCGAACGGCCGCTTCGCCCCGGTGCCGGTGAGGGTGTCGGCCCCGGCGAGGTGGAGCCAGGCGTCGAGGCCGTCCCAGGTCGACCAGGCGGCCTCGACCAGCCGGTCGCCGGCCTCCCGGTCGGCCAGGTCGGCGGCCAGGATCGCCGACCGTCGCCCGAGCCCGCGGACCGCCTCCGCGACCTCCTCGGCCGCACGGCTCGGGGTCCGACCGTGGACGATCACGTCGGCACCGGCCCGGGCGAGCTCCAGGGCGGTCGCGCGGCCGATCCCGCTCGTCGCGCCCAGCACGGCGACCCGGTGGCCGTCGAGTTCCGCGGTCGGGGCTGGGGACGGGTCGGGCATCGCCTTGGTCGGGTCGCGGGGCGGTTCGGGTCGAGCCGGGGGTTCGTCCCTCCATCGTATCGCGGAGGGTCGCGGCCCGTCAGGGGGGACCCTCGACGTCGGGAACTCCGGGCGCTCCGAGGGCGACACGGCGGCCGGGGGCCGGTAGGATCGGCTCCGTTGCGTCGCGGCGAGGTAACCGGCCCCGGCACGGGCGGCGAGGGAGGATCGGACGGTGATCGATGCCAACCCGTCGTCGCGTCGCGTCGTCGAGGACGCGACCTGCCTCGGCTGCGCCTGCCTCTGCGACGACATCGGGGTCGTCGTCGAGGGGGATCGGATCGTCGAGGCGACCCGGGCTTGCAGCCTCGGCCGGTCGTGGTACGGGTCGGGCACGATCGCGGCCGAGCCGGTCGTCTCCCTGGGGGGCCGACCGGCCGACCTGGAAGCGGCGATGGGCCGGGCGGCCCAGATCCTCGCCGACGCCCGGGCAGCCGTCGTGCTCGGGCTCGGAGCGGCGACGATCGAGGCCCAGAGGCATGCGGTAGCGATCGCCGACCGGATCGGTGCCGTCGTCGGAGGGACTGCGGAGGGCCGGGCGGGGCTGGCGGCCTATCAGCGGGTCGGGATGGTCGGCGCGACGCTCGGCGAGGTCCGCGACCGGGCCGATCTGGTCGTCTATGCCTCGGAATCCTGGCCGAGGGCCCTCCCTCGCCTGGTCGAGCGGTTCATCGACCCGCCCGGCCGGTTCGTCCCCGAGGGCCGGGCTGGGCGGACGGTGGTCAGGCTCGGCGAGCCGGCGGCCTCGGCGGCTCCGGGGGAGGCGGACGACGACCCCGTCGACCTGACGGTCTCGTACCGGCGATCGGATGACGTGAAGATCCTCTTGACTCTCCGCGCGCTGCTCGACGGGGCCTCGCTCGACCCGGCGGCGGTCGAGCGATCGACGGGCGTCCCCCTGAAAGACCTGGGCGACCTGGCCGACCGGATGAAGCGGGCGCGTTATGGGGCGGTCTTCGTCGCCCCGTCCTGCCGGTCGTCGGCCGCGGACGAGGCGATGCTGATGCTGGTCCGGGACCTCAATCGGTTCACGCGGTTCGTGGCGGTCCGGCCGACGCGGGACGGGGCGAACGTCGCGGGCGCGGCGAGCGTCCTCGCCTGGCAGGCCGGGGCGGCGGGGGACGTCGACTTCGCCCTCGGCTATCCGAGGCACCTCCCGCGCGAGGGGGCGATCGAGCGGCTGGAGCGCGGGGAGGCCGACGCGGCGCTGCTCGTCGGCGAGATCGACGGACTCGGGGAGACCTCGGTGGCCACGGCGAGGCTGGCGGCGATCCCCCGGGTTGCGATCCTCCCGGACGCGCGGTCGTCGGTCGATGAGGGAGGCCGATCCATGCCGGTTCGCGATTCGCTCGCAAACTCCGATGTTTTCATCCCGACGGCCCGTCCCGCGATCGACGAGGCGGGGACGGTCGCGCGATTCGACGGCGTGATGCTCCCCCTGCGGCCGCCGTTCCCCGGGCGGCGGGTGTCGCAGGTCGAGGTCCTCCGGGGGATCGAGGATCGGATCAGGGCCCGCCAGGACGCCCGACGATGAGTGGCCGTCTCCTCAAGATCGCCGGGGGGCACGTCGTCGACCCGGCCAACGGGGTCGACGGGGTGGCCGACGTCTGGATCGAGGACGGGCGGGTCGTCGCCGCCCCGGCCGACCCATCGGCCCGCCCCGACCGGACGATCGACGCGAGGGGCGACGTGGTGATGCCGGCGGGCGTCGACGTCCACTGCCACATCGCCGGGCCGAAGGTGAACGGGGCCCGCGCGATGCGGCCCGAGGAGTCGCGCCGGGGCGGATTCCTGCCGAGGTCGGCGGCCGGCCGGTCGGGGACGCTCGGGAGCGTGCCGACCACGTTCAGCACGGGGGCACTCTACGCGGGGCTCGGCTACGGGACGGCCGTCGACGCCGCGATCGCCCCGCTGATGGCCCGGCAGACCCACCACGAGCTCGCCGACACGCCGATCATCGACAAGGCCTTCCTCATCCTGCTCGGCAATAACCATTATGTGATGGATCGCATCCGCGACGGCGACCGTGAGCGGCTCCGCGGGTTCCTGGCCTGGGTCCTGGGGGCCTCGCGCGCCTTCGGGGTGAAGGTGGTCAACCCGGGCGGGGTCGAGGCCTGGAAGGGGGGCCACGGGGATGTCGCGGGGCTCGACCAGGTCGTCCCAGGGTTCGACGTCACCCCGAGGGCGATCCTCGCCGGGCTGGCCGAGGCGGTGGACGAGCTGGGGCTGCCGCACCCGGTCCACGTCCACGGCCCGAGGCTCGGCCTGCCCGGCAACGCCTCGGCGATGCTCGAGACGATGGCCGCCCTCGACGGCCACCGGGCCCACCTGGCGCACGTCCAGTTCCACTCCTACGGGGGCGACCCCGGCGACGTCCGCGGGATGGATTCGCAAGTCGGGCCGCTGGCCGACTACGTGAACGCCCACCCCGCGATCAGCGTCGATGTCGGCCAGGTGATGTTCGGCGAGACGACGAGCATGACCGCCGACGCCGCGGTCGGCCAGTTCCTCCACGGCGTCACCGGGCGGAAGTGGCTCAGCCACGACGTCGAGCTGGAGACCGGCTGCGGGGTCGTGCCGATCGCCTACGAGGACAAGAACGCGGTCCATGCGCTGCAATGGGCGATCGGGCTCGAGTGGTTCCTCCGGGTCGACGACCCCTGGCGGGTCGCGCTGAGCACCGACCACCCCAACGGCGGTTCGTTCCTGGCGTACCCGAAGATCGTCGCTTTGCTCATGGACCGGGGCCTCCGGGCCGAGGCGCTCGCGAATCTGCCCGAGAAGGTCCGCGCGCGGTGCCCGCTGGGCGACCTGTCGCGCGAGTATTCGCTGGCCGAGATCGCCGTCGTGACCCGCGCGGGGCCGGCGCGGATGCTCGGGCTGAAGACCAAGGGGCAGCTCGGCCCGGGGGCCGACGGCGACGTGACGATCTACCGGCCCGACGCGGACAAGGAGCGGATGTTCGCGATCCCGCGGTACTTCATCAAGGGGGGCGAGGTCGTGGTCGACGACGGCGACCTGAGGGGGGCCGTCGCGGGCTCGCTGCTCCACGTCGGGCCGGGCCGCGACCCCGAGGTCGAGGCCGACGTCGAGGCCTGGTTCAACGGCCGGTCGTCGATCCGGTTCGCCAACTACGCGGCGGGGGACGACGTGGTGAGCAACCCGCGACGGGTCGACGTCGGGGGCGTCCCATGAGCGGGGTCACGATCGTCGACACCTTCGCCGAGGCGTTCCCGATGACCGCGGCCCGCGCGATCGTGACCGCCGAGACCCCCGCCTGGGCCGGCATCGCCGCGCGGACGATGACCGGGTACGCGACGAGCGTCATCGGCTGCGACGCCGAGGCCGCCATCGAGCGGACGCTCGCCCCCGACGAGACGCCCGACGGCCGCCCCGGGGTCAGCGTCCTGGCCTTCGCCTTCAGCCGAGACGCCCTGGAGAAGGCGCTGGCGAACCGGGTCGGCCAGTGCGTGATGACCTGCCCGACGACGGCCTGCTACAACGGCCTGCCGGTCGGGGAGAAGTCGATCGTCGTCGGCGGCCGGCTCCGGTTCTTCGGCGACGGGCGGCAGAAGAGCAAGCGGCTGGCCGGCCGGCGCTACTGGCGGGTCCCGGTGATGGACGGCGAGTTCACCTGCGAGGAGACCTTCGGGACGACCAAGGGGGTCGCCGGCGGCAACATCATCCTGCTCGGCCGGGAGCGGGGCCCGACCCTCGCGGCGGCCGAGGCGGCGGCCACGGCGATCCGGGCCTGCCCGGGCGTGATCCTGCCGTTCCCGGGCGGGATCGCGCGGTCGGGCTCGAAGGTCGGCAGCAAGTACAAGGCCCTCCGCGCCAGCACCAACACCGCCTTCGCTCCGACGCTGCGAGGCCTGGTCCCGACCGACCTGCCCGATGGCGTCGACGCCGCGTATGAGATCGTGATCGACGGCCTGACGCTCGAGGCCGTCGAGCGGGCGACGGCCGTCGGCATCCGGGCCGGGGCCTCAGCCGGCATCGTCGCGATCACCGCGGGGAACTACGGCGGGAAGCTCGGACCGTTCCACATCCGGCTGCTGGACGTCCTCGGCCGTTATCGCGAGGACGGCACGGCGAGCCCGGCGCCGATCGACACGCCCGCGAGGTCGTGAGGGCTGGCCTCGCGCCCGCCCCGGTGGTCCCCCAGGACAACCGGGCGGTCAGTCGATCCGCCCCCTCGACTCGGACCGTTCCCTCGCCTCCTCGTCGTCGCCCGCCTCCTCGGCCTCCTCGGCGATGGCGTCGGTCGCGGGGTAGGCCGGGTCGGCCTCGACCTTGAGGGTCTGGGTCTGGTCCTTGCCGTCGACCGACAGGACGACCCGGTACGAGCCGGGCGCGGCCGGGGCCAGCCTCGGGCCCGAGGCCATCCCCCGGCGGACCCCCGAGAGGAACCCGCTCACGACCCCGCCGGAGGGACCCGACGAGGACGAGGCCGGCTCGGGCGGGGGCGTCACCGTCCGGAGTAGGTTCCAGCCGACCCGGTGCAGGCCCGGCTCGGAGGGGACCCTCAGCTCCTGGATCGTCGCGCCGAGGTCGTCGAGGACCTTCAGGCCGATCTTGCCGGGCTTCTCGGCCACGTTCACGTAGAAGGACGCCCCGCCCGGGGCATTCTGGGCGACGAACCGGCGGTTGGTCCCGCCCCGGGCCGGCTCGGCCCGCCAGCGGACCGCGGTGCTCGGCCGGTAGAGGTGGGCCTTCTCCTTGAGGACGGCCGGCGACGACTGCCGGACCGGGGCGGCCTCCAGGGCCCAGAGGCTCCGCCCGTGGGTCGCGGCCACGACCTCGCCCGCCGTCGGGTGCTGCGCCAGCTCGAGCACCGCCACCGTCGGCAGGTTACCGTTAATCTTGCTCCACGAGGCCCCCCGGTCGACCGAGGCCCAGACGGCGAACTCGGTCCCGAGCCAGAGCACGTCGGCGGCCTGGATGTCCTCCCGGAGGCACTTCGACGACCCGCGCGGGAGGTTCCCCCGGATCGACTTCCACGCCTTGCCGAAGTCCTCCGAGACGAAGACCAGGGGGTCATCCACGTCGGTCCGGTGGCCGTCGAAGCAGGCGTAGACGCGGCCTTCCTCGTACCGCGAGGGCTCGATCGTGGCGACATAGCGGTGCCCGTCGAGCTTGACGTTGGGGGTCAGGTCGGCCCATGTCTTGCCCCCGTCCTGCGTCCCCCAGAGCAGGCCGTCGTCGGTCCCGACGTAGAGGACGTCGGGGTTCTTCGGCGACTCGCCGAAGGCGGTCGCGGTCCCCGTGTCGGTCCGCGCGATCGACGGCGAGATCGCCTTGAGGCCGTTGCCCCGGTCGAACGACCGGAAGACGTGGTTGCCCGCCGCGTAGTAGATCCGCGAATTGTGGTGCGAGAGGTAGAACGGGGTGTTCCAGTTGAACCGGAAGGCCTTCCCCTTCTCGGCGACCGGCCGGATGAAGGCGACCTCGCCGGTCCGGAGGCTGCGGCGGCCCATCCCGCCGTTCTGGGAGGTCCAGTAGATCAGGTCGGGGTCGGCCTGGTCGACCTGGCACTTGAAGCCGTCGCCGCCGCCGATCGAGATCCAGTCCTCGTTCAGGATCCCGCCGCGGCGGCCGTGCGAGGGGCCGCCCCAGGAGCCGTTGTCCTGGAGGCCGCCGTAGACGTTGTAGGGCGTCTTGGTGTCGAGCGCGACGTGGTAGAACTGGCCGATCGCCGCCTGGTTCAGGTGGTCCCACCGGCCCATCCGGTCGTAGGTGACGTAGACGCCGCCGTCCCCGCCGAAGAGGATGTGGCGGCCGTCCCTGGGGTCGATCCAGAGGGCATGCCCGTCGGCGTGGACTTCGCGGCCGCCGTCGCCCCGGAACGTCTTGCCGCCGCCGTCCGATCGGTGCAGCGCGATCCCAAGAATATAGACATATTTCTCGTCGGACGGGTCGACGCGGACCTGGCCGAAGTACATCGGCCGCGGGTTCAGGCTGTTGACCCGCGCCCAGCTCTCGCCGCCGTCGGCCGACCGGTAGACGCCGCCGGCCCTCCACCCCTCGGCCCCCTGACGGTCCTGGGCGTTCTCGATCTGGCCGCCGAGCATCGAGCCGAACGGCCGCGAGGGGTCGAGCATCATCGGCCCCTCCGACCCGCCGCCCAGCGGCCGGACCACGCGCGGCTCGAAGACGACCTCCAACTCGACCACCTGCTCGCCCCGCTTCACCTTGACCCGGGCCTTCTCGCCCGCCTTCCGGGTCCGGATCAGGGCCTGGAGGTCGCGATAGCGGGCGACCGGGGCCTCGCCCACGGCGGTGACGACGTCACCGAACTTGATCCCGGCCTTGTCGGCCGGGCCGCCGCCCACGACCTCGGTGATCTTCGCCGCGCCGGCGTCCTCGGCGTCGCCCGCGATCCCCAGGTAGACCTCCGACGGCGCGTCGGCGGGCTTGCCCGGTCCGCTCCCCGACTTCTCGCTGTCGATGATCGCGAAGACGACGTTCGGGTCCTTCCGGTAATAGTCGAGCCCGATCCGGCCGAGCTTGACGTCGGGCAGGCCCCTGGCGAGCTTCCGGAAGGTCTTGCCGCCGTCGGTCGTCTTGTAGATGCCCGCCCCCGGTGCGTGCTTCACGATCGGCTCGTTGGTGTCGTACATGTCCCGGCGCCGCTCCCAGGTCGCGACGAGCAGGGTCTCGGGGTCGGTCGGGTGCATCCTCAGGTCGATCACGCCGGTCCTGTCGTTGACGTGGAGGACCTTGCTCCAGGTCTTGCCGCCGTCGGTCGTCTTGTAGAGGCCCCGGTCCGGGTTGTCGCCCCAGAGCCTCCCGAGCGCACCGACATAGACGACGTCGGGGTTGGTCGGGTGGATCGCGATCCGGCCGATCTGGAAGGTCTCCTTCAGGCCCATGTTCGTCCAGGTCTTGCCGCCGTCGGTCGACTTGTAGACGCCGTCGCCGTACGAGACCGAGTTCCTCGGGTTGTTCTCCCCCGTGCCGACCCAGACGATCTCCCGGTTCGAGGGGGCGACGCAGACGTCGCCGATCGCGACGGTCGCCTCCTTGTCGAACAGGTGGTCGAACGTGACCCCGTTGTTCGTCGTCTTGAGCAGTCCGCCGCCCCCGGTGGCGACGAAGAAGGTCGTCGGGTCGGCCTCGAAGACCGACACCGCGACGATCCGCCCCCCCATCGCCGCCGGCCCGAGCGGCCGCCAGGCGAGCCCCTTGGCCCAATCGGCCGTCAGCGGCCCGGCCGTCGGGGTCGAGCCCGAGGCCGGGCCGGCCGCCTTGACGTCCGACTTCTTGAGCGCGTCGAGCTTGCGATTCAGTTCGTCGATCTGCTTCTGGATCTCGGCGACCTGCTTGTCGCGGTCGGTCGCGGCCGGGGCCGGCGCCTCGGCCTTCGGGGCCTGCCGGGCCGCGGCCGGCGTCGCGAGGCCGAGCAGCAGGAGCCCGGCGAGGAATCGGCTCGGGGTCGAAGTCATCCTGGGTGATTTCCTGTCCGGGGCTGGTTCGGGTGGGCGGCCGGACCGTCGCGCGGCCCCTCCAGAATACCTATTCTACCCATAACGACGTGGGTCGTGCAAGGATGAGTCGGGGCAAGACGGGTCGATCCTTCGGGGCTTCGCGGCAGATCGGGCGGGGGCATCCGTCGGGGTTGCCCTCCCGGAGGATCGAGGCCGCCTCAGGGCCTCGGACCTGCCCCCGCGGACGGGCCGGGCCCGAAGCCGACGACGAGGCGGAGGCCGCCGTCGGAGGGGATGATCGCGCCGTTGAGGTTCGATCCCGCGTCGGACAGGACGAAGAGCGCCAGCCGTGCGATGTCGTCGATCGTGCCGAGCCGACGGGTCGGGACCGTCATCGCGAGTCGGACCCCTTCCTCGCCCGGGAAGAGGCGGCGGGCCCCCTCGGTGTCGCCGATCGGTCCCGGGGCGATCGCGTTCGAGCGGATGCCGAGCGGGCCCCACTCGACGGCCAGGGTCCGGGTCAGGGCGTCGACCGCGGCCTTCGCCGCCGCGACGTGGACCTGGCCGGGCGTCCCGCCGTAGTGCAGAGTCGCGCTGAGGTTGAGGATCGAGCCGCCGTGCTCCTTCATCCGAGCGTGGAAGGCGGCGCGGCAGGCGTGCCAGGTCCCCTTGGCGTCGATGTCGAGCACCGCGGCGAACCCGTTGGGGCTGAGGTCGCCCGACGGGCACGGGAAGTTCCCCGCGGCGCCGTTGACCAGGATGTCGAGTCGGCCGAACTCGGCGACGGCCCGCGAGGTCGCCGCCTCGACGGCCGACGGGTCGCGGACGTCGGCCTCGCAGGCGAGGCAGCGCGTCCCGTGGCGCCCGGCGATCGAGGCCGCGGCGGGCCGGACGTGGTCGGCCTTCCGGCTGACGAGGACGGTGTCGGCCCCGTGCGCGGCGAGGGCCTCGGCGATCCCCCGGGTGATCCCGGTCCCGCCGCCGGTCAGGAGGGCCACCCGGCCGACGAACAGGTCGGGGCGAAACGGGCTCGGGCTCATGGAACGGGACTCCTCGGGACAGGGGGCCCTCTCGCGAGGGCCGGCACGACGATCGACCTCAATGGCTGCCGCGGATCGCCCCGAGCCGACGGACGCCGGGCCAGAGGACGGCGACGGCGACGACGACCAGGATCGTGCCGATCCCGCCGCCGACGACCGAGGCCACCGGGCCGAACCAGGCGGCCGTCAGGCCCGACTCGAAGCCTCCCAGCTCGTTCGACGTGCCGATGAAGAGGCCGTTCACCGCCGAGACCCGGCCCCTCATCGTGTCGGGGGTGAGGACCTGGACCAGGGTCGACCGGACGACGATGCTGATGTTGTCGACCGCGCCCGCGATCAGGAGCATGAGGAACGACAGGCGGATATCCGTCGAGAGGCCGAACCCGATCATCGCCAGCCCGAAGACGGCGACGGCGGCGAGCAGGGCCGGCCCGGCCCGGCGGAAAGGGCGGCGGTGGGCGAGGCCGACGGCCATCATCACCGCCCCGATCGACTCGGCCGACCTCAGCCAGCCGAGGCCGACGGGGCCGACGTGGAGGATGTCGCTGGCGAACATCGGCAGCAGCGCGGTCGCCCCCCCGAGCAGGACGGCGAAGAGGTCGAGCGTGATCGTCGCCAGGATCAGGTCGTTCGACCAGACGAACTTGAACCCGGCGAGGAACGAGCCGAGCGAGGTCGGCTCGGCGTGGACCGGGGCCCTCGGGGCCCGGATCGAGGCGATCGACGCGGCGGCCACGAGGGCCAGGGCCGCATTGGCGAGGAAGGCCCACCCCGCCCCGCCGGACCGGGCGAGGATCAGGCCGCCGATCGCGGGGCCGACGATGGCCGCGAACTGCCAGCTCGTGCTGTTCCAGGTGATCGCGCTCTGGAGGTGCTTCCGCGGGACGACCTGCGGCATCAGGGACCACCGCGCCGGCCTCAGGAACGACTGGCCGACGCCCGTCAGCGCGAGGCAGGCGTACGCGATCCAGATCGGCCCGCGGCCGAACGAGAACGCGGCGAGCCCCAGCGTCGCCACGGCGAGCACGCCCTGGGCCATGACGAAGATCCGGGTCCGGCTGTGGCGGTCGGCGGCATGCCCGGCGGGCAGCGCCAGGGCGTAGACCGGGAGGATCTGCACCAGGCCGACCAGGCCCAGGACCATCGGCGAACGCGTCCGCTCGTAGAGCTCCCAGCCGACGGCCACCGCCTGGATCTCGCCGCCGATCGACGAGGCGACCGCCGCGACCATCAGCCGGCGATAGTCGGGCAGCCGGAGCGCGGCGTAGGGATCGTGCCTCGCCTCGGCGTCGGTCGTGGAATCCAAATCCGACTCCCCGCAGACCAATCAAAAATTGGAATCATCCGCAGATGACGCAGATGTTCGCAGATAAAAGCAATAATTTTATGGGATTATCTGCGGACATCTGCGTCATCTGCGGATGATTCTTCCCATGCTTTCCCGAGTCCCCGTCAGGCGAGGATGGCGCGGATCGGGCGGCCGGCGACGTCGGTCAGGCGGAAGTCGCGGCCCTGGAACTTGTAGGTGAGCCGCTTGTGGTCGATGCCGAAGAGGTGGAGGATCGTGGCGTGGAGGTCGTTGACGTGGACGACGTCCTCGACGGCCGAGTAGCCCAGCTCGTCGGTCTTGCCGTGCGCGATCCCGCCCTTGATCCCGCCGCCGGCCATCCAGATCGAGAAGCCCTTCATGTGGTGGTCGCGCCCGGTCCCCTGCGCCATCGGGGTCCGGCCGAACTCGCCGCCCCAGATCACCAGGGTGTCCTTGAGCATGTCGCGCTGCTTGAGGTCTTTGATCAGGGCGGCGGCCCCGCGGTCGACCTCGAGCGCGGTGCCGGCCATGTCGCGCTTGACGTTGCTGTGGTGGTCCCAGTCCTTGTGGTAGAGCTGGATGAACCGGACGCCCCTCTCGGCCAGCCGACGGGCCAGCAGGCAATTCGCGGCGAACGAGCCGTCGCCCCCCTTGGTCCCGTAGAGGTCGAGGATGTGCTTCGGCTCGTCCGAGACGTCCATCAGCTCGGGGACGCTGGCCTGCATCCGGAAGGCGGTCTCGTAGGCGGCGATCCTCGTGGCGATCTCGGGGTCGGCGACCTCGCGGTCCTCGATCGCGTCCAGCCGCTGGACGGCCTCGACCACGTCGCGCTGGCGGTCGCGGTCGACCCCCCCGGGCTCGCGGACGTAGAGGACCGGGTCCCCCTTGGAGTGGAACTCGACCCCCTGGAACCGGCTGGGCAGGAATCCCGAGTGCCACTGCCGCGCCGCGATCGGCTGGGCCTGGCCGAACTTGCCGAGCGAGGTCAGGACGACGAATCCGGGGAGGTCCTGGCTGTCGGACCCGAGCCCGTAGTTGATCCACGACCCCATCGCCGGGCGGCCCGAGATCGTGGTGCCCGTGTTCATGTAGGTATGGGCCGGGTCGTGGTTGATCGCCTCGGTGACCATCGACCGGACGATGCAGATCTCGTCGGCGACGGAGCCGATCTCGGGGAAGATCGAGCAGATCTCCTGGCCCGACTCCCCGTAGCGCGCGAACGGGTGCTGCGGGCCGAAGCAGTTGAGCTTCTGCCCCTGGAGCTGCGCGATCGGCATCCCCGCCGTGTAGGACCCGGGCATCGGCCGGCCGTGCATCGACGCGAGCTTCGGCTTGTGGTCGAGCGTCTCCAGGTGCGAGGGCCCTCCCGCCATGTACAGGTAGATCAGCCGCTTCGCCCTCGGCGCGAAGTGGAGCGGGTCGACGACCCCCCGCCATCGGCCGGCCTGCGACGACCCGTCGCCGGCGCGGAGGATGCTCGGGTCGAGGAGCGAGGCCAGGGCGAGCGACCCGACCCCGGCCGTCCCGCCGAGGAAGGTCCGGCGGTTGATCCGTTGCGTCGGGCTTCCGGGGTCGGTCATGGCTCGTCTCTTGAAGTGTCTGGGGGGATCGCCGCCCGACGAGGGCTTCGGCCGGGTCAGTTCCGCGTGATCGTCTCGTGCAGGTTGAGGATCGCCCGCGCGACCGAGGTCCACGAGGCGAGCTCGGCCGGGTCGAGGTCCTTCGGCACGGGCCGGTCGCCGACGTGGAGGAGATCGCCGGCCTCCTTGACGTGCGACCGGTAGTGTTGCCCGTGCTTCTCCAGCAGCGCGGTGAGGACCTCGGATTCCGCCGGCCGGGGGGCCCGGGAGAGGGCCCGGCGGAAGGCGAAGGCGAGGCGGGAGCCGGTGTCCTTCCCGCCCTCGCGGACGATCCGCTCGGCGAAGGCCCTCGCCCCCTCCACGTAGATCGGGTCGTTGAGCAGGACGAGCGCCTGGAGCGGCGTGTTCGACCGGGGCCGCTGGATCGTGCATTCCTCGCGGCTCGGGGCGTCGAAGGCGAGCAGGCTCGGGTGGAGGAAGGTCCGCATCCAGTAGGTGTACAGGGCGCGGCGATAGAGGTTCTCGCCGCGGTCGTTCTGATACTCGCGCTTGGGGAAATTCAGGTGCGACCAGTAGCCGGTCGGCTGATACGGCTTGACGCTCGGCCCGCCGACCTTGGGGACGAACAGGCCCGAGACGACGAGCATGTCGTCGCGGACGAACTCGGCGTCGAGCCGGAACCGGCCCTGGCGGGCGAGCCACTGGTTGTAGGGGTCGGCCTGGCGGAGCGGCTCGGGCACGGCCGAGGACTGGCGGTAGGCGTCCGACATCACCAGCCGCCTGAGCATCCGCTTGACGTCCCACCCCTCCTCGCGGAAGGTGACGGCCAGCCAGTCGAGCAGCTCGGGGTGGGTCGGGCTGGCCCCCTGCGAGCCGAAGTCCTCGAGCGAGGTGACCAGGCCCTGGCCGAACGCGACCTTCCAGAGCCGGTTGACGAAGACGCGGGCCACCAGCGGGTTGTCGGCCGAGACGAGCCAATCGGCCAGGTCGAGCCGGCCGGCACGCCTCCCTTTCACCTCGGGGCCGAGGAAGGCCGGGACCGCGGGCGTGACCTCCGGGCCCGATTCATCGAGCCAGTTGCCCCGGGGCAGGACCCGGACCGGCCTGGGCATCCCCGAGGTCGCCACCAGGGTCGCCGGGGCCGCGGCGAGCAAGGCTTCCTTCTCGCGCACCAGGGCGGCGAGGGCCTGCCGGGTCGGCTCCAGGAGCGGGGCGATCGAGCGATGGTGGGCGGCCAGGGCGTCGGCCTGGGCCTTCGACCGCGCGGCCGGGGAGAGCGCGATCGCCTCGCGGGCCGCGGGCGGGACTGTGTCGGCCCGACCCGCCTTGACCGGGCGGGGGGCGTCGGTCGCCGCCAGCCGGAACCGGCCGAGGAGGTGCTGGTTGCCGTGGGTCTGCGCCAGGCGGACGACGACCGGGAACGGCTCGCCGTCGCCGAGGTCGGCCCGGGTCTCGAACACGGCGTGGTTCGGCCGCCCGGTCGAGCCCATGACGGCCCAGCCCGACTGCGGGTTGCCGTCGATCGCCCCCGAGGCGTCGAAGCTCGGCTGCGAGAACGTCGCCGAGGCGTTCGCCAAGGCCACGGGCTGGCCGGCGACCGTGACGGCCAGCTCGTTGAGCACGAAATTCCCGTTCGAGGCGCGGCCGGGGCCCTTGCCGGGGAACCGGTCGTCGGGGACGACCTCCAGGCGGATCGCCGTGATCCCCTTCCGGTCGACGACGAACCGGAGCGTGGTGTGGTCCGAATCCGACGCGTCGCCGAGCGCGACGACCGTCCCGTCGTCCTCGACCTTGCAGGGGTTGCCCGAGAGGGTCGTCGCGGCGGTCGGCCTCAGGGTCGTCCAGCGGTCGACCCGGCTCGCCTCCTCGCGCTCCCAGACCACCTGGGCCGCGGCAAGCGCGGGGGTCGGGGTGTCGAGGGTCGCCCGGAGCGGGGCCATCTTCGCCTCAATCGCGTCGAGCTTCGCCCGCTGGGCGGGGGTCGGGATCTTCGTGACCGGCTGCTCGCCGATGGCGACCTCCTGGACGTCGGCGAAGAAGGCGGCGAACCGATAGAAGTCGCGCTGCGAGTACGGGTCGAACTTGTGGTCGTGGCACTCGGCGCAGCCGAGGGTGGCCCCGAGCCAGACCGTCGAGGCGTTGCGGACCCGGTCGGCCGCGTACTTGGCGATGTACTCCTTCGCCTGCGAGCCCCCCTCCTGGGTCGTCATCAGCATCCGGTTGTAGCCCGACGCGACCCGGCTCTCCGGCGACGGGTCGGGCAGGAGGTCGCCCGCGACCTGCTCGACCGTGAAGCGGTCGAACGGCTTGTTCTTGTTGAAGGCGTCGATCACGTAGTCGCGGTAGAGCGAGACCTCGCGATGGTTGTCGCTGTGGTATCCGGCCGTGTCGGCGTAGCGGACCCAGTCGAGCCAGGCGGTCGCCATCCGCTCGCCGTAGTGGGGGGAGGCGAGGAGCCGGTCGACGGCCTTCTCGTAGGCGGCCGGAGACGGGTCGGTCACGAACGCGTCGACCTCGGCCGGGGTCGGCGGCAGGCCGGTCAGGTCGAAGCCCAGCCGGCGGATGAGCGTCACCGCGTCGGCCCGGGGCGAGGGGGCCAGGCCCTTCTCGGCGAGCTTCGCCCGCACGAACCGGTCGACCGCGGCGACGGCCCCGGCCTCGACGGTCGGGGGCTCCACCTTGACCGGCCGCTCGTAGGCCCAGTGTCCCTTGTACACGGCGCCTGAGGCGACCCAGCGGCGGATCAGGTCGACCTGGCCCGGGGTGAGCGTCTTCCTCGCCCCGGCGTTGGGCGGGGGCATCTTCTCCTCGGGGTCGTCGGAGCTGATCCGGGCCACCAGCTCGCTCTCATCCGGCTTGCCGGGGACGATCGCGGAGTGGCCGCCGAGGTCGGCGAAGGCCCCTTGCTTGGTGTCGAGCCGGAAGTTCGCCTTCCGCTTGCCCGCGTCGGGCCCGTGGCAGGAGAAGCAATTCTCGGAGAGGATCGGCCGGATATCGCGGTCGAAGTCGATCGCGCGGGCCGGACTCGCGGTGCCGTCGGCGAGGGCGAGGGCCGGGAAGGTCGCGAGCGCGACGAGGGCCAGGCAGAGGGGGTGCGGTCTCATCGTCCGGGGTCTCTCCTTGGCGATCGGAGCAGCGGGGAGGGCGTCCGGGTGCCTCGCGGGCATCGCCGACGGCGGGACCGTCCATCCTAACCGAATCGGCCCCGACGATTCAAAAGGGAAGGCGGCGGTTGTCGGGCCGGGGGGCGCGGGTTAGCCTCGGGGGTCTTCCATCCGGGCCGATGCCGGCCTCGCCCTCGGGGAGCTTCCGCGATGCCGGGACGACCGTCGTACGAGTTCCCCGAGGGGTTCGTCTGGGGCGTGGCGGCCGCCTCGGCGCAGATCGAGGGGGCGGCGGCCGAGGGGGGCAAGTCCGAGTCGATCTGGGATCGATTCGCGGCCGTGCCCGGCAAGGTCAAGGGGGGCGACACGCCCGCCGTCGCCTGCGACCACTACCACCGGACCGAGGCCGACGCCGACCTGATCGCCGGGCTCGGGATCGGCCACTACCGCCTCTCGGTCGCCTGGCCCCGGGTGGTGCCCGGCGGGTCGGGGCCGGTCCATCCCGAGGGCCTGGCCTTCTACGACCGGCTGATCGACACCCTCCTGGCCCGGGGGATCACCCCGTGGGTGACCCTCTTCCACTGGGACCTCCCGCAGGCGCTGGAGGAACGGGGCGGCTGGCCGGCCCGCGCGACGGCCGACGCCTTCCGCGGATATGCCGAGGCCGTGGTCCGTCGGCTGGGGGACCGGGTCTCGCGCTGGTTCACCGTCAACGAGATCCCCTGCTTCGTCGGCAACGGCTACGACATCGGCTATTTCGCCCCGGGACGGAGGGAGCCCCGGGGGGTCGTGAACCGGGCGTATCATCACGCCCTGCTGGCCCACGGGCATGCCGTCGCGGCCGTCCGGGAGCATGGGGGACCCGGGTCGGTCGTCGGCCTGGTCCACAACCACCTGCCGGCGCCGCAGATCCCCCTGACCGAGACCGAGGCCGACATCGCCGCGGCCCGGTCCGAGTACGAGCGGACGAACCGGCAGCTCATGGGGCCGGTCTTCCTCGGGCATTACCCCGACGCCTTCCTCGCCGAGGCCGGCGACGACGCCCCCGAGGTCCTCCCCGGCGACCTCGCCCTGATCGCCGCCCCGACCGACTTCCTCGGGCTCAACCTCTACGCCGGCGACTACGTCCGGGCGGGTCGCGACGGTCGGCCCGAGGTCGTCCCCTTCCCGAGGGGCTTCCCCCGCGGCGACCTCTCGTGGATCAACATCACGCCGCAGACCCTCTACTGGGCGATCCGGCACGCGCGCGAGGTCTTCGGCGTCGCGACCTTCTACATCACCGAGAACGGCGCGGCGTTCCCCGACGAGGTCACCCCCGGGGGCGAGGTGCTCGACCTCGACCGCCGCGAGTACCTCCGGAACTACCTGATCGAGCTGCACCGCGCGACGGCCGAGGGATACGACGTCCGGGGCTACTTCCTCTGGTCGATCCTCGACAACTTCGAGTGGTCCGAGGGCTTCGGCAAGCGGTTCGGGATCGTCCGCGTCGACTACAACACCCTGGAACGGACCCCGAAGCTGAGCGCCCGCTGGTACGCCGAGGTCGCGCGGGCCAACCGGCTCGTCTGACCGCTAGCTCGACGCGGCCGTCCGGCCCCCGGCACGGAGCGGGGAGGGGGCATGGCGTGACCCCGAAGTCGAGGGGAGGGCCTGCGCGATCCAGTTCCGGCGAAGGATCCAGCCGAGCCCGATCAGCAGGACGAGGCCGCTGAAGAAGACGCTCCCGTAGGCCTGGGCGACCCGCCGCATCGGGATCGCCAGGGCCAGGAGCGTCACCGACGCCGCGACCAGGCCGAGCGCCGTCCGCCGGATCGCCGAGCCCCCGGGGGCCGAGGCGGCCAGGTGCAGCAGGACCGCGAGCGGGAACATCATCCAGACATACATGTAGTTGAACGAGAGCGGCGAGAACATCACGAGCAATAGCGTCGCCATCGCCTGCTCGGCCGCGTCGGCCGGCTCGGCCTGCCCCCGGGCGCCCCGGGTCGACCAGAGGTAGTAGACACCGAGCGCGGCGACCGAGCCCAGCATCAGCAGCGTCGTCTGCCGGAAATCGAGGCTGAGCAGGTTGACCCGCCACGACCGATCGGCCTCGCCGTCGGCGAGGACCGGCCGGGCGAGCCGGTGGACGGTGGCCTGGATCGACTGGTTCTTGTAGCTGTAGGAGCGATAGGGCCGCTGGGCGATCGCCCCCTCGTCGTACTTGAACAGCATCCCCCGCGCCCAGAGGACGAAGTCCTCGCCGACCCGCGACGGGGCGCGGAAGGCCAGGGGGGCGACGAACATCAGGCCGACGAGGGTCAGGCCCATCGCCGCGGTCGCCCGCCACTGCCGCCGGTAGACGAGGTAGCCCGCCGCGAGCAGGGGGAACGCCTTGATGGCCGTCGCCGTCGCGAGCAGGGCCCCGGCCCAACCGGGCCGCGCCCGTCGGAGGCAGGCGAACGCCCCGAGCAGCAGCGCCAGCAGCAGGAGCGCCGGCTGGCCGAGCAGGTAGGTATCGTGGACGAACGGGATCACCGCCAGCGACGGCAGGAGGTACAGCTCCGGCCGATTGCCCCGGAACCGGCCCGTGGCGAGGTAGACCGAGAGCAGGATGCACGCGGTCCAGGACGCCGAGTTCAGCGTCAGCAGCGCCGCCACGAACGCACCCCGGGGCAGGACGCTCAGCGGGGCGAGCATCGTGGCGCAGGCGGGCGGGTACATGAACGGGAAGAGCTGCTGCGTCCGGGGGTAGATGTCGCGGCCGTCGAGGACGATCCGCCCGGTCTGCTGCCAGAGGTCGTAGTCCTTGTTCGACGGGTCGTCGCGGGCCACCTGGTAGAGCGGGGCGACCGAGAAGCCGAGCATCATCCCCGCCACGATCAGGGCGACATGGAGGCGGGTCAGCCCGGGGCGTCGCGGCCCCGCGATGCCGCCGTCGGCGCGGACCACGGGTCGGTCCCGGACGCCCTCCGGGATCGGTGCCTCGGGCCGGGTTCGGTCGTCGTCGGGCCGTCGCCCGGGTGCATCCTTGCTCATCGCCGTCGTCCTCCGACACGATCCGCGACGTGTCGCCCTCGGCCGGGCCGAGGCCCGTCGCCCATCCGTGGCGACGCCCGTCCCGCGACACGATAATCTCCGCCGTTCTTTCTGAACAGGCGACCTCGACGGGACCGGGCCCGGTCGGCGGCAGCGACGGTGGGAGGTGGACCTCGGGGTCGCCATCCACTAGGATCAGGCTCGCGGCGACGGCGGGGCCCGGCCGGCCCCGGTCCTGCCCACACCCACCGAACCGAGGATGGCGCATCGTGAGCGTGGAACTCTCCCGGCGGGGCTGGATGGCCGCCCTGCCCGCGGCGGTCGGGTTGGGGGCGACCGCCCTGGCCTCGGGCACCCCGGCCGGCCCGCCCCCGACGGCCGGCTCCCCCTTCCGCTTCGGCCTGAACACGAGCACGCTGTCCGAGGGGAATCGGCTGCCGATCGCCGAGGTCGTCGCCATCGCCGGCAAGGCCGGTTACGAGGCGATCGAGCCCTGGCTCCGCGAGATCGAGGCCCACAAGTCCGCGGGGAAGTCGGTGGCCGACCTCAAGAAGCAGATCGACGACGCCGGCCTCTCGGTCGAGTCGGCGATCGGCTTCGCCGAGTGGGCGGTCGACGACGCGACGAGGCGGGCCCGCGGGCTCGAGCGGATGAGGCGCGACATGGACCTCGTCCGCGCCGTCGGGGGCCGACGGATCGCCGCGCCCCCCGTCGGCCTGACCGAGTCGGCCGAGGCCGACGTCCGCAAGCTCGGCGAGCGGTTCCGGGCCGTCTGCGAGCTGGGCGAGGCGGCCGGGGTCGCGCCCGAGGCCGAGGTCTGGGGCTTCTCGCGGACGATGAGCCGGCTGGGCGAGGTCGCCGCCGTGGTGATCGAGAGCGGCCACCCCGCGGGGTGCATCCTCCCGGACGTCTACCACCTGCACAAAGGGGGGTCGGGGATCGTCGGGCTCCGGATGCTCGCCCCGTCCGCCATCCACGTCTTCCACATGAACGACTACCCGGCCGACCCGCCCCGGGCGGCGATCTCGGACGCCGCCCGGGTCTTCCCCGGCGACGGGGTCGCGCCCCTCGGCCCGCTCCTCCGAGGCCTCCGCGACGGCGGGTTCCGCGTCACCCTCTCGCTCGAGCTGTTCAACCGCGACTACTGGAGGCGGGACCCCGCCGAGGTCGCCGCGACCGGCCTCGCCAAGATGAAGGCCGCCGTCGCCGCGGCCCTCGCCTGATCCCGCCCTCCCCCCGCCCCGACTCGGCCCGGGGCCGGGCCGCACGCCGGATGCACCAATGTTCATCGATCGGATCGACCTGTTCCTCGTCCGGCTCCCGCTGATCCGCCCGTTCCGGACGAGCTCCAGCCGCAAGGCGCACATCGACCACATCCTCGTCCGGGTCGACGCGGGGGGCGTCGTCGGCTGGGGCGAGTGTGCCTGCCCGGCCGACCCGTACTACGGCCCCGAGACGTCCGAGACCTGCTGGCACATCCTCAAGGACTTCCTCGCGCCGGCCGTGATCGGGCGGGAATGGTCGTCGATCGAGGACCTGGTCGGCTTCTACTCGCGGGTGAAGGGGAACGGGTTCGCCCGGGCCGGCCTGGAGATGGGCTGCTGGGATGCCCTGGGCAAGGCGACGGGGACGCCGGTCGTCGACATGATCGGCGGGACGAATCCGACGATCGTCTCGGGGGTCAGCCTCGGGATCGAGGACGACGTCCCGACGCTCCTCCGGCTGGTCGGCCGCTATCTCGACGAGGGGTACCGCCGGGTCAAGCTCAAGATCGCGCCGGGATGGGACGTCGAGGTCGTCCGCCAGGTCCGCGCGGCCTTCCCGACGGCCCCGTTGCAGGTCGACGCCAACTCGGCCTACACCCTCGACGACATCGAGCACCTGAAGCGGCTCGACGACTTCGACCTGGTCCTGATCGAGCAGCCGCTGGCGCACGACGACATCATCGACCACGCGCGGCTCCAGTCCGCGATCCGGACGCCGATCTGCCTCGACGAGAGCATCCACTCGGCGGCCGACGCGCGCAAGGCGATCGACCTGGGGGCGTGCCGGGCGATCAACGTCAAGGTCAGCCGCCTCGGCGGGCTCCTGGAGGCGAAGCGGGTCCACGACACCTGCCTCGACCGAGGGGTCCCGGTCTGGTGCGGCGGGATGCACGAGTTCGGCGTCGGCCGCGCGGCGAACCTGGCGATCTCGAGCCTCAGGGGGTTCACCCTCCCGGGCGACATCTCGGGGTCGGACAAATATTATCGCGAGGACCTCGTCGATCCCCCCCTGCTCGCCGTCGACGGCGCGATCCCGGTGCCCGACGCGCCGGGGCTGGGCGTCACGCCGGTCGAGGGCCGGGTCGCGATCCACACGCTCAGGACGATCACCCTCAAGGAAGGAGCCCGGACCTGATGCCCCACGGACCTGCCCTGCTCGGAGCGACCGGCCCCCGTCGCGCGGCGATGATCGAGTCGCTCCGCCGGCTCGTCGAGCACGAGTCCCCGAGCCTGGACAAGCCCGCGCTCGACGGCCTGGCCCGGACCATCGCCGCGCGGTTCGGGCGGCTCGGCGGGACGGTCGACCTCGTGCCCAACGACGCGGGCGGCGTGCACGTCCGCGCCCGGTTCGGGCCCGACTCGGGCGGCCCGCCCGCGCTCGTCCTCGGCCACTACGACACCGTCTGGCCGGTCGGGACCCTCGCCGAGATGCCCTTCCTCGTCGACGGGGAGAAGGTCTACGGCCCCGGGATCTTCGACATGAAGGCCAGCCTGGTCGTCGTCGAGGAGGCGATCGAGGCCGTCCGGGCCCTCGGCCTGCGCCTGCCCAGGCCGGTGGTCGTCCTGTTCACCTCCGACGAGGAGATCGGCAGCCTCCGCTCGCGCGACCTGCTCGAGTCCGAGGCGAGGCCGAGCGCCTACACGCTCGTCGTCGAGCCGCCGCTGGCCGACGGCGGCCTGAAGACGGCCCGGAAGGGGACCGGGATCTTCACGGTCGAGGTCCAGGGGGTCTCGGCGCATGCGGGGGTCGAGCCCGAGAAGGGCCGCAGCGCGATCGTCGAGCTCGCCCACCAGATCCTCGCCATCCAGGGCCTGGCCCGGCCCGAGCTGGGGACGACCCTGAACGTCGGCGTCGTCTCCGGCGGGACCACCTCCAACGTCGTCCCCTCCCACGCGACGGCGAAGGTCGACGCCCGGATCATGACCATGACCGAGGCCGCCCGGCTCGAGGCCGAGATCAAGGCCCTCCGGCCCGTCACCCCGGGCGTGACGCTGACGATCACCGGGCGGATCAAGCGGCCGCCGATGGAGCGGACCCCGGCCGTCGTCGGGCTCCTCGATCGGGTCCGGCCGATCGCGGCGACGCTCGGCCTGGACCTGACCGACGGGTCGACCGGCGGGGCCAGCGACGCCAACTTCACCGCCGCGCTCGGCATCCCCACGATCGACGGCCTCGGGGCCCCCGGCGCGGGCGCGCACGCCCTCCACGAGCACATCCTGATCGATCAGCTCCCGATCCGCGCCGCGCTGCTCGCGGCGCTCCTGCTCGAACTCTGACCCGACCCGAGGCCCGGATGGACGGCCCGACCATCGACGTCCGCCGGGCCGAGGCGGTGGCGGACTACCTGGCCTGCCAGGAGGCCCAGCGGCGGGCCTGGGGCCTCGCCGACGAGGGGTACGTCGTCCCGATCGCCACGATGGTCGGGGCGCAGCACCACGGCGGGCTCGTCCTGGGCGCCTTCCTCCCGGACGGCGAGGCGGTCGGCCTCTCCTTCGCCTTCCTCGGCCGGGTGGGCGACCGCTGGTGCCTCTATTCGCAGCTCACGGGCGTCGTCCCGGGCTATCAAGGGCGGGGCATCGGGGCGCGGATCAAGGCGATCCAGCGGGACTACGCCCGGTCGATCGGCCTCGACTTCATCGCCTGGTCGTACGACCCGCTCCGGGCCGGCAACGCCCGGTTCAACCTCCATCGGCTCGGGGCCACGGCGAACCGATACGTCGAGGACATGTACGGGCCCCGGACCGACGCCCTCAACCGCGGGGTCCCGACCGACCGGCTGATCGTCGAGTGGCCCGCCGTCCCCCCCGAGCCGCCCCCAGCCTCCGGACCCGGCGGCGAGCCCCTCGACCTGCCCAGGCTGGTCGAGGGTCCCAACGAGCCGTCGACGGACGGACTCGGGCCGATCCCGGACGAGGCCTCGGTGCTCGTCGAGATCCCCTCGGACATCGGCCGGATCCGCGCGGACGACCCGGCCCGGGCCGAGCGCTGGCGGGCGGCGGTCGCCGGGGCGATGCTCGGGGCGTTCGCCGCGGGGTATCGATCGGTCGACGTCGTCCGGGATGCGGACCGGGCGTACTACGTCCTCCGGCGCGAGGGCGGACGGCGACCCTGAGGCCGGCACTCCCCCCGAGGGGACAGGCCGGCCTCGACCGCATCGCCCTGGGCTGGGAGTGCGCCACGGCACAGGGCCCGGGCAGCCGTGCCCGGCGCCCTCGGGTTCACGGACCGATCAGGGCCCCGGCACGGCTTCGCCGCCGGCCCTCGTGATGAGCGCCCGGAAGGTCTTCGGGTCGGTCGTCGACGGGACGAACCGGACCGAGCCGTCGGCGTAGAGGGCGTTGAACCCGCCGGGGTGGACCGAGCCCGCGGCGAGGAGCGAGGGCGGGGACTGGGGGTTGAAGTCGATGTCCTCGGGCTTCGTCCAGGGGACGGCGGACCTGGACTCGACGACCAGGAGCGTGTTCGCCGTCCCGTCGGTGAACTCGTCCAGCTTGACCGGCCGCTTCGGGTCGAAGGCCGCCCCCCCGCCGACGAAGGCGCGATACGTGGTCATCCCCGGCTCGGGCCGGGCGAAGCTCGGGCAGAGGTAGGTGGCCGGCATCTGCGCGATCAGGGCCTTGTTGTGCGGGCCGTCCCACGGCTCGTCGAGCTTGAACTGCTTGTACAGGCTCTCCTGGCCGATGAAGGGGAGGATCGCGACCCGCCAGCTCAGCAGGGGCTTGCCGTCGGGCCCGGCGATGGCCGCGGCGGGGAAGGCGCCGTTCATGCTGTTGGCGTTGTGCATCGCCAGGCCGATCTGCTTGAGGTTGTTCACGCACTGGGCCCGGCGTGCCGCCTCGCGCGCCGACTGGACCGCCGGGAGCATCAGGCCCACGGCGACCCCGGCGAAGGCCGGCGAGCTGAGGCTCGGGACCGACTCGCGGGTGACGACCGTGAGCCCGCCGCGGTCGACCGCGACGGCCTGGGTGCTGGGGAAGAGGCGACCCCGGATCTCGGAGGCCGTCGGCACCTTGGCCGGGTCGATCCGGAACGACAGGGCGGGCTTGCCCTGCGCCTGCGCGGCGAGCGTGGCGTTCAGGCCCGCGAGCAGGGCGGGGGTCGACTCGACGATCTGCGGCATCGAGGCGCGGGGGTCGCTCACCCCCAGGATCACGAGGTCTTTCGGGAGCTTGGCGAACGGGATCTTGTGCTCGGTCGTCGGCGTCCACCGCGAGGTCGCGCGGCCCTCGGCCGTGAGGGCGGCCTTCGCCTCGGCCTCGCTCAGCCCGACGATCAGCTGCGTCCGGCCGACGAGGATCGTCGGCGAGATCAGGGCGGCGGCGGCCGGCGGGAGAGTCCCTGGCGGGAGGACGACGTTGTAGCCGGGGGTCGTCCCGGCGACCTTCCTGATCTGGACCGCCCGGTCCGCCCCGCCCGGCGTCCGGGCCGCCTGGGCCTGGATGGCCTGGTTGGCGAACGCGATCACCTTGTCGAGCGACCTGGCGAAGGCGGCCGAGTCCTTGATCTCGGCCGTCAGGGCGGCCCGGACGTTGCCCTGGCCCGCGCCCGCCTTGGCCGGATCGCTGTCGACGTAGAAGACCCACCTGGGGCCCATGGGCGCGAGCAGGTCTTCGCGGAGCCGGACGCCGAGGACCTGGTTGAACTGGGCTTCAAACTTGCCCATCCCGGTGTCCTTGAACTCGGGCCCGCCGGGCGGCAACGCTTCCTTGACGATCGTCGCGAGCTTATCCCAGAGGACCCCCGGGCTGATCGAGGAGACGGTCCAGCTCGTCAAGCCCGAGGGGATCGGCGGCAGCGAGGTCTTGTCGAACGTCGGCCCGTCGAGCAGGCCGAGGAGCCCCCGCCTCGGGGCCGGGGCCTTGATCCGGAGGACGCTATACAGCGCGTCGTCCTGGAAACCCCAGCGGTAGTCGGCCCCCTTGAACCCGTCGAGGCCGACCTTGGCCATCTCGGGCGGGACCGGGAACCGCGAGACGTCGAGGAACGCGATCAGGGCCGGCTCGAAGCCCGCCTCGGGCTTCAACAGATCCGTCCGGGCCGGGTTCGTCGAGGTGTTCGGGGCCTTGCCCTCGATCGCGGCGACGATCGCATCGGCATTCGCCGCCACCGGGAAGGTCAGGATCAGGTCGTTCCCCTCGGCCCAGTACGCGGAGGCGCTATCGGGCCCGCCGTCGACCTTGATCGCCCGCTTGCCGCGGGCCTCGATGCGGGGCTTCTCCTTCGAGCTGGCCTCGACCCGCTCCATGATCGCGCGGACGCCGTTCTTCGAGCCGTTGCGGAGCCCGACCGTCAGCACGGCCCGGCCGCCTTCGGCCGCGACGCCGAGGACGAAGCCGTCCTTCGCGACCGCCTTGATGAGATCCAGGATCTCCGTCGCCTTCGGCTGCGACCCCGGCGGGGCCGAGGCCACGGCCTTCTCCAGGCCCTGGGTCGCGAGGTCATCGAGCATCGCGCCCAGCTTTGTCTCGTTCAGGAGCTTCCAGGCGGCCGTCCTCCGCCAGGCGGCCGGGTGGGCGTCCAGGCCGTCGAACTCGGCGAAAAAGGCCAGGTCCTTCGCCGGGATGTAGCGCGTGAGCGACGGCGACCTGGCCGTCCCGACGACGTTCGTCGCCTGGGCGACGACCGGCTGCGGCAGGGCGCAGGCCATGAGCAGCCCGACGGCGACCGGGGCGAGTGCCCGGCGTGGCTCTGTTGGGGGGGTCGGCACGGAGGCTCTCCTCGATGGATGGTAGGGGGGGGCGCGTGGCACTCTGCCCTGCGGCCGGGCATTCTAAATGCGGCCATCCCCCCGTGCAATCGCCCGGCGGCCGGCCCGCGCCATTGCATTCGACGCCCGCGACTATAGATTGGTCCGCGGAGTCGATCCGCGTTTCCACGAGAGGAGGGCCGGTCCGATGGGCGCGATCACCGAGGGGAGGGTCCGGAGATTCCTGGCGGCGACGGCGACCTCGCTGACGCTCGCGATCGCGGTCGGTGCGGCCCCCGCCCGGGGGGCCGACGACGGCTGGACCGAGCTGATCGGGCCCCGCGGGTTCGAGGAGTGGTCGGCGGCCGGGACCGACTGGAAACTCGTCGGCGCCGTCGGCCTCGACCCGGCCAACGCCAGGCGATTCGTCGCCCGGCCCGGCGAAGGCCGGGTGATCTACAACGGCCCGACGGGCAGGACGAGGAACATCGTCACGACCCGCTCGTACGGCGACGTCGAGGTCCATTTCGAGTTCAACGTGCCGAAGGGGTCGAACTCGGGGGTGAAATTCGAGGGGGTCTACGAGATCCAGATCGCCGACAGCTTCGGCGTGAAGGTCCCGACGGCGTCGCACTGCGGGGGGATCTACCCCCGGGCCGAGCTGCTGCCGGTCTATCACCACATCGACAAGGGGTTCCCCCCCAAGGTCAACGCGGCGAAGCCCGCCGGCGAGTGGCAGGCCCTCGACGTGGTCTTCCGGGCCCCTCGATTCGACGCCTCGGGGAGGAAGGTGGCGAACGCCCGGGTCGAGAAGGCGGTGCTGAACGGCGTCGTCATCCAGGAGGACGTCGAGGTCCCTTATCCGACCGGCAACGCCTGGCACGACGCCGAGCGGCCCGAGGGCCCGATCCTGCTCCAGGCCGACCACGGCCCGGTCGCCTTCCGCAATATCCGCGTCCGTCCCCGGCCCGTCACGCCCCGAGGCGCCGGGGGCTGACGAAACGGCGCGGGCCGGGAAGACCCGGCCCGCGCCTCGGAGGGGACGCCCTCTCCATCGAAGCGACCCGGCTCAGCGGCTGCCGGTTGACTTCTCCTTGGTCTCGACGGCGTCGTACATCCGCTTGGCGTGCATCTTGTGCTCCTTGAGCGCCGGCAGGTTCTTGGCGGCGAACGCCCTGAGGTCGGCGTCGCGGCCGAACTTGGCCTCGGCCTCGAACTGGTTGACCGCGCAGATGTGGCCGGCGTACTGCCCCTTGATGTAGGCGGCGTCGAACTCCTCGCCCGAGAGGGCGACGAGGACGGCGGACTCGGCCTGGTCCTTGATGTCGAGGGCCGTCGGGACGGCGAGCGACTTCTGCGCCGCGAGGTTCATCAGCTCGCGGTTGACCTTGGTGTGGTCGTTGATCATCTGCTGAGCGTACATCCGGACCTCGTCGCTGCCGGCCCGCTCGAGGGCGATCCGGCTGGTGGCGATCTCGGCCATCCCGCCCGCGGCGGCGGCGGCGCCGAAGAGGGCGTCGGCGGTCGCGGAGGCGACGGCCGGCGTCACGACGGCCCGCGGGTCGACGTTCCTCGGGGTCGTGCGGACCTCCTGGGGGGTCCTGGTGCCGATCGGGGCCCCCGTGGTCGGGTTCGTCCCGGCGACCGGGCGGCGGGCCTCGCCGGCGGTCGGGGCGGTGCCGGTCTGGGCGCCGAGGGCCCCGCTGCCGCCGCCGGTCGCCCGGCCGTCGGCCCCGGGGATGTTCGACCCGGCCCGCGGGGTCCCGGTCGTCGCGCCGGGCGCCCCGGCCTGGCTGCCGGTCGAGCTGCCGCCGAGGCCGGCCGTGCCCGAGCCCGTCGACTGGGCCGTCGAGACGCCCGCCGCCAGGCCCATCGCCGCCACCGTCATCATCCAAGTCTTCCGCATCGTGTCATCTCCCTGTCCAGGGTGCATCGTCTCTCGATAGCGCCACGGCGCCCCCCGGACGGACCGGCCGCCCTCGCCCGTCGTCACGGTCGGGGCCGCGATGCGGGGGGACGGCCGGAGGGGAGGAGGCCCGGTCGGGCCGTGGCCTCGCATGAACGATGCCGCAAACTTTGGACCGTCGGGAGGATTCGGGGCCCGGGAGCGGCGGGATTAGGCCGACGGCTCGGCCTCGAGGCGGCCGGCGTAGCGGTCGTGGCCGGGGTCGAGGACGGGCTTCCCGGGGGTCGACCAGTTGCGGCCCGCGACGATCACCAGCACCGAGCAGGCGACCGCCGCCGCGGCGAAGGCGAGGAAGCCCCCGGCGAAGCTGCCGGTCAGCCCCTTGAGCGAGCCGAGCCCCATCGGCAGCAGGAAGCCGCCGAGGCCGCCGGCCGCGCCGACGATCCCGGTCACGACCCCGATCTCGGCCGAGAACCGCTGCGGGACGAGCTGGAAGACCGATCCGTTGCCCATCCCCAGGCAAGCCATGACCGAGAAGAGCAGGACCGTGCCGACGGCCAGGCCCGGCGCCGTCGCCAGCCCGACCAGCAGGGCGGCGATCGCGACGTAGAGCATCATCAGCATCCGGACCCCGCCCAGCCGGTCCGCCAGGTAGCCCCCGACCGGCCGGATGAACGAGCCGGCGATCACGCAGAGCGTGGCGAAGTTGCCCGCGGCCACCGGGCTGAGGCCGTACTGGTCGCGGAAGAAGATGTTCAGGAAGCTGGCGAGGCCGACGAAGCCGCCGAAGGTGATCGAATAGAAGAGGCAGAACCACCAGGTGTCCGGCCGGCGGAGCACCCGGGCGTAGTCCGCGAGCGGCCGGGGCGGCGGCTGGGTCGGGCTGTCCCTGGCGAAGAGGGCGAAGAGGACGAGCGTGATGACCACCGGGATCAGGGCCAGGCCGAAGACGGCATGCCAGCCGAGGCTCGCCGCCAGCCTCGGCCCGAAGAAGGTGGCCACCGCCGTCCCGCTGTTGCCCGCGCCGGCGATCCCGAGGACCAGGCCCTGGAGGTGCGGCGGGTACCACCGGCTGGCCAGGGGGAGGGCCGCCGCGAAGCTCGCCCCGGCCACCCCGAGCAGCAGGCCCACCACCAGGAGCTGATCGAACCGCTCGACCCAGAGCCACCCGAGCAGCAGCGGCAGGATGGTCACGGAGAGCCCGAGCAGGCCAGTCCGCCGCGCGCCGATCCGGTCCGTGAGCAGCCCGAGCACCAGCCGCATGAACGCGCCGCCCAGCAGCGGGAGGGCGACCATCAGGCCCTTCTGGCCCGGGGTCAGGCCGAAGCTCGCGGCCAGGGCGTTGCCGAGCGCCCCGAGCAGGACCCAGACCATGAAGCTGATGTCGAAGTAGAGGAACGAGCAGGCCAGTGTGGGCCAGTGACCCGCGCGGCGGAAGTCGCGGAAATTCATCGGCGGCGGTTCCCGGGGGATGCGGGGGTGGCGGGGCGATCAGGGGAGGTGCGGGCCGGGGCCGGCCTCGACGGCCGGCCCGCGCGGGGGCCGC
>JAABUQ010003010.1_pt1 | contig 31898 bp, 21 predicted proteins | sample 5560001 | NCBI WGS metagenome assembly JAABUQ01 (sample SAMN10711888, study PRJNA513371) | rock metagenome | isolation source: Antarctica rocks | place: Antarctica: Victoria Land, Finger Mt nord | collected 2015-12-18 | reverse complement strand
CATCCGGTGCCATCCGCCCGCATCCGCCAACGTCCCGATTAGGCCACCGACCAGCCAAAACGCTCCGCCCAGGTCCGTACCTGTCCATCGCACCCTGCTTTGCAAGCAGGGAGTCGCTAATGCGCCGTCGAGCGGGGCCTGAGCCGGCCCGCCACCTGGCAAGCGGAGGGTCTCCATCGGGGCACGGTTCGCCATTGGACCTTCGAGCCATGGGGAACCGAGACCCGACGCCGGAACGGTCGCCAGCGCCGTGGTGTCCTAATGCCAGGGATGGCCGGGCGAAGAGGGATGCGGCACCAAGGGAGGAGGGGGTCGAGTGATTGGGGACGGCGCCATGATGTAGAGGGAGCGGCTGGCGAATCGCCCCTTCCTCTTGCCCACCGGTGCGGGTCGAGGGTGGCACCGCTGGAGGCGTTGACGGTGGCACCGCTGGAGGCGTCGACGGGATGGACCCTGTGCGAGACTTCGGCCTGCTGGCGGCGACTCGTGGCGGAGGTCGGTGGTGGGGCCTGAGCGAGACCGAGGAGAACGCCAGTCCGCAACGAGGGGGCGGCTCGGCTCGCTGGTCAACGTCTCAGCCACCTTCCGCCGAGTGGCGTGTCCGCGAGCGGGTGGCAGGTCCTCCAAGGCCCATGACTCCGGCGCTGCGGTGCCGGCGAAACCCAACATCTGACCCAACAAACCCATCTCACGGTGTTGCAGCGCGTCCCACGCCGTGGCCCGCACCGCTGCCGACGACCCCGCTGACCAGCCAGGGGTGCGACAGCGTGGGACGAGAGAAGACCGGCCGGCACAAAGCGGCACCGACTACGGATCAGAAGGTTGGGGGTTCGAATCCCTCCGAGCGCACCAGAAAAGCCCAGGTCAGAGGGGGTTTCTGGTTCTGCGGTTACCGGTGTCGCCCCTCTGTGAGAACCTATTGAGAACCAAACGGTTCTCAGGGAGGTTCTCAGGTGCCGGCGAAGCCAGCGGGCGTGTACGCAGATGGGCAGGGCGGGTGGTACCTAAAGGTGACTCTGGGCCGGGACCCGTTGACCGGGCGGCGCGAGCAGATCACCAAGCGGGGGTTCCGCACGGCGGGAGCGGCGGGCACCGCCCGGCGTGAGCTTCTGGGCCAGGTCGACCGCGGTCAGCTCCGGCCGACGCCGGGGGCCGACGACGCTCAGACCAGCTGATGGACCTCTACCTCGACGGGATCGACGCCGATGGGCGCCTGTCGGCCAAGACCCGCTTCGACTACCGCCACTCCACCGACGACTACATCAGGCCCCACTTGGGGACGAGACGGGTACGGGACGTGACCGCGGAGGTCGTGTTGGCCTGGCAGCGAAAGCTGACCCAGGGCGGGGGCACCAAGGCTGGTCGGGGGCTGTCGCCCAACACCATCCGCCTGGCCCGAGCCCCCCTGGCCGGAGCGTTCAAGCTTGCTGTTGCCGCGGGCATGGTGGCGGTCAACCCACTCATCGGTGCTCCCCGACCGCGACCGCGGCGCTCGATTCCCAAGCACTGGAGCCCCGAGCAGGCCCGGGAATTCCTGGCGCTGATGGAAGGCGATCGGACCTGGCCGGTGTGGGCATTCCTGCTCGGCTCCGGGCTGCGCGTCGGCGAACTCGTCTGGCTCCGCTGGGGCAGCGTGGACTTCGACCGGCGACTCGTGCGGGTGGTCGATTTCGTCTCTACGTTGGGCCACGACCTGGTTGCCTCCACGGGTAAGAGCCGAGACTCGGTGCGGACCATCGACCTCGATGACGGCCTCGTCAAGGTCCTGCGGGCCCAGCGCGCGCTGCAGGCCGAGGAACGCCTGTCGGCGTCGTCGTGGGTCGAGTCCGACTTACGTGTTCACCAAGCCGGGCGGAGATCACTACCATCCCCAGCGCCTCTCCCGGATGCTCGGTACCTACTGCAGCGAGCTTGGCCTTCCTCGTCTCACCGCTCACGGGCTGCGCCATACGAGCGCCACGTTGATGCTGGCCAGCGGGGTGTCACCCAAGGTGGCCGCGGAGCGGCTCGGCCATGCCGACCCCACATTGTTCACAAATCTCTACAGCCACGTGACACCGACCATGCAACGCGACGCGGCCGACCGGATAGGTGCTGCCCTGTTCGGTCCCCCGGCATCGGTCTGACCAACTTCGGAGATGCCCGCCGATCGCCGCTCAGCGGTCGGCCGGCGCCCGGGTCTGATCCGCCAACCACTGGTTGATCTCGGCTGGGTCGAACCTGACGAAGTGGCCGACCTTGATGTAGGGGATGCGCTGCTCGGCGACCAGGCGTCTGACGTGCCTGGGGGAGTCGTGGAGGTGACGGGCCAGCGTGGCGATGTCCATGAGGTCGGGCACGGCGTTCGTCATTGGTCACTCCAGAGGTCACGTCCGTTGCCGAGGTCGTTGTTGTCGGCATGGACGAGCCACGTGTGGGCGCGGGTGGTCTGGCCGTTGCCTTGGCAGCCCGCTGGGACGTGGCAGCCCGTGGGGAGATGTGGATGCTCCGGGAGGAGGTCCTGCAGCGCAGCCGATGCTGCCGGAGCCCATACGGTGACGTCGCCGTCGTCGACCACGGGCTCCAGGCCGCTCTGCTGGAGAATCTTCACCAACTCGGTCCCAGGGGCTCCGTGGACGACCACGATTCGATGGGTCGTTGCTTCAGTCATGGTTCTTCTCCTTCGAGTGGGTCACGGAGGCTCGACCAGCGGCGCCTCTGGCGACCCCTCGGCGCCAGGGGGCGAGAAGCTCCCGTAGCGTCTTGCGCCGGGGGATCGGCGCCGGCGGGACGAGGCTGACGTAGAGGGGCGAGTAGTGGGAATGGGCCAGGTAAGCGATGCCTGCCGGCATGGTGTTGATCCGCTCCGGTGGAAACAGGGGCCGTTGCTGGATGCTCTGTGACCACCCACCCTTAAGTCCCTGGCCGTTGCGGGTCCGGTAGGTGACATCGGTGCTCCCCCCCAGGTAGGACAGCTGGGTCAGGGTGTCTCGATCGGCAATCCCGCCGAGCGCCAGCTTGGCCGCGAAGAGGGTGAGGAAGCCGTCCGCGGCCCGGCCCCATCGAGCCCGGGCCTGGTGGAGGTCCTGGAGACAAGCCAGGGTGACCAGTCCCTGGCCGGCGCCCTCGGCGACGATGGCGGGCAGGTCGGGAAGGGGGGCGATGTTGGCCACCTCATCGAGGGCGAAGATGACCGGCGGTGGGTTGCCGCCTCTGGCGTAGGTGGCCTGGCGGATCTGATCGAGCAGGCAGACCACGATGGGGGCCAGTTGCGCTTGGTGATGGGAGGGGGCGACGAGGTAGAGAGTGTCGCTGCCCCATACGAAGCGAGCAGGGTCGAAGTTGGGCTCGGCCGCGGCGGCCAGGGCGTGTTGGTTGCGGTAGGCGGAGAGGATGCGCGCCGCGGTGGAGAAGATGCCGGAGCGTTCCCGCTCGTCGGTCTCGGCGATGCCCACCAGCGTCTCTTTGGCCAACTCGGTGCGGATCGTGGCCCCAGGGCCCGGAGCGCCTCGGTGAGCTCTCGGCGCAGCACCCAGCGCAGCACCCAGGAGATGTCGAGGTCGATGTTGGCCGCGGCATGCAGCAGCGGGGCCAGCAGCGCCTCACCTCGCTCCGCCCAGTGTCCCCCGTCGGCCGAGGTGGTGGCCGGATTGATGACCGCGGTGGTGAGCGCGTGGGCCCGGGCCAATGCGGTGTCCCAGTCCTCGCATCCAGCCAGTGGCGACCACCGCGCCGGGGTCGTGCCGGGGGGAGCGGTGGTCGTGCCCGAGGGATCGAAGTACCAACACGTGCCGGTGTACGAGCTCCAGGCGAGGGTGCGCTCCACGATGTCGGCCTTGGTGGAAGTGGCCACCACCGCCCCGGGGGCGCCGATGATGGTGGGGACCACCACGCCGATGGTCTTGCCCGACCGGGGTGGGCCGATGACCAAGGTGGCGTGCTCGGGCCCGGCGAAGACTCGCTCGGCGCCGGCCCAGCCGAGCGGGATCCCCCACCACGAGATGAGCGGGGCGTCAATGGGCGAAGCGTCAATGGGCGGGTTCGGGTTGGTGGTCATGTGGCTGGACCTCATGTGGTTGGTGGTCATGGGGTTGGTGGTCATCGGCTGAGGCTCCTGTCGGTGTCGGTTTGCCAGCTGCGGTCGAAGCCCGCCTCGTTGGCGGCGCTGTGCCCGGCGTCGAGGTCGTGGTGGAGGGATTGGTTGTGGTGGAGGGTCTGGTCGTGGTGGTGGTGGCTTTGGTAGTGCTCGACTCGGCGGGTGGCCCGCTGCCACCACTCGTGTTCGGGTCGGTCCCGGGCGGGCTCGGCGAGAAGGTGGCGAGCACCGCGCTCGGCGCTGCGCCCCGACAGCTCCCGCCATGCCTCGAGACTTGCCGCGGTGTCGGTCCAGACCCGACGTTCTCCCGGGGTCTCCGGTGGCGCGCCGATGAGCCCGGTCACGTGGTCGGAGGGGTCCATCAGTGCGGCCAGGCCCAGGCGTCCGCAACGCCTGTCGATGGCTGCGGCGAGCCGGGCCAGTCGTTCGCCATCACGGCGATGCTCAACCGTCCAGCGATCCCGTGTGATCACCTCCCCGGCGATCACCGTCCGGTCCCCATCGAAGCGGGTCGTGGCCCTGGGCGCCATGGTGGCGAGGAGCCGGTCGGTGAGGCGGTTGCGCTCGGCCACGAGGAGGGGGAGGGGCCCGTCGGGGATCCGATCCTCGACCCCGTCGCTGGCCCGGCTCTGGGCCCGCGACACCCCGAGGGCCTGACAGACGTGTTCGGCCAGGCCGGCGCCGGGAAGCCGACCCGGCCGGAGGGGGTTGTCGTCGGCCACCACGTAGAGCTGGTTCTGGGTCCGTCCACGCGACAGGCCGACGTAGCCGGCTTCGGCGAAGAGGCGGTCGTCGCCCAGCAGCAATGCGGTGTCCACCGTCCGGCCCTGCGCCTTGTGGACGGTTGATGCGTAGCCGAGGGCGACGTGGCCCTGGTCCACATAGGTGCCGGGCACGAGGACCGCCTGACCGTCAACGCCGGTGGCGGTGATGGTATGGCCCTGGGGATCGACTCCGGTGACCCTGAGCGCAGTGCCGTTGATCAGCCCCGCCCCGCGGTCGTTGCGGCCACAGACGATCTCGTCGCCCACCAGGACCCGTTGGCCACGAGCCAGCTCGAGGCACCCCCGGTCGGGGTCGAGGGCTCCGGTGGCCACCAGATGCTCCTGGGCCCGACGGTTGAGGTCGGCCACATCCGCTCGGCGAAGCGCCAGCATGACCACCGAGTCCCCCCGGCCCCGGGCCTGGGCCCAGTCGTCGATCATCTGGGCCCGCAGCTCGTCGTTGGTGGCGGCGAGGGTCACCCGGCCCCGGGCGCCGTAGCGGGCCAGGGCGGGGCGGGGCAGGTGGTCGCGCAGCTCGTCGAGGGCGGCGCGCTCCCACGCCTGGGACTGCCTCCGGTTCACGGTGAGGGTGTAGGTGGGGACCAGGGCGGCCAGGCGGGCGAAGCTGCCCCCGGCGGAGATCTCGGGCAGCTGGGCCGGGTCGCCCACTAAGACGACCTTGGCCCGTTGGTCGCCGGCCGCGGCGATGAGGCGATGGAGGTCTCGGGTGCCGACCATGCCGGCCTCGTCGACCACGATCACCGACCCGGGAACCAGGCGGGCTTCGGGGCGTTCGATGTCGCCCAGCAGTCGGGCCAGGGTGGTGGAGGCGATCCCCGACCCGGCCTCGAGCTCGGCTGCGGCCCGGGCGGCCAGCGCCGCGCCCAGCACCGCGACCCCCGACGCGCTCCAGGCATCTCGCGCCGCGTCGAGGGCGAAGGTCTTGCCCGTCCCCGCCTTGCCCACCACCGTCACCACCGCGGCGGTGGCCAGGCACATCCCGGCCACCGCGTCGACCTGGTCGACAGAGAGATGGGGCCGGGCCTCCAGGGCCCGACCGAGGGCCACCGGCTCCGCCACCCCCACCGGACCGCCTTGCGCCCTGTGCTCACTTGCCCGAGCGGCCGGCCTGATCTGGGCTCGGCGTTCGATGTCGGCTTCGAGGGCCAGGAGCTCGACGGTGCTCCACCGCTGCTCCGCCCCCGCCGAGTGGCCTGGACCCAGGTCGGCCACCGCGGGAGAGCCGACCACCAAATCCGCTAACTCGGACAGGCCGGCGAGGGTGGCCCCGTCGCCGTGTTCGCCGGCCAGCGCGCAAAGCACCGCTCGGCGGTCGAAGGTGGACCCATGGGCGGTCAAGCCGTGCGGGCCGACCAGCCGGTCGACCAGTTGCTCGGGCGCTGGCCCGGTCGGTCGGCGTCCCGGGCCGACCAGGCCGGCCACGTCGAGTCCAGCCACATCGAGTTCGCCTACGTCAACGCCAGCCGCCTGGGCCAGGGCGGCCCAGCGCTCCCGGAGCTCGATGCCGCCGACCTCGGCCTTGGCCGGGCGGGTGTCGAGGGTGGCCACCCGGGCCGCCGCCGAAGACGACAGTCCCCGGGAAGCCAACGCGTCGCGGACCTGGGCCCGCCGGGTCGAGAACCGTTCGATGACCTCTCGGCTGATCCCGGCCAGGTCGGCCTGGCCGGAACGGACCGGCCCCCATTTGAGCCCGAGCTGGGCGACCAGGTCGTGGCGGAGCCGGGCCTGGTAGATGAACCCGGCTGTCCGGGCATGGCGATACAGGGCCCGGCCATCGGGTGCCGACCACCGCCCGGAGTGGTCGGCCACCATGTTGGCCACCACCACATGGGTGTGCAGCTGTGGGTCACCGGCGCGCGAACTGCGGTGATCGAACCCGGCGGCCACCATCCCAGCCACCGCCACCCGGGTGTGGCCGCCGGCGCCGCGCCGGGCCCACAGCGCGTTCCCTTCGAGGTAGGCCAGGGCATCGGCGATGGCCGCCCGATGCGCGTGGGCCACCTGGGCGGCGACGTTGCCGTCGGGGTGGAGGGCCCAGAGCAGCGACACCGACTTGGGGGCCGAGAAGGTCAGGTCGAAGCCACCGACGCGTCGCTCCTCGCCGGGGACCAGCCGCTCCCCGCTACCCGGGTGGCGGCCATCGAGGAGGCGGATGAAGTCGTCGGCGTCGACCTCCCCCTCCAGGCCCAGGTCGTTCGTCGCGGAGCCGGCCCACCAGCCCCGGGCCTCGCCGGCGCCCAGGTAGTAGTCCTGCGGGGTCCGGGCCACGGCGCCCAGGTAGTACTCGGAGCCGCCGGGGCCGACCCGGCCGATCGAGAGCATCATCACCACCCCCCGACCGAGCGGCACCGAGGAGTGAGGGAGAGGAACGGTTGAACGAAGACGGTTTGCATGGCCGCCACCATCGGCTGTGGCGCGTGACCGAACCCGTAACCAGAGGTTGATCGAACCCGCAATTCCGCGTAATCCCCGCGTAATTCCAGGTCACACGCGTAACTGGCGCGTAACCAAACCGTTGACCAGCGCGTAACCGGACCCCGCCCGGGTGTCGTGGCCCGCCCGGGGAAGGCGACCCGTGGCGGCCGGAGCCGGCGGGTCGGCCGCCTGGGTGCGGCCAGCCGGGGGGCTGCCGCCCGCCCCTTCGGGGCGGTTGCCCACAGGGAAAGCGGCTCGGGCCGTGGCGCGCCCAGCGATCCCCGGAACCCTCTGTGCATCGCAGAGCGGAGTGAGGGTCCCGACGACGAAGGCCGCCGCACTGTTGGAAAGGCCAACGCCCAACCTCCCGGGCCGCGGCGGTGGTATGGCATGCTTTGGCCAGCAAGGAGTCGAGTTGGGGGGGTTGACGGTTGGCGACGAAGCAGGACGGCGGGTGACCACATCGCTATCCCGGCTAGTCCGGCCCCTCGCTCTCGCCGTGGTCGGGGCCGGACTGGCCCTGGTAGCGGCCGCCCCGGCGGGTGCGACACGAGTGGCGCTCCACGCGTCCCTCCATGCTCCCGCCCTGGCCACGACGGTTGCCAGTTCTGCCACCGCTACTCCCAACACCGCCACCCCGAACGCCGCCACCGCGCTCGACGGCCCGCCGACGGCCACCGCAGCCCCGGCCGATGGGCGCCTCCGAGGAGACGGGTTCGCCGCCGTGGTCGTAGGGGTGGCCACCGGATCGATCACGGCCACGGCCCGTGCCGGGCCCGGCCAGGCCCTCTGGCAGTTCGGGCTCAGCGCCACCACGACCGCTCCCGCCGTCGGCGGCGCCCCGGTCAACCTCACCGCGGCGCTCAGCGTCGGGGCGATGACCGTGCCGGTCGCCCTGCCGGCCCCGGGCCCCACCGGGGGATCGGTCGGGCCGGTGTGGTTCCAGGCATCCCTGCCGGCCGTGGGCCCGGGCGGCGACACCGTCCTCTCCCTGGCCGCCGCGGGATCAACGCAATCGTTCTCGCTCACCCACATGGCCCGCCTCGGCCCCGCACCCGAGGTCAGCTACCGCGACGCCACCAGCGCGATCGTGGCCACCAAGCCGGCCGGCGCCATCGACATCCCCGAGTCCTTCGAAGACAACACCTTCCTGCGCCATCAGAGCACCTATCCAATCCACGTCGGCCTCGACGCCGTCACGGCCGGCTTCTATGCCCCCGGGACGCCCAACCACCCCGCCGGCGGCCCGGCTATGGCCTGGCTGTGGGTCACCTTGAACTCCGACGGCTCTGCTGGTTCGATCAGCCCCTATGCCCAGCCGTATCTGGTCATCCGCCAACCCTTCCCGGCCACCGCCATCACCCTCACCGTCCCGGGCGGCGCGTCGCAGAACCCGACCGTGGTGCCCGGCGGCGGTGGCGACAAGGGAAGGACCACCAACTTCAACGCCAACCCCACTGCAGGCTTCCCCGACACCTACCTGTTCTCGATCCCCGCCAACCTGAGCACGGCAACGCTCAGCGTCGTGCCTGGCCCCACCTCCGCATTCTTGTCGAGCAGCCCCGACGCCCCCGCCGGTGTCGCCACCCCCACCCCGGCGGGCGCCAACGCCGCGTTCACCATCAGCCTTCCCCCGGCCGCCCTCGTCGCTCCGCCACCCGGCGCGTCGCAGACCCCCGGCGCCCTCGGCGCGGAGAGCTCCCTTGGCAACAGCTCCCAGGTGGCCGGCACCGGCGCCCGGCCATCGCAACGTGTCGCTACGGTGCCCAACAGCGCAGGCCGCTTCTTGGTCAAGTCGATCCTCATCGCCATCGCTGTTCTCGTGCTGGTGGTGGCCGCGGTCGTCGCTGGGGTCGTGGCTGTCCGGAGACGCCACGCCCCCGCCGCCGGCCCACCCGCCGGCCCACCCCCCGGCCCGCGCCCGACCTGGGCACCGCCTGAGCCGGCACATCCACCCCCTCCGCCCTCTTCCCAGCCAGGACGGGCCGGGCCGAGTGAGCCACCACCAGCACCGGCGCCACCGGAGCCACCACCACCGCCCGTCTGGTCCCCCGCCGCCAGCCCGACCTGGCCGAGACCGGCATCGAGGTTCACAGAATCCCCGCCGGCGGACCCTGGGCCCGTCGTCCGCTCCGCCGCCATCCCGGCCGCCGTCGCCGACGCTGAGCCTGCTTCGCCCCCCGTCGTCGCCGCCCCCGTCGCGGGCGTCCCTCAACCCGAACCGTCTCGGCCGGATCTTCGGTCATCGTTCCCGCCTCCCACCCTCCACACTCCGGCCATCCGGGTCCTCGGTGCGGTCCGCCTCGGAGGGGGTGGGCCAACCCGCCCACCGCCGCCAACCTCACCGAGCTGGCCGTCTACCTCGCCGTGCGGGCCGGGCCCATCAGCACCGACACGCTGCGCACCCGACTCTCCCCCCGGTTGGATACCGACCTCGGCAAGAGACCATTCGCGTCTACTGCTCACGGCTGCGCAACCACCTCGATGCCGGCACCGAGTTGATCAGCGCCCGCAACGGCTATGCGCTGCGAGGTATTACCACCGACTTCGGGCTCTGCGTCCTGGTCGGCGCCACCCCCTCTGCCGACGCTGGCGACTCCAGGGAGGAGATCGGAACCGCCCTGGCCCTGATCACCGGAGCGCCGTTCGCCGATACCGACTACCGCTGGGTGGTCGCCGACAACCTCGTGGCCACCATCACCACCCAGATCCGCTCCGCCACCCTGCGGCTCTGCGAGCTGTCTGCTGGGACCAACCCCGAACTCGAGCGCTGGGCCTGTCACCAAGGCCTCCTCGCCAATCCCGCCGATCAGACCCTGGCCGCCTCGGCGCTCGGCGCCGCGGCGGCCACGGGGAGCCCCGGTGCCCTGGCCAACGAGTGGGCCGCCACCCGCAGTCGCCTGGGGAGCGTCGGCGCGGACATCGACCCGAGCTTGAGAGCCCACCACCGCCGCCTCTCGACCGAGGAGCGCTGAACGCCCCTGCCGGTTACGCGTAAATCACGCGTGATCGGCCCGACCCACCCACCCTGACCCACCCAGCAGACCCGGACCCCTCGTAGCCCGACAAGGGCGGCGACGAGCAGTGACCGGCGAGCGCGTGCGTTCAACCCGGCCATGATGGTCATCTCCACCTGGGCAGCCTCTCCCGTGGTGCTCATAGTGGTCTGGCTTCGAAATGGTTCGGTGGAGAACAACGATTCAGATCGGCCAAGCTGTTGGACGTGAGTACGAACTGGAGTCCGGGCCGCTACCGATGGAGAACCCAGGCCCGTGTGCTGCTCCCTCGGATGCTGAGCCGGCTCGTCGCCAAGGGCACGAGGACCTGCGGAAACCACGAGTGGTACAACGTCGATGGTTCGATTGAGGCTTGCTACCACTGCGGAGTCGGCCGGCGACCGTACGACCGGTCGCACTTCAGCCCGTCGTAGGGCCGACCTCCAAAGATATTTCGAAGACAGACCAATAGCGCCAGGTTCTCGTCGCATCCGAGCTTCGACGCCGTGGCGGCCTTCGTCTCCCAGTGGCGGGCATCAGGCCAGGACCTGGTATTCCAAAATACAGAAAGAGCGCCCAGTGGGCCCGGGATCGCTACACGACCACGACGGACCTGCCGCCGCCCGCGCCGTTGCTCGCGGTGATCCTCCCCGACGCCCTCGGCAACGCGTTCGTACTCACCGCCTACGCCCTCGTGCCAGATTCGATGTGGCCCTCAGTTGCCCGACCGGCGTAGCCTGTGGGAGGTGGCGACAAGCGGCGTGGTGCCGGCCCGTGACTACAACACCGCCCTGACGATCATCGCCATCGCGCTCGGCGTCACCGCCGTGACCGTGACACCCAGGTTCTCCTCCCACCCGGCCTCAGACACCCTGTGGGCGATCGTCGCTGCCGCGTTCTATGCCGGCGTGATGCTGCTTGTATACCGGTACATGAAGATCCCCCTCCCGGGCCGGGTCCAGCGAGTCGCCGCTAGCGAGCTGCCGCCACCCGCACCCGTAGTCGCCGCCCTGCTCACCCAAGCCGGCTTGCTCACCCTCGCCTGCGCCATTCCCGTCGGCTTCTACCTCGCCCACCGGCCACACCCGGGACCGCTCCTCGGAAGCTGCCTCGTCAGCGCCGTCTTCCCCTACTGCGTACGGCGACTCTACAAACAGGTCGAACACGACAACCATGCCAAGGCATACGTCACCACCCAAATGATCTGGAGCCGATCCCAGAACCGAGACCGAACCCTCTGGCTCGTCGCCGACAAGCCAGACGTCTAGCCGTCCCAGGCCGCCAGCTGCCCCAACCCGCCAAGTCCGTTACCCGCTCCGACCGTAACCCACTCCACCTTCGGAGCCCACAGCGGCAGCACATCGACACGGGACTCGACGATGCCCTCGACCGTCCCAGCTCAGACCCCCACCCCCTTACCACACAGTTGCACCGCTGGTGGCTAGACCGGGACGGACCCGGGACCGTGGTCATGGGCACCAAACTGGGGACTGGAGTGCGGGGTGGTCGAGCCTGGGGACGGACGACGACGGCGCCTGCCGGTGGCTCCACGAGCAGGGGTCCGCCCGGGCGTCCCCTCCGAGGTGGTCGACCCGGCGGAGCGCCTTGAGGGCGGTCACGAGAAAATGGCGCCTTGACTCGGCGCAGAGATCCACCAGCGGCAAGGTGCCCTTCTGATGGCGGGTCAGGCGAACCGGTGGTGCTGCTCGATAACGAGAACCAGTGGCTCGCCGCCACGGACGAACCACAAGCGGCGCTCGGCCGTGGCGAGCAGGTCGTCCGGGGCCGCCGCCAGGACCACGTCGGGAGCCTTGGCAACGAGTCGAAGCCCTCGGCAAGGTCTCGGCAGCGCACCGTTCGGCCCGCCAGCCGAACGAGACGGTTGCTGAGTCCAGCTGTGCGTCAAGGCGTGCGCCAGCCAAAGCGCCCATCTCCGGCCACGTCGGGCGCGATCGCTCCTCCCCGTCTCGACCGTGCCGGCGACGACCTAGGATCGCCGGACGTGGTCGGGGGAGGACATTAGGCAGCGATGGAGCCACCCCTGTGGACGGAAGGAGCCTCCCCATGGCTCCATGAGCGCGAGGCGTTCGCCTTCGTGCGCGCCCGCCTGCCCAACCACGAGCCCTACCGGGCGTGGACCAACGTCGAGTTCATCGCCGATGACGGCTCGGTCAACGAGGTCGACCTTTTGGTGGTCACCACCCGGGGCCTGTTCCTGGTGGAGATCAAGTCGTTCCCCGGCGTCCTCTACGACAGCGGCCAGCGCTGGCGGCTCCGCTTCCCTTCCGGCCACGAGAAGACCTACGACCACCCGCTGATCCTGACCAACACCAAGGCCAAGCGCCTCAGGTCTCTCCTGGCCCGCCAGCCCGCGTTCAAGAGTGACAACGTCCCGTTCGTCACCGCCCTCGTCTTCTTGTCCTCGGCGGAGCTGACGGTGCGCCTCCACGACGTCGGCAGCCTCGCCTCGGTCTGCGGGCGTGACAGCGACCACCTCCCGGGATCAAGGACAGCCCAGGCCGGCCCGCCGAGCAACGATGCGCTCCCCGGCATCGTCGAAGCCCTGAAGGACCCATCGAAGGTCAACCTCCGCGGCACCACCATCAACCGCCCCACGTCCGCCCGGATCGTCGCCGCCCTCGAGACCGCCGGCATCCACGCCTCCAACCGGGGCCGTCGGGTCGGTGACTGGGACCTCGGCGAGCTGCTCGACGAGGGCCCGGGCTGGCAGGACCACGTGGCGAGGCGGGACCAGGTCACCAGCCGTCGGCGGGTGCGCACCTACCTGACCGGGATGGCCACCACGCAGGAGGAGCAGGACCGCCTCCGGCGGGAGGCCGAGCGGGAGTTTCGGGTCGTCGAAGGCCTGCACAACCGGGGCATCGCCCACCCTCTCGACCTCGTGCAGGCCGAGCGCGGTCCCGCCCTGCTGTTCGACTTCGCCGACGACGAGGAGCGCCTCGACCTGTGGGCTCTTGAGGCCGTGGCGACGCTGCCGCTCGACGAACGCATCGAGATGGTCCGCCAGCTCGCCGAGGCGGTCGACTACGCCCACGGCCACCGGGTCACCCACCGGGCGCTCACACCGAGGAGCGTGCTCGTCCGCCCGGCCGGCGCCGCCAGCCAGGTGGCCCCGACCCTGGTGATCGGCCACTGGCAGGCCGGCGCCCGGGACCTGGCGACCAACCTCAGCCGCCACCCCGGCACCACCTCGGTGCTCGGCACGGTGCTCACCGAACGGACCGAAGCGTCCGAGCTGGTCTACCTGGCCCCGGAGGCCTTCAACGCCGAGCACCCCGACGGGGTCGCCCTCGACGTGTTCTCCCTCGGTGCCATCGCCTTCCTCCTGCTCACTGGGCGACCGCCGGCCGCCGACCTGGTCGAGCGCCAGCGCATGCTGGTCGAGCATCGAGGCCTGCTCAACGAGGCCGCCAGCGACCTGCCCGGCGAGCTGGCAGGGTTCGTCGCCTTCGCCACCGACCCCGATCCGCACCGGCGCCCCAACGTCCGGGACCTGCTCGTAGCTCTTGATGACGCGCTCGAGTCGCTGACGGCACCCGATCCCGACGACGAGCCCGCACCGGAGGCGTCCGTCGACCCCCTGGAGGCCCACCGCGGCGACGTGCTCGAGGGGGGGTGGAGGGTCGAGCGACGCCTCGGCAGCGGCGCCACCGCCGTCGCCCTGCTCTGCTCCCGGGAGGGGACCACCGAGCCCACCGTGCTCAAGGTGGCCAGGGACGAGGAGCACGCCGAGGTGCTGGCCGACGAGGCCAGGGCCATGGAGCGTCTGCGTGACGCCGGGATCGTTGAGCTCTACGGCATCGACCGCATCGGCGGCCGCACGGTGCTGCGCCTGGCCCCCGCCGGCAACCCCGACGACGAGCTCGGCATGACTCTGGCCGACCGCCTCACCGCCGTCGGCCGGGTCGGCCTCGACCTGCTCGAGCGCTTCGGCGACGACCTCCTCGCCATCGTCGCCTACCTGGAGAGCGAGGGCACCCCCCACCGCGACATCAAGCCTGACAACCTCGGCGTGCGTCCCCGCCGCGGCGACCGCTCACTGCACCTGGTCCTGTTCGACTTCTCCCTGTCCCGCACGCCCGACACCAGCCTGACGGCGGGCACCGTCGGCTACCTCGACCCGTTCCTCGCCGAGCGGCCCGCCCGGCGCTGGGACAGGGCCGCCGACCGTTACGCCGCCGCCGTCACCCTCTACGAGATGGCTACCGGGTCCCGCCCCACCTGGGGCGACGGTGCCACCGACCCCCTCCACCTCGAAGACACTGTGCCCCGCCTCGACGAGGGGCTGTTCGACCCGAGCGTACGCGACGGCCTCCGGAGCTTTTTCGCCGCCTCCCTCGCCCGCCGGCCGGCCGACCGCTTCGACAGCCCTGACCAGATGCGCATGGCCTGGCGGGCCGTCTTCGCCGCCGCCGGCCGCCCCGCCACCTCCGACGGCGACCGGCCGCTCGACGCCGCCGAGCTCGAACGGCTGGCCGACGCCGCCGCCGATGACACCCCTGTCGTCGAGCTCGGCCTCTCCGGCCTGGCCGCCAGCGCCCTCGAACGTCTCGGGGTCGGCACCGTGCACCAGCTCCTCACCTTTCCGGCCGTCGAGTGGAACCGGGTGCCCGGCGTCGGCCAGCGCACCAAGCGGGAGGTGGGCGACGCCGTCGCCCGCTTGCGCGCCCGCTTCGACGTCGACGACATCGACCCCGGCGCCAGCATCGACCGCCTGGCGCCCGCCCTCGTCCCCCACACCTCCACCGCCCAGACCCAGGCCGACGCCCCCGCCCTCGCCCTCCTGCTCGGCCTGCCCACGGCGAAACCCGAGCTGCCCCTCGACCCGTCGCCGGCCGGCATGGCCCCGCCCCCGCCCTGGCCGGGGGCTGCGGACCTCATCCCGCGCTTCGGCCTCGACCGGGCCGGCTACGACGCGCTGCTGTCCCGGGCGCGGGGGCGGTGGCTCAAGCAGCCGGCGGTCACCCAGGTGCGCAATGACCTCGCCGTTATCGTCGAACGGTCGGGAGGGGTGCTCGCCGGCGACGAGCTGGCCCTGGCCCTGCTCGCCGCCCGGGGCTCGACCGCCACCGGCGACGAACGGCGGGCCCGGGCCCGGGCCGTCGTACGCGCCGCCATCGAGACCGACGCGGCGAGGGAGGCGGACCGCTTTACCTGGCGGCGGCTCGGGGGCGGCGCGTCGGTCGTCGTCGCCCTCCGCACCGACGAGCTCGACGGCGAGGAGCTCGCCGATTACGCCGCCAGCCTGGGCCTGGCCGCCGACCAGCTCGCCACCACCGACCCGCTGCCCTCACCGGTCGGCGCCCTTGACCGCCTCCGGGGCGTTCCCGTCCCGCCCGGCCTCGCCCCCCTCGTCGACCACCGCCTGGTCCGCCTGGCCACCGCCGCCAGCGCCACCGCGGCGACGTCCAGCCGCCTCGAGGTCTACCCAAGAGGCCTGCCCGCCGTCCGGGCGGTCCGCCTGGCCCGGGCCACCCTCCTCACCACCGGCACGCTCCCGGCGGAGGAGGTGCGCCGGCGGGTCCATGTCCGTTTCCCCGCCGCCGCCCCACTGCCCACCGGCGCCGACCTGACCGACCTGTTGCGCGACACCCTCGGCCTCCAATGGCACTCCGGTGGGGAGGACGGGCGCGGCCGGCCGGTCGGCGCCGGCTACCGGGTCCCACCACCCCCGGCCCCCCCCGGCGCCACGTCGCTCACCAGCACCAGTTCGCGGTACCGCACCGGCACCGCCGCCACCGTGCCCGACGAGCACCGCGTGCAGGCCGAGGGCGTCGAGGAGAGGCTGCTCCGCCACGCCGAGGCCGGTGGCTACCTGGTGCTCACCGTCCGGCCCAGCCGGTACCGGCTCGCCATCGACGCCCTCTCCCGACTGGGTCCGACTGTTGTCAGCCTCGACGTCGACCTCATCGACGCCCTCCATCACCGGGCCGCTGAGGGGCGCATCCGGTGGGACGAGGCCATCATCGCCGCGGATGCCGCAGGCCCCAACGGGCCGCAATGGCCCAAGCTCCTCCAAGTCGTGCGCGCCAGTCTGGACGCCGTCCGGACCGCCCTGGTCACCGACGCCGACCACGTCCTGCTCAGCGACGCCGGGCTCCTGGCCCGCTACGGCCAGGTCGGCCTGCTCGACGAGTTGCGGGAGCGGACCAGCGGCCACGCCCGGCCCGGCCAGGCCCTGCGCACCCTCTGGGTGCTCCTCCCCGCCGACGACCCGGCGGCCCTCCCGGCGATCGACGGCCAGCCCGTGCCCACCGTCGCCAGCACCGAGCGCCTAGCCCTGCCCGAATCGTGGCTCCGCAACACCCACCGCACCTCCGAGCCCACCGGAGCCGCCCCGTGATCGACAGCACCCGGCTCCTCGCCGACACCAAGGCCCTCGTCCGCACCCTGGTCGACGACCTTCGCACCCTGGCTGCCACCGATCCTGACACCGCAGGCGTCGTCGAGGGCGAGCATCGGCGAGCCCAGGCGGCCGGTCGCACCGCCCAGAGAACCGACGTTTGGGCCGAGGACCTCTACGCCCAGGTGGCGGTGGCATGGGTGCTCGGCGCCGTGTTCGTGCGCTTCTGCGAGGACAACGGCCTCGTCGTCGAGCCGTACCTCGCGGGCCCGGGTGTACGGCGGTCCATCGCCCTCGACCATCGCCGGGCCCACCTCCAGGTCCACCCCGACCACGACGACCGTCACTGGCTGCGCCACGTCTTCGCCACCTACCTGGACCTGCCGGCGACGGGCGACCTCTTCGCCGGCCACAACCCCGTGTGGCTTCTAGCCCCCAGCGCTGACGGCGCCCGCCTCCTCCTCCAGGGCCTCCAGGCCATCGAGCCCGAGACCGGCGAGATCCGCCACGACTTCACCGACCCAGCCTGGGACACCCGTTTCCTCGGTGACCTCTACCAGGACCTCTCCGACGACGCCCGCGCTCGCTACGCCCTCCTCCAGACCCCGATCTTCGTCGAGGAGTTCATCCTCGACCGCACCCTCGACCCGGCCATCGCCACCTTCGGCCTCGCGGAGGTCACCGCCCTCGACCCCACCTGTGGCAGCGGTCACTTCCTCCTCGGGGCCTTCGCCCGCCTCCACGCCCGCTGGAGCGACGCCGAGCCCGCCACCAACCCCACCGAGCTGGTCCGCCGCGCCCTCGACGCCATCGCCGGCATCGACCTCAACCCCTTCGCCGCCGCCATCGCCCGCTTCCGCCTCCTCGTCGCCGCCCTCTGCGCCGGAGGCCACACCCGCTTGGCCGACGCCCCCGCCTACCCCATCCACGTCGCCGTCGCCGACTCGCTCCTCCACGGCGATCTGCCCGGCCGGCTCCCCGGCACCATCAGCGACGAGGACGCCGCCGCCGCAGCCCACGGCTACGCCACCGAGGACATCGACTCCGCCCGGGCCCTGCTCTCCCGGTCCTGGTCCGCCGTCGTTGGCAACCCGCCCTACATCATCGTCCGGGATCCGGCCCTCAACGCGCTCTACCGGAGACGGTTCCCGACGTGCCGGGGCAAGTACTCCCTCGGCGTGCCGTTCACCGAACGCTTCTTCCAGCTGGCTCGCCACGACACCGACCCCGAGCGATGCGGCTTCGTCGGCATGATCACCGCCAACTCGTTCATGAAGCGGGAGATGGGCAAGAAGCTCGTCGAGGGCTGGGTCCCGGAGCACGACCTCACGCACGTCATCGACACCAGCGGCGCCTATATCCCCGGCCACGGAACGCCCACCGTCATCCTGTTCGGCCGCAACCGACGACCCGTGGCCACGACCGTCCGGGCTGTCATGGGCATCCGGGGCGAACCGTCGACGCCAGCCGTTCCAGAGAAGGGACTCGTCTGGTCGAGCATCAGCGCTTTGACTGACCAAGCAGGATCATCCAGTGCCTATGTGAGCGTCGTGGAACTTCTACGCATCCGTCTCGCCAAGCATCCGTGGAGCATCGGCGGTGGTGGCGCAGCAGACTTAAAGAACAAGTTAGACGACTCCGGTCGAAAGCTGAGCAGATTTGTTGCTTCCATCGGACCAGTCGCTGTGCCGGGCACGGACGAAGCCTATGTCGCTAGCAGGGAGGCGCTTCGTCGTTATGGAGTTCTGCACCATCACCCTTTGGTCTTAGGGGAGGATATTCGAGATATGGCAATCATCCCGAGCCAGGCCGTCTTTCCGTATGATGAAAGTAGTAATCTTGTGCCGTATAACAGGCTTGTGGCAGCTGATGTTCGATGGTTATGGCCTAGGCGGTCGGTTCTTGCAAGTTATGTGATGTTTGGCAAATCCAAGATACAGCGGGGTGTTGCCTGGTATGAGTGGGGATACCTCATTCCCGACCGACTTCGGACCCCGCTGTCGATCACCTTCGCGGAGATCGCGACCCACAACCACTTTGTCCTCGACCGGGGCGGCAGGGTGTTCAAACAGACGGCCCCGGTCATCAAGCTGCCCCCCGGCGCCGGAGAGGCCCGCCATCTCGAGCTCCTCGCCGTTCTCAACAGCTCGACCGGCTGCTTCTGGTTACAGCAGGTGTGCCATAACAAGGGCCGGCCTGGTGCGGAGGCTGCGGCAGCCGACGAACCGTACGAGTTCCGATTCGTCCACGACAGCACCAAGCTCAAGGCGTTCCCCCTCCCGCTCACGTTGGATGCCACCACCGCCGCCCTGCTCGACCGGCTCGCCCTGGACCTGGCTGCGTCCACGCCGGCGGCCATCGCCGCCGCCGGCCCCCCGACCGCCGAGCGGCTGGCCGAAGCCCACGCTCGCTACGACCGGCTGCGGGCGGAGATGATCGCCGCCCAGGAGCGCCTCGACTGGGAGGCTTACCGGGCCTACGGGCTTGTCGACGGCGACCTGACCACCGGAGACCAAGCGGAGCCTTCGCTGGCGCTCGGGGAACGGGCCTTCGAGATCGTTCTAGCCCGGCGGGTGGCCGCCGGCGAGGAGGAGACGAGCTGGTTCACCCGCCACCGCTCCACGCCCATTACCGAGCCGCCCGCCCACTGGCCCGACGACTACCGGCAGCTGGTGGCGCGGCGTATCGAGCTCATCGAGGCGGACCGCGACATCGGGCTCATCGAGAAGCCCGAGCACAAGCGGCGCTGGGCGGCCAAGCCCTGGGACGACCAGGTCCGAGCCGCCCTGCGATCCTGGCTGCTCGACCGCCTGGAGGACCCCGGCTACTGGCCTCAGCCCGCGGCGGTCACCACCACCGCCCGGCTGGCCACCGCGGTGCGCACCGACGCCGACTTCCTGGCCGCCGCCGCCCTCTACACCGGGCAACCCGACGTCGATGTGGCCCGCCTCATCGCCGAGTTGGTCCGCGCCGAGGGCGTCGCCTACCTGGCCGCCCTCCGCTACAGCGACGCCGGCCTGCGCAAGCACGCCGCCTGGTTGGGCACCTGGGACCTGCAGCGCCGGGAGGACGCCGGCGACGACGTCGGCACCATCGCCGTCCCGCCCAAGTACACCAAGACCGACTTCACCGGCGCCGCCTGGGCCCACCGGGGCAAGCTCGACGTGGCCAAGGAGCGCTTCATCACCTACCCCGGCGCCGAGAAGGAAACCGACGCTTCCCTGCCGGTGGGCTGGGCCGGCTGGGATCACCTGGCCCGGGCCCGGGCGCTTGCCACCTGGTACGTCCAGGACCGCTCCGACGCCCGACCGGTCGCCCACCTCACCCCGCTGCTCGCCGGTCTCGACGAGCTCGTCCCCTGGCTCCTCCAGTGGCACGACGACCCCGACTCCGACCCTGCCCTCGACCGGGCCGGTACCCAGGTCGCCACCCTGGTCGACGCCGAGTGCCGTGCCCTCGGCCTGGCCCGCGACCAACTCGCCGCCTGGCGGCCCGCCCCGTCCCAGCGAGGCCGGCGGCCCCGATCCATTCGTGTGTAGTGTGTGTGTATGGCGAGAGTGAACGTGTACCTGCCCGACGACCTGGCCGACGAGGCCCGCCGCTCGGGGCTCAACATCTCCAACGTCACCCAGGAGGCGCTGCGCCGGGAGCTCGCCGGCCACCGCACCAGCGAGTGGCTGGCAGAGGTCCGCCGGCTGCCCCGGGCGGGCGTGACCCACGAGGAGGTCCTAAGGGCCCTTGACGAGGTCCGAGCCGAGGCCGGCGACGACGGGCCGGGGGTATCACAACGTGGATGAGGCCCACCATGGATGAGCGCGCTGCGGTGGTAGACGCCTCGGCCATGATCGACCTGCTCGCCGGCCTGTCCGCGGCCGCCGCGGTCGATGCCCGCTTGGACGGCGTCGCCCTCCATGCTCCCGCCCACATGGACGCCGAGGTCCTCTCCGGCCTCGGGCGTCTCCAGCGGGCCGGATCGATCTCGGTCGCCGAGGTCACCCGACAGGTGGCGGTCGCAGCTGGCGCACCCATCGAGCGTCACTTGCTCGCCGATCTGCTCCCCGGAGCGTGGAGGCGCCGCAGCCGGCTGCGCCTCGCCGATGCCCTCTACGTCGAGCTCGCCACCGCTCTCGACGTCCCGCTCGTCACCACCGACGCCCGGCTGGGCCGGGCCGCCCGGATCGCCGAGGTCGTCACCCTGTGACGCTGTTGTCCGAGCTCATCGACCTGCCCCGCGAGGTCCACAAGTCGGACTTCGTCATCAGCCTGGCCGACGCCGTCCACGACCCGGCCGGCACCGTCCGCGACTACGTGGTGACCGACCAGCTGGCCGCCTGCTTCGACCGGGCCCTGTCGCTCGTCGGCTCGGCCGTGGCCGACGGCAAGTCCAAGGCCACCTACCTTCACGCCAGCTTCGGTGCCGGCAAGACCGCCATGATGGCGGTCCTGTACCTGCTCCTCCAGGGCGACCCCACCGCCCGGGCCATCCGAGAGCTGCAGCCGGTCGTGGCCCGCCACGCGTCGTGGATCGACGGGCGGCGCTACCTGCTCGTCCCCTACCACTTCGTCGGCGCCAGCTCCATGGAGCAGGTGGTCCTCGGCGGCTACGTCACCCACCTGCGCCGCGTCCATCCCGACGCCGCCCTCCCAGCCGTGTACATGGCCGACGGCATCCTCGCGGATGCCACCGCCAAGCGGTCCGAGCTCGGCGACGAGACCTTCTTGCGGGTGTTGTCCCAGGGGGAGGTCGCCGACGAATGGGGCGACTACGGCAGCGGGTGGGACCCGGGCCGCTTCGAGGCCGCCCTGGCCGCCCCCCCCGGGTCCGGGGAGCGTGATCAGCTGGTCGGCGCCCTGCTCCGCACCCACTACCGGGCCCTGCCCGGCCACGCCCAGACCACCGCCGAGGGGTTCGTGCCTCTCGCCGAGGGCCTCGACGCCGTGAGCCGCCACGCCCGCAGCCTGGGCTACGACGCCGTCATCATGCTCCTCGACGAGCTGGTGCTGTGGCTGGCCGCCCGCATGAGCGACGTCGCCTTCGTGACCCGCGAGGGGGCCAAGGTCGTCAAGCTGGTGGAGGCCGACAGCGAGGAGCGGCCGGCGCCGATCATCAGCTTCATCGCCCGCCAGCGCGACCTGCGCGAGCTCGTCGGCGACCACGTGCCCGGCGCCCAGTCGCTCACCGCCATCGACATCCTGCGCCACTCCGAGGGGCGCTTCGACACCATCACCCTGGAGGACCGCAACCTCCCCGCCATCGCCTCCCGACGCCTGCTGCGGCCCCGGAGCGAGGCGGCCGTCCAGGCCCTCGACGACGCCTTCGCCACGGTCAGCCGCCAGGTCGAGGAGCGCCGCGAGCGCGACGTGCTGCTCACCGACACCGGCGACGCCGAGGCGTTCCGGCGCCTCTACCCGTTCAGCCCGGCGCTGGTCGAGGCCCTCGTCGCCTTGTCCGGTGCCATGCAGCGGGAGCGCACCGCCCTCAAGGTCATGGCCCAGCTCCTGGCCGAGGGCCGGGACCGCCTGCAGGTCGGCGACCTGATCCCCCTCGGCGACCTGTGGGACGCCATCGACACCGGTGACGAGCCCCTCACCGAGGTCATGCGGGCCCAATTCGCCCAGGCCCGCCGCATGTGGAAGCGTCAGCTCGGCCCCATGCTCGCCCGCCACCACGCCCTCGTCGAGGACGGCCTCGGCGGGCGGTCGTCGAGCCCGGCGTTCGTCATCGACGCCCGCCTGGCCAAGACCCTGCTCATCGCCGCTCTCGTCCCCGAGGTCCCGGTCCTGCGCAACCTGACCGTGAGCCGTCTCACCGCCCTCAACTCGGGCATCGTGCGGACCCTGATCCCCGGCACCGAGCGCACCCAGGTCCTCGACCGCTTGCAGGCCTGGCAGGCGGAGATCCCCGAGCTCCACCTGGCCGGCGACGAGCAGGACCCCACCGTCACGCTGGCGCTCACCGGCATCGACACCGGCCCCCTTCTCGACGCGGCCGGCTCCGCCGATACGCCTGGCGAGCGCCGCCGGCAAGTCCGGGAGCTGCTCGTCGCCGAGCTCGATGTCAAGGACCCGGCCAGCTTCGAGCCGTCCATCGAGGTCGTCTGGCGGGGCACGCGCCGGCGCGTCGCCGTCCTGTTCGGCAACGTGCGCGACGCCACCGAGCTGCCCGACGAGATGTTGCGCGCCGGCCCCGACCCCAAGATCGTCGTCGACTTCCCGTGGGACACGGAGGGCTTCGGGCCGGCCGACGACCGCAGCCGGGTCGACGAGCACCGCCGTACCCACGACCCGGAGTGGACGGCGGTGTGGCTCCCCAACTTCCTCACCGAGGCCGCCTACCAGAAGCTGGGCCAGCTCGTCCGTCTCGGCTACCTCCTCACCGGCGACACCTTCGACCGCCTCGCCGGCTACCTGTCACCCACCGATCGGCCCGTCGCCCGCACCCAGCTGGACAACCAGCGCACCGCCACCCTCGCACAGCTCCAGGCCGCGCTGCGCCAGGCCTACGGTGTCGAGCGAGCCGACGAGGCGGTCGTGTCCGAGCAGCTCTCGCTCGGCGACCAGTTCCTCACCCTCGACCCCGGCCTCGGGCTGCGGCCGCCGGTGGGGACCTCGCTGCGCTCCTTCGCCGAGCACCTCGCCGGCCAGCTCCTCGCCCACCGCTTCCCCCGCCACCCCGACTTCGTCGAGCACATCTCCCGCGCCGACCTGGTCCACACCCGCGACCAGGTGACCGCCGCCCTGGCGCAGGACGGCCACCGCCTCGAAGCCGTCGAAAGCTCCATGCGCCGGGTGCTGGCCCGGGTGGCCGGACCTCTCGGGGTCGGGACCATGTACCAGTCCCACTTCGTCGCCGACCTGGGCCGGTGGAGCGACCTTGTCGGCCGGGCCAGCGCCGCCGCCGGCGCGTCCGCCGTCACCGTCGGCCAGCTCCGCCGCTGGCTCGATGGCGCGGAGTCTCCGAGCGAGCGCCGGGGGCTCACCCCCGAGGTTGCCGACCTGGTCATCATCTTGGTGGCCGAGGCCACCGGCCAGGCTCTCGTCGCCGCCGGCCGCCCGGTGGCGCGCCCCGAGATCGGCAGGGTGCGCGACGACTGGGAGCTGCGAGCCCAGGAGCTGCCCGACGAGGCGGTGTGGAACACGGCGCTCGTGAGGGCCGAGGCCATGGGGGTGGTGGCCACCAGCCGCCTCCGCTCGGCCACCGCCGTCGTCGATCTCGCCGGCCGTCTCGGCGAGCGACTCCTGGCTGAGAGCCCCGCCGTGCGCGACCTCGTCGCCCAGCTGGAGGCCGCCGCCGCCCGGCTGGGTGTCGACGCCGACGCCGACCGGCTTCGCACCGCCCGGGCCGCCAGGGAGCTGGTCGACGAGATGCGCCGCCGACCGGAGCGGGCCGCCGAGGTGCTGGCCGCCGCCGTCGTGCCCACCACCACCGCCGCTCTCGGCACCTCCATCGCCACCGCCGCCGCCCTGGCCGCCGAGCTGGGCCGGGCCAACTGGAGCCTGCTCGGCGCCGCCGCCAACCTCGCCGATCCGTGGCAGAGCCAGGGCCTCGCCGTGGCCACCCGCCTGTCCGCCGCCGTGGCTGCCGACGAGCTCGTCGTCGCCCTCGGCCCCCGTCTCGACGACGCTGGCCGGGCCGCCACCGACCTGCTCGCCCGGGCCTCGCACGCCGCCGCGCCCGCCGGCCCGCCACCGGCGGCCGCCCCGATCGCCGGCGAACCGGCCGCCGCCACCGCCCTGCCAATCCCGCCACCGCCCCGACCGGCCGGTACCCTCGACCGGACCGCCGCCGAGGCCGAGCTGACCCGGCTGGCGGACCGCCTGCGGGTCGAGGCCGGCCTCGATCTGCGATGGAGCATCGAGGAGCTGCCCGGTGCCGGCTGCTGACCTGACCCAGATCCGCGCCCTCGCCGCCGCCCACCTCCCCCAATCGGCCGACGGGCAGGTCCTAGCCCTGCGGGCCGACCCCGTGTGGACCGGGCCGACCGTCGACCTCGGCGGCGGCCGGCCCCTCAGGGTGGTGGCCTGCCCGGCACCGCTCGCCGTGCGGGCTGCGCTCGTCGCCGAGCGCCCGGCCGGCGAGCTGCTCGTCATCCTCACCCCCTGCACCGGGAGCGAACTGGGCCTCGATGTCCGGGCCCGGCTGGTCAAGCGGGACGTCTTGGCCCTCGACCCATTCACGACCCTCCAGGCCCTCTTCGCCGCCGGTGCCATCGAACCCGCCCTCGTCGCCGAGCGGTGGCTCATCGACGACCTCATCGCCCACGCCCCGGCCGGGGGGTGGCGGGACCGCTCCCCGGCCAATGGCGTCGTCGACGTTGAGCTGGCCTGGCGTACCTGGCACCACGCCGTCCTTGGTGCCGACCTCGAGCCCGCCCACCTGACCGCCGTGCTCACCCTCGGCGAGTACCCCCGCATCGGCCAGACCCTGACCGCCATGGACCCGGAGCGCCGGGACCGCCTCGGCCGCCGGTGGCAGGAGACGCTCGCATCCGTCGCCGCCCCTGTGCTCGTCGACCTCCTCGCCGCCGGCGCCGGCCCCGACCTGGCCGCCCTCGGCCTGGTCGCAGGCGTGCTGTGGGCCCCGACCGACCGGGCCGACCTGGCCGAGCTTCAGCGCCTGGCCCGGGCCCGCTTGGAGGACCGCTTCGGTCGTGACCGGCTCACCGCCGGCGCCGCCGCCGCCTGGTCCGACGCCGTCGGCCGCCTGTGGCCGGCCACCACCCGCCAGGCCGAGATACTCGACCGGGCCGAGGCGGAGCTGGCCCGAGCCGACGCCGGGGCCCTCGCGGTGTTCTCGGACCTGCTGCCGACGGGCTTCGACGGGCGCCTCACCGCCCTGGCCGCAGCCCTCGCCGCGCGTGACGCCGAGCAGGCGGCGTCGTTGCTCGACTGGGCGGCTCGCCACGCCCGGGCCGAGCGTCGCGGACACCGGATCGCCGCCGCCGGCGCCGCCGTCCGGCTCCTGCGCCGCCAGGATGGCCCGCCCCCGAGGTCGACCTCTTCGGGTCTGGCCGCCGCCGCCGCCCGCTACGCCAGCGAGGGGGCCTACGTCGACGAGGCCGTCCGGCTACTGGACGACGGCGACGCCCTCCCGCCCCTCGGTGCCGCCTACGCCGCCCTGGTCGCCTCGGTTGCCGCCGGGCGAGACCGTGCCGACGCCGCCTTCGCCGACGAGCTGGTCACCTGGTCCGCCTCTGAGCCCGTCGACGACGAGCGCATCGTCCCCCTTGAGCACCTCCTGGCCCGGGTGGTGGCGCCCATCGCCGCCTCGGCGCCCGTCCTCGTGGTGGTGGGCGACGGCGTGGGGTTGCCCGTCGCCCACCAGTTGCTGCGGGACCTGCGACTCGAGCACTGGGCGCCTGCCGGCCCCGAGGGAGCCGGGCCGTGGCCCACCGGCGTTGCCCTGCTGCCGACGGTCACCGACGTCAGCCGGACGTCGCTGCTCACCGGGACCAGGACCGTCGGCGGCCAAGCCGACGAACGCGCCGGGTTCGCCGAGCACCCGGACCTGCGCGCCGCCTCCTGTGCCGACAAGCCCCCCGTCCTGTTTCATAAGGCCGGCCTGGTCGCCCCGTCCGGCCTCGCCCTGCCCGACGCTATCCGGGCCAGGATTGCCGATCCCGACCAGCGAGTCGTCGGCGTGGTGGTCAACGCCGTCGACGACCACCTGGCCCGGGGCGACCAGGTCCGGGTGGGCTGGGACCTCGAGTCCCTGCGTCCGCTCGGCTGGCTCCTCGACGCCGCCCTCGACGCCGGGCGGGTTGTGGTCCTCACCGCGGATCACGGCCATGTGCTCCACGCCCGCGACGCCGCCCTGCGGTCCGGCGGCGGGGGAGGGGAGCGCTGGCGGCCCGCCCCGCCCCCGGCCGGGGCCGGTGAGGTGACCGTCTCGGGGCCGAGAGTCCTCCGCGGCGACGGCACCGTCATCCTGCCCGCCGATCACCGGATCCGCTACGCCGGCCACAAGCACGGCTACCACGGCGGCGCCACCCCCGCCGAGGTGCTCGTCCCCGTCGCCGTCCTCGCCCGCCGGCTCCCCGAGGGGTGGCGCTACCGGCCCGACACCGAGCCGGCGTGGTGGTCGGCACAGCCCACCCCGCCGACCCCTGAGCCGACCACCGCCCCCACCCGTCCGGCCCCGGCCTCCGACGCCCAGACCCGACTGTTCGACCCGGCCCCCCAGCCGCCGCCCCCGGTGGCCGCCGAGGGCTGGGTCGACCGGTTGCTGGCCAGCCCCGCCTTCACCGAGCAGCGCCGCCGGGTCCGGCTGCCCCGCCCCCTCCCCGACGACCGCCTGCGCGCCTACCTGGGGCCGGTCGCCGCCAACTGCGGCACCCTGGCCCTCGCCGCCCTGGCCGCCGTCACCGGCGAGCCCCCCGACACCCTCCGCCTCGCCCTCAGCCCCCTCCAGCGGCTCCTCAACGTCGACGGCACCGAGGTCCTCGCCGTGCGGGCCGACGGCACGATCGTCCTCGACCTGGATCTCGCCGCCCTGGCCTTCGAGCTGCCCGACCGGTGATCTCCGCCCTCCGCCGTCGGGAGATCGTCGACGCCCTCCGCCGGGGCACCGTCCCCGCCCGAGGCCTCGCCGCCTTCGCCGTCGGCACCGACCGCTTCGCCGCCGCCTTCGACGACGAGCTCGACACCGTGGCCGCCGGCGGCGCCGGCTTCAAGGCCGTCCGGGGCGAGTACGGCAGCGGCAAGTCCTTCACCATCCGATGGATGGCCGAGCGGGCCCGCGACCGGGGCTTCGCCAGCGCCGAGGTCCAGATCAGCGAGGGCGAGACCCCCCTGCACCACCTGGAGACCGTCTACCGACGGCTGTGCGAACGCCTGGCCACCGCCGACGCCCCCACCGGCGCCCTGCGCACCGTCGTCGACTCTTGGTTTTTCGCCCTCCACGACGACGTGGTCACCGGAGGTACCGTCCCCGTCACCGACACCGCCGCCGTGCTGGCCGCCACCACCGATCTGGCCGACAAGCGCCTCGGAGCGGTGGCGGCGCGGGCCCCGGCGCTGGCCGCCGTCCTGCGCGGCTACCGGGTCGCTCTGGCCGAGGGGGACTCTGCCCGGGCCGAAGGCCTGCTGGCCTGGCTCGGGGGCCAGCCCCACGTCGCCGCCGCCGTGAAGCGATCGGCCGGAATCCGCGGCGACATCGACCACGACGGCGCCCTGGCCTTCCTCGCCGGCCTGCTCACCATCCTGCGCGGCGCCGGTTACGCCGGCCTGGTGCTCGTCCTCGACGAGGTCGAGACCCTCCAGCGGGTCCGCTCCGACGCCCGGGACCGGGCGCTCAACGCCCTCCGCCAGCTGATCGACGAGATCGACCAAGGTCGCTTCCCCGGCCTCTACCTTGTCGTGACCGGCACGCCGGCGTTCTTCGAGGGGCCGCAGGGGGCGCAGCGCCTCCCGCCGCTCGCCGGCCGCCTGCACACCGACTTCACCACCGACGCCCGCTTCGACAACCCCCGAGGCGTGCAGCTTCGTCTCCCCGGCTTCGCCATCGCCGGCCTTGAGGAGGTCGGACGCCGGGTCCGTGACCTATACGCCCAGGGCGCCACCGACCCGGCTCGCATCCGAGACCGCTGCGACGACGGCTACGTCGCCCAGCTGGCCAAGGCGGTGACCGGCGACCTCGGCGGCCGGGTCGGGGTCGCCCCCCGGGTGTTCCTGAAGAAGCTCGTCGGCGACGTCCTCGACCGCGTCGACCAGTTCGACGACTTCGAGCCCCGCCGGGACTACCACCTGACCGTCACCGACGGCGAGCTGACCCCGACCGAGCGCCACGCCCGGGCGGCGGCTTCGGTCGACGACATCGACCTCGACGTGTGACCGACACCTTCGACCGGCTCCACCCGGCGGTGGCCCACCATGTGGTCAACACCCTCGGTTGGCGCGCCCTGCGCCCCCTGCAGGCTGCGGCCATCGAGCCGCTGCTTGCCGGTGAGCACGTGGTGGCCACCACGCCCACCGCGGGAGGCAAGACCGAAGCGGCCGTCCTCCCCCTCCTGTCCCGCATGCTCAGTGAGGACTGGCGCGGCCTGTCGGTCCTCTACGTCTGCCCGCTGCGGGCCCTGCTCAACAACCTTCACGACCGCCTCAGCCACTACGGCCGGCTCGTCGGCCGCACCGTCGGTTTGTGGCACGGCGACATCGGTCAACCCCAACGTCGCCGCTTGCTGGCAGAGCCACCCGACCTGCTGCTCACCACCCCAGAGTCCATCGAGTCCATGCTCGTGTCCCGTGGTGTCGACCACCATCGCTGGTTCGCCGATCTTCGCTCCGTCGTCGTGGACGAGGTCCACGCTTTCGCCGGCGACGACCGCGGCTGGCACCTCCTCGCCGTGCTCGGCCGCCTCGACCGGGTCGCCGGCCGGGAGCTGCAGCGCATCGGCCTGTCGGCCACCCTCGGCAACCCCGACGAGCTTCTCGCCTGGCTCACCCCCGGCAGCCGGGCGCCCGGCCGGGTCCTCAACCCCCCGGTGCCCGCCGGCACCGCCGCCGAGGTCACCCTGGACTACGTCGGCAGCCTGGACAACGCCGCCGTCGTCATCTCCCGCCTCCACCGGGGCGACAAGCGCCTGGTGTTCGTCGACAGCCGGGCCCGAGCCGAGCAGCTCGGGCTGGCCCTGCGAGGCCACGGAGTGAAGACCTTCGTGTCCCACGGCTCCCTCGGCGCCGGCGAGCGCACAGCGGCCGAGGAGGCGTTCCGGGCCGAGCGGGACTGCGTCATCGTGGCCACCTCCACCCTGGAGCTGGGAATCGACGTCGGCGACCTCGACCGGGTCCTGCAGATCGACGCCCCGCCCACCGTCGCCGCCTTCCTCCAGCGCCTCGGCCGGACCGGCCGGCGTGCGGGGGTGGCGGCCAACGCCCACATCCTGGCCACCGGCGACGAGGGCCTGCTGCGGGCTGCGGCGGTCCTGTCGTGCTGGCGGGACGGCTACGTCGAGGCGGTCGTCGCCCCGCCCCGACCGCTGCACGTCCTGGCCCAACAGATCGTCGCCCTCACCCTGCAGGAGTCGGGCATGACGGCCACCTCCCTCGCCGAATGGCTGGGCACGCCACCGGTCCTCGGCCCCGACGCCGCCGCGGCGATGCCCGAGGTCGTGGACTACCTTCTCGCCGACGGCTACCTCGCCGCCGACGGCGCCATCCTCGGGGTGGGGGAGACGGCCGAGTCGACCGTCGGCCGCCAGCACTTCCTCGACCTGTTGTCGGTGTTCACCTCCCCGCCCACCTTCAGCGTCCGCCACGGCCGCGTCGAGATCGGCGTGGTGCCCGACGAGACCTTGTTGGCCCGCCCCGCCGGCCTGGTCGGCGGCGGCGCCCACGCCCTCGTGCTTGCCGGCCGTAGCTGGGCCATCACCCATGTCGACTGGACCCGACGGGTGGTCCAGGTCGAGCCCACCGATGCCCCCGGCGTCGCCCGCTGGACCGGGTCCGCCCAACCCCTCGGGGCCACCGTCGCCCGCGCCATTCGCAGCGTCCTCGCCGGCGCCGACCCCCCGGCCGTCACCCTCAGCGAAAGGGCCCACCGGCGCCTCGCCGACGTTCGCGCCGAGCACGCCTGGGCCACCCCTGCCACGACCACCCTCGTCGTCGACGACAAGAATCGCGCCCGCTGGTGGACCTTCGCCGGCCGGCGGGCCAACCTCTCCCTTGCTCGCCTGGTCGACGCCCACCGCCACCACGTCAACGCCATCACCGACCTCTACGTCGCCGTCGACTCCGCGACCACCGGTCCTGACCTGACAGTGTGCCTGGAGGCGCCGGGGGTCGACACCAGCCCCGCGTCCTGGGTCGTCGCGGAGGCCATCGACGGCCTCAAGTTCGCCGACCTCCTCCCCCGACCCCTCGCCATCTCCGTCATCGCCGCCCGCCTCGAAGACCCCGCGTCCGCAGCCATCGCCCGGGTCGAACCGGTAGCTGCTTGGCACGACCCCGGTGCGCAGTGAACCTTCGGTACACGTGCCCCGAGCTCTGTGACTGCCGCCGAGATCGGAGGCCTGGCTGGGCGATCGGCGGCAGGAGCAGGGGGATGCCTTTGCCCCGCCAGCACCCGACCCCCAAGTCATTTCACTATGACACTCGCCCGTCGTAGTCCTTCCGAGCCCGGGGGCCGGGTGAAGACCGGGAGATTTAGTTTAGTTCAGCCCGCTCCGGGGAGCGCGAGAGCCTTGGCGAGGGTGTAGATGTCGTTGAGAATGGCGGGGACTGGTTTGGTGAGGTCGAGTGCCCAGGTTCGGAGCCGGATATTCGTGTGTCGGACGGTGTGGGTTCCGGGTTGGGCGTTGCCGTCGGCGTAGATGAGGTGTCCAGTGGGGAGGTTGAGGAGTGTGCAGTAGGCGAGGATCTGGTAGAGGTCGCCGTGGGGGCGGGCGCCGGGGTCGAGGATCTTGTATTTGGCGTCGGCAACGGCCGCAGGGTGTTTGCCGTGGTGCCAAACCAGGTCTGGCCGCACGCGGACGGCCGATGCAGTGTCGAGGTGGTCGTGCCATTGGCCGGTCAGTGTGCCGCCGTGAGGCCTTAGGGCGTGACGGAGTGCGGTTGTGAGCCATTGCTCGAAGACGGTGTTGAGGTTGAACACGAAGCCGGTCGCGATCGTATGACCGGCTCGTTGGTCGATGCTGCGCCCGGCGAGCACGAGGTGGGCGAGGTCGAGTGCCGGCTGGTAGTGGCGGGTCTGTCGGTTTGCCCGAATTGCCGGTGGCCGCCCGGAGGGTAGGACGGTGACATCGGCGAGTTTCACGGTCACGTTCCGTAGTCCGGCGCGGGTTGGGGGCGGGATGCTGGGAAGACGGAGTATCCGCCGGGTGGCGGCCAGGATGATCTGGTTTTCGGGTATGTCGGTGTCGTAGTCGTCGTAGCGGACCTCGAAGGGGATCGGGAGGCCGAGGTGACGGCGGAGCTGGTCGGTTTCCCGGAGTCGGCCGCGTAGAACGGGGAGAGCTTCTTCGCGTTGGTGGTAGCCCTGTAGGACGCCGTGGTTGAGCGCTCGGGTGGTGGCGTCGAGGTAGGAGACGGCGAGTGCGGGGACGAGGTCATCGAGGTCGGCGAGGTGGACTTGGTCGTCGTGGCGCCAGCCGTCGGGGTTGTATGCGTACCCGAGTAGCCACAGGAGGCGTCTGATCCCGACCTTGGGGGTGATGCGGACTTCGACGTTGCCTGCGGTGAGCACGCCGACGTTCGAGTTGGAGGTCAGGGTTGTGTGCCCGGCTAGGTGGGTCCTGAAGTATGGGGGTCCAAGACGGCCTGGCGAC
>JAABUQ010003009.1_pt1 | contig 31911 bp, 30 predicted proteins | sample 5560001 | NCBI WGS metagenome assembly JAABUQ01 (sample SAMN10711888, study PRJNA513371) | rock metagenome | isolation source: Antarctica rocks | place: Antarctica: Victoria Land, Finger Mt nord | collected 2015-12-18 | reverse complement strand
GAGGAGCCCGCCCGCTTCGTGGCCAAGGCCCTCTCGCCCGCGCGCGTACGCGAGGTGCTCGTGGACGACGCGGGCAAGCAGTCCACGGTCATCGTGCCCGACGACCAGCTCTCGCTGGCCATCGGTCGCGAGGGGCAGAACGCGCGGCTCGCCGCGCGACTCACGGGCTGGCGGATCGACATCCGCTCCGAGACCGAGTTCGCCGCCGAGGAGGCGGAGAGCGGCTACGACGAGGATGAGACCTCGGGCCGCTGCGCCGCGATCTCGCGCAAGGGGCGGCGCTGCCCCAACGCCGCGCTGCCGGGCTCGCGCTACTGCGGGATCGACGCGCACCAGGCGCTCGAGGCGATCGACTCCGACCGCCTTGAGGACCTGCCGGCCGCGGGCGCGGCGTCATAGCGCCCGCGCGCGGACACGAGCCCCGGCGCCGCTGCGTCGGCTGCGGGGCGCTCGCGCCCCAGCACGCGCTCGAGCGCTACGTGGCCGAGGGCGGGGTGGCGGTGCGGGATCCCGACCGCCGGCGGCCCGGGCGGGGGGCCTACCTGCATCCCGGCTCGGCGTGCTTCGAGCGGGCGCTCAGGCGCCGTGCCCTCGCGCGAGCGCTGCGCGCTCCGGTGGCGCCGCGAGCGGCGAAGTAGAATCGAGGAGACATGGCCAAGAAGCGCGTGCACGAGATCGCCAAGGAGCAGAACCTCCCGACCAAGGAGGTCATCGAGAAGCTGCAGCAGGCCGGGCTATCGGTCAAGGCCGCCGCCTCCGCGGTCGACGAGCGCGAGGCCCGGCGCATCCTCGGCGGCAACGGCACCCCGGCGACGCCCAAGCGCTCCCCGACCCCGGATCCCGTGCCGCCCGCACGCCAGCCGGCGCCCAAGCCGGCGCCGTCCGGCGCCGCGCCGGCCGCTGGCGCCGCACCGGGCGCCGCGCCTGCCCCCGCCAACGGAAGCACCGCTGCGGACGGCGGTCCCAAGCAGCGTCCCACGCGCGACTCGCTGCAGGGCGAGCGAGCGCCCGCGGCGGGCGCCGGCTCGCGCCGGCGCGTGATCATCGACTCCCAGGCCTCGCGCCGCGCTCCGGGCGGCGGTCCCCCGCCCAACCAGCCTCCCCGACGCCAGCGCCGTGGGCGGCGTCGCCGCGGCACCTACGAGGAGCCCACGCCCGTCGACAACGAGGCGGTCCTCGCTCCCACCATCATCCGCATCAACTCCGGCTCGACGGTCAAGGACGTCGCCGAGTACACGGGCATCGCGGTGCCCGAGATCATCAAGAAGATGATGCAGCTCGGCGAGATGGCGACGCTCACCCAGACGCTGTCCGACGACGCGATCCAGCTCCTCGCCGACGAGTTCGAGAAGCCGATTGAGATAGTGCACGCCGCCGACGACGTCGACGCGGAGCCCAAGTTCGTCGACGCGGAGGGCGACCTGGTCGAGCGCCCGCCCGTGGTCACCATCATGGGCCACGTCGATCACGGCAAGACCTCGCTGCTCGACGCGGTGCGCTCGACGGAGGTGGCCGCCGGCGAGGCGGGCGGCATCACGCAGCACATCGGCGCCTACCAGGTCCACCACAACGACAAGACGGTCACCTTCCTCGACACGCCGGGCCACCAGGCGTTCACCGCCATGCGCGCTCGCGGCGGCAAGGTCGCCGACATCGCGGTGATCGTGGTCGCCGCCGACGACGGGGTGATGCCCCAGACCCAGGAGGCGATCGACCACGCCAAGGCGGCCGACGTGCCGATGCTCGTGGCCATCAACAAGGTGGACAAGGAGGGTGCGCAGCCCGACCGCGTGCGCACGGAGATGAGCACCCGCGGCCTGCAGCCCGTGCAGTGGGGCGGCGACACGGAGTTCGTCGACGTCTCGGCCAAGACCAAGCAGGGGCTCGACGACCTGCTGGAGACGATCCTCGTCATGGCCGAGGTGGAGGAGCTCCGGGCCAATCCCGACACCGACGCCTCGGGCACCGTCATCGAGTCGAAGCTCGATCCGGGCCGCGGCGCGGTGGTCACCGTGCTTATCCAGCGCGGGCGCCTCGGAATCGGCGACGCGCTCGTGGCCGGTGCCCACTGGGGCCGCGTGCGCGCGATGAACGACTTCCTCGGGAGCCGCGTCAAGCAGGCCGAGCCCGGCGAGCCGGTCGAGATCCTCGGGTTCGACTCCGTTCCCGAGGCGGGCGAGACCGTCCGCGTGGTCGAGAACGACCGCAAGGCGCGCCAGCTCGCCGGAGAGAAGGCCAACCGCCTGAAGACCGAGCGGATCGCTCGCCAGAGCGGTCGCAAGATCTCCCTCGAGCAGATCTTCGCCGCGGGCCTGCAGGAGCTGAACCTCGTGCTCAAGGCCGACGTGGCCGGCTCGCTCGAGGCGATCGAGGACGAGATCGCCAAGCTGCCCCAGGACGAGGTGTCGGTCAACGTCATCCACCGCGGGGTGGGTGGCGTCAACGAGTCCGACGTGATGCTCGCCGCGGCCTCCGACGCGGTGGTCCTCGCCTTCAACGTCCGTCCGGTGGGCGACGCCCGCGCGGTGGCCGACCGCGAGGCCGTCGAGATCCGCTCCTACGCGGTCATCTACCGCGCGATGGACGAGCTGCGTCTGGCCATCCAGGGCATGCTCGAGCCCGAGGAGGTCGAGGACATCGTCGGCCAGGTCGAGATCCGCCAGACCTTCCGCGCCTCGCGCGTGGGCACGATCGCCGGCTCCTACGTCACCGAGGGCCGGATCACCCGGGGCGCCAAGGTGCGCCTCGTGCGCGACGGCACGGTGGTCCACACCGGCGAGATCGCCTCCCTGCGCCGCTTCAACGACGACGTGCGCGAGGTCACTACGGGCTTCGAGTGCGGGATCGTCCTCCGCGACTTCGCCGACGTGAAGGAGGGCGACGTACTCGAGGCCTACGAGACGCGCAAGGTCGAGCGCGCGCTGGCCTGATCGCGGCGCGCCATGAGCGCCACCGGCTTCGTCGCCGTCCTCGTGATCCACCTGCACTTCCCCGAGGCGGGCAGCCTCAAGGCCAAGCGCAAGGAGATCTCCTCGCTCAAGGCCCAGCTGCACGGCCGCCTCGGCGCCGCGGTCGCCGAGATCGACCATCAGGACCTCTGGCAGCGCGCGACGCTGAGCGCGGCGCTCACCGGTGGCTCGCTGCCCGCGCTCAGCGCCGCGGTCGACCGGGTCGAGCGCTTCCTGATCGACCGCCATCCCGACGGCGTCCGGGTGGAGCGGCTCCTCTCCTCACTCGAGGATCTCGGCCCATGAGGGAGCTCTCATGACACCGTGTCGATTCGGCGGAGGACGGGCGCGCCGAGGGCTAGGATGAGCTCGGGTCGCATGCGCCGCGTCGACGAGGCCGTCCGCGCGGTGCTCAGCGACGCCCTCGCCCAGGACCTCAAGGACCCTCGCATCGGATTCGTGACCCTCACCGCCGTCAAGACATCGACCGACCTGCGCCACGCCCGCGTGTTCGTGAGCGTGCTCGGCGACGAGGAGGAGCGCGAGGCCACCCTGGCGGGCCTCCGCTCGGCCCACGGCTACCTCCAGCGCCGGGTGGCGGGGGAGCTGCGCATCAAGCACACCCCGACGCTCGCCTTCGAGTACGACGAGACGATCGATCGCGGCATGCGGATATCCGAGCTCCTCGACTCCGAGGCTCCAGAGCCGGAGCCGGAGGACCGTTGAGCCTCGCCGGCACGGTGACCTCGACCCGGGAGCGCGTCCTCGAGGAGCTGCGCGGCGCGCACAAGCTCGTGCTCGTCACCCACGAGAACCCCGACGGCGACGCGCTCGGCTCGCTCGTGGCCACGCAGGAGATCCTCACCGGCCTGGGCAAGGACTCGGTCATGTTCATGGCCGCGGACGAGTTCCCGCTGCCCTACGAGTACCGCTTCTTCCCGCTCGACGGCCTCGTCTCGATCGTCCCCGAGGACGTCGCGGAGCGAACGATCGTCTTCCTGGACTGCGGGAACATCGACCGCAACCCCGCCGACATCCTCAAGACCGATGGCGCCCGCATCCTCAACATCGATCACCATCACGACAACACGCACTTCGGAACGGTCGACCACGTGGTGCCCGAGGCCTCCTGCACGGCGGAGGTCGTGTGGGACCTCATGCGGGATCTGGGGGTGCGCCCGACGGTCGCCATCGCCGAGGCGCTCTACGTCGGGCTCGTGACCGACACGGGCAAGTTCATGTACGAGAACACCGGCACCCGGGCGCACATCATGGCCGCGGAGCTCATCGGAGCCGGAGTGGACGTGCACGGGATCTATCGCCGGCTCTACGAGGGGATCCCCTTCGGCAAGCTCGCGCTGCTCGCGCGCGGCCTCTCCCGGGTCGAGCGCTACGACGAGGGGCGCCTCACGCTCGCGCGCCTGAGCGCCGAGGACTTCGCGCAGAGCGGCGCCGAGGAGAACTACTCCGAGGGAGTGATCGACCACCTGCGCTCCGTGCAGGGCACCGCCGTGGCGGCGGTGGTCCGCGACCGGCTCGGCGAGCGGGTGGGTAAGCGCAAGGTCTCCCTGCGCTCGAGCGACGATCGGGTCGACGTCTCGCGGATCGCTCGTGCGCAGGGCGGCGGCGGCCACCGGCAGGCGGCCGGCTTCTCGACCGAGCTCCCGTGGGAGGAGCTTGTCGAGTTCCTGCGCGGCGAGCTCGCCGCGCAGCTGTAGGCGCCCCGGGAGGCGGCGGAGCGGTCTCTTGGACGGCGTGATCCTCTGGGACAAGGAGGCCGGCGTCACCTCCCACGACGTCGTCGCGCGCGTGCGACGCACTCTCCCCAAAGGCACGAAGGTCGGCCACGCCGGCACGCTGGACCCCTTCGCCACCGGCCTGCTGCTCGTCCTCGTGGGACGGGGGACGCGCGTTCAGCGCTTCCTCATGGCGCTGCCCAAGGCCTACGAGACGGTGGCGCGCTTCGGTGCGGTGTCCTCCACGGGAGACCGCGACGGGGAGATCCTGGAGACCGGGGAGGTCCCGAGCGGCGACCTCGTCCTCCCGACCGGACGCGTCCGCCAGCGCCCACCCGCCTACTCCGCGCTCAAGGTCGGCGGGCGGCGCGCCTACGCCCTCGCGCGCCGGGGTGAAGCGGTCGAGCTGGCCGAGCGCGAGGTCGAGGTGCACGCCTTCGGGGAGCGCTGGCGGGAGGGCGAGAGGCGCGCGTTCACCGTCGAGTGCTCCGCGGGGACCTACGTCCGCTCCCTCGTCGCCGACCTCGGCGACGCCTACTGCGAGCTACTCCGCCGTACGCGGATCGGTCCCTTCGACGTGCGCGACGCGGACCCCGATCGGGTGGTCCCGCTCCTCGACGCGCTCGACTTCCTGCCCGAGCGGGCCCTGGGCGATGAGGAGGCCCAACGGGCGAGTCACGGGGCTGACGTGCCGGGGGAGGCGAGCGGACCGATTCGCCTGACCGACGAGGAGGGACTGATCGCGATCGCCGAGCCGCGAAACGGCACGCTCAAGCCCATCGTAGGCTTCCGCGGGTGAAGCTCACGTGGCTGAACGACGCCGAGTCCCGCCCGCGCCGGATCGCGGTGGGGGAGTTCGACGGGCTGCACCTCGGCCACCGCGAGGTCATCCGCGGCAACGACACCGTCCTGACCTTCGAGCCGCATCCCCGCACCGTGGTCTCCCCCGACGCCGCGCCGAAGCTCCTCACCTCGCTCGAGGTCAAGGCCGACCTGGTGGCGAGCCTGGGGGTGGAGGAGCTCGTCGTCATCCCCTTCGACCGCGAGTTCGCGGAGCTCGGCGCCCGCCACTTCGTCGACCGCGTGCTCGTCGAGCGCCTGGGAGCGACGCACGTCTCCGTGGGCGAGAACTTCCGCTTCGGGCATCGCGCGAGCGGCGACACCGCCCTCCTGGCCTCCGACGAGCGCTTCGAGACGCGCGTCGTCGCCCTCGTCGAGAGCGAGGGGGAGGTGGTCTCCTCGAGCCACATCCGCGGGCTCGTGCTCGCCGGAGATCTCGAGCGCGCCGCCCGGTTCCTCGGTGCGCCCTTCCAGCTCCGGGGAGAGGTCGTGCACGGCGACGAGCGCGGGCGCGCCCTCGGGTACCCGACCGCGAACCTCGTGCCCGACCCGAAGCTCGTCTGCCCGGGCCACGGCGTCTACGCCGGCCGGACCCGAGGCGGCGTGCCCGCCGCCGTCAACGTCGGCGTGCGCCCGACGTTCGCCACCGGCCGCGGCGTGCTGATCGAGGCCTACCTGCTCGACTGGGACGGCGACCTCTACGGCTCCGAGCTGAGCCTGGAGTTCCTCAAGCGGCTGCGGGGCGAGCGCCGCTTCGAGCGCGTCGAGGGCCTCCTGGACCAGATGCGCCGCGACGTCGAGGACGCCCGGGCCGTCGCCGGAGCTCCGGGCGTTGCTACCGTTCCGCCGCCATGACCACGTTGACCCAGGAGCAGAAGCGCGAGCTCGTCGAGAAGTTCGGCAAGGTCGAGAACGACACCGGCTCGGCGGAGGTCCAGATCGCGATGCTCACTCAGCGGATCAACGACCTCACCGGTCATCTCCGCGCCCACGGCAAGGACCATCACTCGCGTCGCGGCCTGCTCATGCTCGTGGGGCGGCGCCGGCGCTTTCTCAACTACCTGCGTCGCAAGGACCTGGAGGGCTACCGCGCCCTCGTGCGCGAGCTCGGCCTGCGCCGGTGAGCATCGTGGCCGCCGGCACGCCGGCGCCCGACTTCACGCTGGCGCGCGAGGACGGCTCGTCGTTCACCCGGGAGGACCTGAAGGGCCGCACGAGCGTGCTCGTCTTCTATCCCTTCGCGTTCAGCCCGGTGTGCACCGACCAGCTCAACGTCTACGAGGAGGTCCTCGGCGAGCTCGCCGACCAGGGCGCCACGCTCTACGGGGTCTCGTGCGACGCCACGTGGTCCCAGCAGGCGTTCAAGGAGAAGCTCGGCGTCTCGATCGAGCAGCTCTCGGACTGGGAGCCCAAGGGCGCCACGTGCCGCGCCTTCGGCGTGCTGCACCCCGGCGGCTTCCCGCAGCGTGCCCTCGTGATCGTCGACCCGGACGGGAGCGTGAAGTGGAGCTACGAGGCGGACTCGCCGGGGGAGCTCCCCGGGGCCAACCTCATCTTCGACGGCCTCGCCGCCTGAGCCGTCCGCCCGTACGGTGAGCGGGCTCGGCTCGGCCCCGCCGCCGCCGCTCGCGGCCGACGACCACGTGCGCGGCCCGGAGGCCGCCGCGCTCCTGATCGAGTACGCGGACTTCGAGTGCCCGTTCTGCGCCGTGCTGCACGAGCGCCTCGGCGAGCTCTCCGTGCGGCAAGCGTTCCGGCACTTCCCGGTGAAGTCCAAGCACCCCCGGGCGTGGGCGGCGGCCTGCGCGGCGGAGGCGGCGGGACGCCAGGAGCGCTTCTGGGAGATGCACGACGCGCTCTACGCCGACCAGGGGCGACTCGAGGATCCGCACCTGTGGACGCGTGCCGAGGCGCTGGAGCTCGACGTGGATCGCTTCGAGGCCGACCGTCGCTCCGACGAGGTGGCCGAGCGGGTGCGCCGGGACTTCCGCGCGGGCATCCGGGCCGGGGTGGCCGCTACGCCGACGGCCTTCGCGGGCGGTGAGCGCTTCGCCGGCCTCATCGAGAAGGAGGCGCTGGCCCGGCTGGCTCACTCGTAGACGAACACCTCGGCCGGCGGTCGCAGCCGGAGCGCCTGGCGCGGGCTGATCATCGGCTTGGAGTCCTCGTGGTAGAAGAGCTTGAAGCCGTTGTGAAAGCGCCGGTCGCCCTGCGTGAGCGCCCGGTACTTGGCGATCTTCACGGCCTGGCCGCCGAACCCGTCGACGTTCAGGGTCAGCGCCACGCCCGGCCGCGCGACGAGCTGGCGCCGGTCGCGAATCATCCCGTCGGTGAACTGGTGGACGAGCAGGAGCTTCTGGGGGAGGTTGCGCCGGCGCACGATGTCGGCCAGGTAACCCGACGCCTCGTTGACCACCGAGGCGTCGGTCGAGCCGATCACCTGCCCGGGGCGATTCGGGGGACGCAGGCTCCACTCGGGATCGAGGGCGAGGCTCACGTCGGGCTCCTCGAGATAGGGGCGCAGGCGATGAACCTCGTCGCTGAACGGCTCATAGCCCGGCTGCAGGTCGAGGATGAGCAGGAGGTGGTGACGGCGGGCCGCCGCGAGGTAGCGGCGGATCACGCCGTCGGGCTGGATGGTGCGGTAGCGGCCGTCCGGTCCCGGCGCTCCCGCCGCCACGGTGGCCAGCAGCTCGAAGGCGGGCAGCACCGGTCGCCCCCCGGGTTGGACGTAGGGCCGCGCCTGCCGGTCGAGCATCGCGGCCGCGTGATCGGGCGAGCCGATGCCGAGCTGGCCGAGCGCCGCGTCCTGCGGCGCGCCGTAGTAGGCCACCACGTGAAAGGCGGGCAGGATCGTGCGACCGCCGCGCGGGAGCTCCACCGGAGGAGGAGGCGCCGGCGCGTGCGCGCGACCGCCGCCCGAGCCGCCGCCGCCCAGGCCACCGGCCACGCCGATGATGAGGAGGGTGAGGAGCCCCAGCGCGCTCGCGCCGGCGATGCGCCGCTGCCGGCGCACCCGCAGACGAGCCGCCGCGCGCCGCTCGCGGCGCGCCCGCTCCGCGTCCCCGCCCGCTTCCATCCCGCGGACGCTACCGGCCGCGCCCCCTGCTCGTCGCCGGGAATCGCGCGCGGCTCGCTAGAGTGCCTCGCGTTCGCATACCGATGACTCAAGCCGCGCTCCGCCCACCGAAGGGCCGAGCACAGAAGGGAAGCACACATGCCTGACGCCCCTACGCGCGTCTCCACGGCCATCGCCGGGACCGAGATCTCCTTCGAGACCGGCCGGATGGCCAAGCAGGCCTCCGGAGCCGTCGTCGTCCGAGTCGGCGACACGATGGTCCTCTCCACCGCCACCGCGGGCAACCTCCGCGACGTCGACTTCCTCCCGCTCACCGTCGACGTCGAGGAGCGGATGTACGCCGCGGGCAAGATTCCCGGCTCGTTCTTCAAGCGCGAGGGTCGCTCGGGCGAGAAGGGCACGCTGACCGCCCGCATGATCGACCGGCCGCTGCGCCCGCTCTTCCCCAAGGGATGGAGCTATGAGACCCAGCTCGTCTCGATCCCGCTCTCGATCGACCACGTGCACCCCTACGACATCCTTGCGATGAACGGCGCCTCCGCGGCGCTCATGGTCTCCAACATCCCGTTTCCGACGCCGGTCGGCGCCGTGCGGATCGGCAAGGTCGAGGGCAACTTCGTGGTCAACCCCGACGAGGGCGAGCTCCTCGAGGGCTCCGACCTCGATCTCGTCGTCGCGGGCACCGAGGAGGCCATCCTCATGGTCGAGGCGGGCGCCAACGAGATCCCCGAGGCCGAGATCCTCGACGCGCTCGACATCGCCCACGCGCAGATCAAGAAGCTCTGCGCGCTGCAGCGCGAGCTGGCCGAGAAGGCCGGGAAGCCGAAGATGTCCGTGCAGGCGCCCCAGGCCGACCCGCAGGTGCTCGAGGCGATCAAGAGCTCCCACGGCGCTGCGCTCGACGCCGCCACCCAGGTCGAGGACAAGCTCGAGCGCCAGGACGCGACGAAGAAGGTCGAGCAGGAGATCCTCGAGCAGCACGCCGGCGATCCCGAGTCCGAGGGTCACGCCGAGCGCCGCGCGGCGGCTCAGCTTGCCTTCGACAAGCTCGAGAAGGCGGTGATCCGCGAGCGGATCGCGGTGCAGAAGAAGCGCCCGGACGGGCGCGCCGCCGACGAGATCCGGCCGATCTCGATCGAGACGACCGTCGCGCCGCGCACCCACGGCTCGGCGCTCTTCACGCGTGGGCAGACACAGGCGTTCTCCGTCGCCGCGCTGGGGACGCTCAAGGAGGAGATGCGCCTCGACACCCTCGGGCTCGAGACCAAGAAGTACTACTTCCACCACTACAACTTCCCGCCGTTCTCGGTCGGGGAGGCGGGCTTCATGCGCGGGCCCAAGCGCCGCGACATCGGTCACGGCGCGCTCGCCGAGCGGGCGCTCGTGCCGATGGTCCCCTCGATCGAGGAGTTCCCGTACACGATCCGCGTGGTCTCGGACATCTTCGAGTCCAACGGCTCCTCGTCGATGGCCTCCGTGTGCGGCTCATCGCTCTCGCTCATGGACGCGGGCGTGCCGCTCAAGGCGCCGGTGGCGGGCATCGCGATGGGGCTCATCAAGGAGGGCGACGACTACATCGTGCTCTCGGACATCGCGGGCGTCGAGGACCACCTGGGCGACATGGACTTCAAGGTCGCCGGTACGAGCGAGGGCATCACCGCCCTCCAGATGGACATCAAGATCACCGGGGTGACCTTCGAGATCCTGCGCGACGCGCTCTCGCAGGCGAAGGTCGGCCGCGAGTTCATCCTCGCCAAGATGGCCGAGGTCATCGAGGCGCCGCGCGCCGAGCTCTCCCAGTGGGCGCCGCGGATCCAGCAGATCTCGATCGACCAGTCGCAGATCGGCCTGCTCATCGGCAAGGGCGGCGAGACGATCCGCGGGCTCTCGGAGGAGTACGAGTCCCAGATCGACGTCAACGACGAGGGACAGGTGCTCATCTACTCCGCCAACGGGGAGAAGGGCGACGCGCTGCTCGAGCGGATCCGGACGATGATGAAGGAGGTCGAGGTCGGCGACGAGTTCACCGGCAAGGTCGTCAAGACGACGACGTTCGGCGCCTTCGTCGAGCTCTCCAAGGGCACCGACGGGCTTCTGCACATCTCGAACGTCTCGCCCGGCCAGCGGGTCGACGCGGTCGAGGACGTCCTCAACCGGGGCGACGAGGTCGCCGTGCGCGTGGTCGAGGTCGACCGCGAGCGCGGACGCATCGGGCTGCGCCTGGCCGAAGATCCGCAGGTGGCGGGCAAGTCGGTCGAGGAGCTGGCCGGGGTGGGCGCCGGAGGCGGCGGGGGCGGCGGACCCCGTGGCGGCGACCGTGGGCCGCGCGGACCGCGCGGCGGCCGGAACGGCGGCCGGGACGGCGGACGCGAGGGCGGTCGCGGCGGCCCGCGGCGCGACCGCGATCCCGACCGCTCCTAGCGGTCACGCGCTTGACCGACACGCACCGGCTGACCGAGCTCGAGTCCGGCGTCCGGGTCGTGACGGAGGTGATGCCCTCCGTTCGATCCGTCTCGCTCGGGCTGTGGATCGGCACGGGCTCGCGGGACGAGTCCGAGGCGCAGGCCGGACTCTCGCACCTCCTCGAGCATCTCCTGTTCAAGGGCTCCGAGCGCTACGGGTCGCAGGAGATCGATGAGCTGTTCGACGCGATGGGCGCCGAGCTGAACGCCGGCACGGGCAAGGAGGCCACCTCGGTCTACGCGCGGGTGATCGACGACCACCTCGAGCGGGCGCTCGACGTGATGGGCGACATGGTCTTCCGGCCCGCTCTGCGCGACGTCGACTCCGAGCGCGAGGTGATCCTCGAGGAGATCGCCATGTACGAGGACGACCCGCAGGACAAGGTCTTCGACGTGCTCGGTGAGGCCGTCTTCGGCACCCATCCGCTCGGCCGGGCGATCATCGGCCGCGCCGAGGTGGTGGCCGGGACTGCGGTGGAGGAGATCGCCGCCTTCCACCGCGAGCGCTACCGCCCCGGCAACGTCGTGGTGGCCGCGGCCGGCTCGCTCGAGCACGACGAGCTCGTCGCCCTGGTCGAGGCGCGGGTGCCCGGACGCGACGACGCGCGCGAGAAGGCGGTTGCCGGCCCCCCGCTCGAGCTCGAGCGGCGGGTGCGCTTTGAGCGCAAGGACACGGAGCAGTACCACGTCTGCCTCGGGGCGCCCGGCCTGGCCCGCGACGACGAGCGACGCTACGCGCTCCGCGTGCTCGACACGGTCTTCGGCGGCATCTCCTCGTCCCGCCTCTTTCAGGAGATCCGCGAGAAGCGCGGCCTCGCGTACTCCGTGTACTCCTTCTCGGGCCAATACGCCGGCGCGGGGCAGATCGGGATCTACCTGGGCACGCGCGCGGAGAACCTGGCCGCGGCGTGCGAGGTCACCGCCCGGGAGCTCGGCCGCCTGCGTGAGGCGCCCGCCACCGCCGAGGAGCTCGCGCGTGCCAAGGAGAACCTCAAGGGCCGGATGGTGCTCTCGCTCGAGTCGACCTCCGCCCGGATGAACCGGCTCGGCTCCTCCGTGCTGGCCGACCTGCCGCTCCTGTCGATCGAGGAGACCATGGCGCGGGTCGACGCGGTCGCGGTGGACGATCTGGCGGCGCTGGCCGCCGAGCTCTTCGCGCCCGGTCAGCTCTCCGTGGCCGGGATCGGTCCCGAGGCCGCGGTCTTCGAGGCCGCGCTCGAGCCGCTGGCGCCGGCGGTCGCGGGGGCGGCGTGATCCGCGTCGCGGTGGCCGGCGCGGCCGGCCGGATGGGCGCGACGGTGTGCGGAGCGGTCGAGGGCGCCGAGGACATGGAGCTCACCGGCCGCGCCGATCCCGCGCTCGGCACGAGCCTCGAGGAGGTCCTCGAGGAGGCGGAGGTCGTCGTCGACTTCACCCGGCCCGACACCGCCCTGGTCAACGCGCGAGCGTGCCTGGCCGCCGGGGTCCACGTGGTCATCGGCACCACGGGCTTCGACGCGGAGGAGCTCCGCGGCGTGGCCGGTGCCAACGCGTTCGTGGCGCCGAACTTCGCGATCGGCGCGGTGCTCATGATGCGCTTCGCCGCCGAGGCCGCACGCCACCTGCCCAAGGCCGAGATCGTCGAGCTCCACCACGATCGCAAGCTCGACAAGCCGAGCGGCACCGCGGCGCGCACGGCCGCGCTCATGGGCGGCGAGGTCCCGATCCACTCCGTCCGCCTCCCGGGGCTCGTGGCCCACCAGGAGGTGATCCTGGGGGGGACGGGGGAGACCCTGACGATCCGCCACGACTCGCTGGACCGCGCGTCGTTCATGCCCGGAGTTCTGCTCGCCGTCCGCCGGGTCGGCGCGCTGAGCGAGTCGCCGGTCGTGGGGCTCGAGCACCTGCTCTGAGGTCCGGGCGCCCGACGAGCAGCGACCACGTTTGCTGAAGCCCCATGTCCCTATGGGGGGTACAGGGCTTCAGCAAGCCGCGAGCCGAGTCCGCCTGCTCCCTCGGGTACCCTGAGCACGGCATGCCCGAGCTCGGCACGATCCTCACCGCCATGGTCACCCCGTTCGACGCGGAGGGTCACGTCGACGAGGAGTCAGCCGTTCGGCTCATGCGCCACCTCGTCGAGCACGGCTCGGACGGCGTGGTCATCGCCGGATCCACCGGAGAGGCGGCCACGCTCTCCGACGAGGAGCACCTGGGCCTGATCGAGCTCGCGGTGAGCGAGCTCTCTTCACGAGCCTCCGTGGTCGCCGGGACGGGCTCGAACGACACGCGCCACGCCGTCTGGCTCACCGAGCGGGCGAGCGAGCTCGGCGTCGACGCGACCCTCTCGGTCACCCCGTACTACGTCAAGCCGAACCGCCGCGGAATCGTGCGCCACTACGAGGAGGTCGCGCGGGCCACCGACAAGCCGGTGATCGTCTACAACATCCCCGCGCGGACGGCGGTCGACATGCCGAACGACCTGCTCGCCGAGCTCGCCCAGATCGAGCGGATCGACGCGGTCAAGCAGGCCAACAACGACAACCTCGCGCTCGTCGACGGGCTCGACGTCTACTCCGGGAACGACGAGATCCTCTGCGAGACGCTCGCGCTCGGGGCCGCCGGGGGGATCTGCGTGGCCAGCCATCTCGTCGGCGACGAGATGCGCCGCCTCGTCGACGAGCCCGATGCGCGGCGGGAGATCGACGCCGGGCTGCGCGACGTCTACGCCGCCCTCGCGGTCACGACCAACCCGATCCCGGTCAAGGCCGCTCTCAACCTCCTCGGCTTCGAGGTGGGCGGACTCCGGCTGCCGCTCGTGGAGGCCGACGAGCGCGAGGAGTCCGTCGTCCGCGAGATGCTCGAGCGCCACGGGCTGCTCACGCACGCGTGAGCCCCTCCGGCGCCGTGCGCGTCCTGCCGCTCGGCGGCCTGGGCGAGATCGGGAAGAACATGACCGTCGTCGAGTGCGACGGGCGCATCGTGGTCGTCGACGCCGGTCTGCGCTTCCCCACCGCCGAGATGCTCGGCATCGACCTCGTCCTGCCCGACTTCTCCTACCTGCGCGACCGCGCGGCGGACATCGAGGGCATCGTCATCACCCACGGCCACGAGGACCATCTCGGGGCGCTGCCGTGGGTCCTGCGTGAGCTCGGCGACGACCCGCCGCCCGTCTACGGCGGGCGGCTGACGATGGCGATGGCGCGCTCCAAGCTCGACGAGCACCGCATCCGGAACGTCGAGCTCGAGGAGGTCGACGCGGGAGAGCAGATCGAGCTCGGTCCCTTCGACCTCGAGCTCGTGCACATGACGCACTCGATCCCCGACGCCTCGGCGGTGGCGCTCAGCACCGACCTCGGCACCATCCTCATCACGGGGGACTACAAGTTCGACCAGACCCCCGTCGACGGCAAGCCGGCCGACGTCTCGCGGCTGGCCGAGCTCGGCCGCGAGGGCCTGCTCCTGCTCTGCGGCGACTCCACCAACGCCGATCGCCCAGGGTTCTCGCCGTCCGAGTCGGGTGTCGGGCCGCGCCTCGAGGAGGTCTTCGGTCGCTGCGAGGGACGCATCGTGGTCACGAGCTTCGCCTCGAACATCCATCGTGTGCAGCAGGTCGTCGACGCCGCCGCCGCGCTCGGGCGCAAGGTCGCGCTCGTGGGGCGCTCCATGCGCAAGAACGTGAACATCGGGCGGACGCTCGGCCACATCGACGTGCCCGAGGGGACGCTCGTCGGCACCCGGGCGATCGACGACCTCCCCGACGACAAGCTCGTGGTCATCTCCACCGGCTCCCAGGGGGAGCCGCTCTCCGCGCTTCGCCGGATGGCCCACAACGACCATCCCGCCGTCAAGCTGCGCGAGGGGGACACCGTCGTCTTCTCGGCCACCCCGATCCCCGGCAACGAGCGTGCCGTCAACGAGACGATCGACCGCCTCTTCCACATCGGCTGCGAGGTGATCACCACCCGCGACGCCCCCATCCACGCCTCCGGACACGGGTACGTGGAGGAGCTGAAGCTGATGCTCAACCTCACCCGCCCGCGCTACGTGCTGCCGGTGCACGGCGACTTCAAGCGCATCCGGCTCCACGCGCGCCTGGCCGAGGCGGTGGGCATCGCGCCCGAGCGGATCTTCAAGGGCGAGAACGGCCTGCCGCTCGAGATCGACGACCGCGGCGCGCGTTTCGGTCCGCGTGAGCAAGCCGGGATGATCTTCGTCGACGGGGTGGACATCGGCGACCCGACCGATGTCGCGCTGCGCGACCGGCGCATGCTCTCCGCCGACGGCATCTTCATCGTGGTGGCCACCGTCTCCGAGCAGGACGGACGCTCGGTGGCGCCGCCGGAGATCATCTTCCGCGGCGTGCCCTTCCTCGACCAGGCCGACGGGCTGACCGAGGAGATCTGCGCTGCGGTCGACGCCTCGCTGGCGCGCGCGGCGAAGGAGGAGGTGCGCGAGATCGAGCTCCGGCAGCACATGCTCCACGACGACCTCGCCGCCTTCGTCTACGACCGCCTGCGGCGCCGGCCCATGGTGCTGCCGGTCGTGGTGGAGGTCTGACCCGGCTAGGTCTTCTCCTCGCCGGAGGCGACCGTGGCGTCGCGACCGGCGCCCTCGACCACCGCCGGCAGCCGGACCTCGAACCGAGCACCGCGCCCGCCGGCGCCGGAGCTGAGCCGGACCGTGCCCGCGTGGCCCTCGGCCACCGCGCGCACGATCGCGAGGCCGAGGCCGGAGCCGCCGCCGCCGCTCTCTCCCCCGCCGCGCACGAAGCGGTCGAAGACCCGCTGCTCGAGCTCGGGAGCGATGCCCGGTCCCTCGTCCTCCACCCAGAGCACGGCTTCCTCGCGCGCGGCGTCCAGGCGGGCGCCGACCTCGACCCGGGTGCCCGGCGGCGTGTGGCTCAGCGCGTTGCCGAGGAGGTTGACCGCGAGGCGGTGAACCTCGTCGCGAGCCGCCTCCACGGTGACCGGCTCGACGTCGATGACGAGCTCGTGCTCGCCGGCCACCGGCTCGAGCTCGGCGGCCGCCTCGACGAGCAGGCCCGCGAGGTCGACCGGCCGGCGCGGCGCCTCGCGCCGGGCGTCGGCGCGGGCGAGCAGGAGCAGGTCGCCGACGAGGCGTCCCATGCGCTGGGTCGAGCGCAGCGCCGCGCCGGCGGTCTGGAGCTGCTCGCCCTCGAGCTCATCGGCCAGCAGCTCGAGGTTGGCGAGGACGCTCGTGAGCGGCGTGCGGAGCTCGTGAGAGGCGTCGGCCACGAACGCGCGCTGGCGCGAGAGCGTCGCCTCGGTCTCCCCGCGCGCGGAGTCGAGCGCTGAGAGCATGCCCTCGAGCGTGCGGGCCAGCTCGGCCACCTCGTCGTCGGCCTGCACGCGGGGGAGCCGGCGACTGGGGTCGCGGGTGCGCTCGACCTCGCGAGCGGCGGCGGTGAGCTCGGCCACGGGGGCGATCGCCCGCCGGGCGACGGCCAGGCCCGCGAGCAGGGCGAGCCCGGCGCCGCCCAGGACGCCGAGGAGGAGCAGGAGCGCGACGCGCCGCACGGTGTGGCGCACCTCGGACATCGGCCGCGCGTACTGGATGACCGCTCGCCCGCCGAGGGTGAGATCGCCGCGCGCCGCCCCCTGGGTGAAGACGCGGATGTAGCGGGACTCGACCCGGTAGCCGGCCCTGTCGACGGCCTGCCCGAGGCGCGGAGCTCCCATGTCGGGCGTGCCGGCGGTGGAGAGCACCGGCTCGCCGTCGAGGTTGAAGACCCGGATCTTGGCGTCCTCGGCGCTCGTGAGGTCCTCGAGGTTGCGGGGGTAGCTCAGCCGCCCGCTGGGGAAGTCGGCCTCGAGGTAGACCTGGCGCTGGACGCGGTCGGCGGCGGCGGCGACCTCGTGGTCGAAGTTCGCCCGGATTTGGCGCGTGGTGAGCGCGCCCACGATCGCCGCGAACAGGCAGAGGATCACGAAGGTCAAGAGCGCCGAGCCGCCGGCCAGGCGCCAGCGGATCGGGATCCGCCTATGCCCGGAGGACGTAGCCCGCGCCGCGGATCGTATGAAGGAGCCGGGGCTCGCCGCCCGCTTCAAGCTTCCTCCGTAGGTTCGAGACGAACACCTCGATCGTGTTCGTCATGGAGAAGGGGTCATATCCCCACACCTCGTCGAGCAGGCGCTGGCGGGAGATGACGATGCGCTCGTTGCGCATGAGGTACTCGAGCAGCTCGAACTCGCGCTGGGTGAGATCGACCGTCCGCTCGCCGCGCGCGACCTCGTGCGTATCGGGGTTGAGGACGAGGTCGCCGGCGACGAGGCTCCGCGCCCCGCGGGGGGGACGGCGGCGGAGCAGCGCCCGCAGCCGCGCGAGCAGCTCCTGACGCTCGAAGGGCTTGACCAGGTAGTCGTCGGCGCCGGCGTCGAGGCCGCTCACGCGGGACTCGAGCGCGTCGCGGGCGGTGAGCATGAGGATCGGGACGTCGTCGCCCTGGCGCAGCACCCGCGCGACCTCCACGCCGTCGAGCCGTGGGAGCCCGAGGTCGAGGATGACGAGGTCGGGGCCGAAGCCCTGAGCGGTGTCGAGCGCGGCGACGCCGTCCTCGGCGATCTTCACCTCGTAGCCCTCGAGGCGCAGAGAGCGCTGGAGGACCTGCGCGATCGCCTCGTCGTCCTCGACAACGAGCACGCGGGCCGCTCGGGCGCTGGAGGTGGCGCTCACCCCGTCGATGGTAGGGGGCGGCCACCGCCGCGAGCGCGATATTTACCGGCGCTTGAGCGCAGGGTTCCGGCGCTCGGCGGCGAAGGGTCCTCTCCTCGCCATGCCCGCTCGCCGTTCGTCCCGCCGCAAGCCTCCGGCTCGCCGCTCGCCTCCTCGCGCCCGAGTCGGCTGGCCGAACCGGCCGCAGCTCGAGCCCCACGAGCTCGACCTCGTCGGCCTCGGGCTCGTGGCCCTCGGAGTGTTCCTCTCCTTGGTGGTGTACCTGGGGGCGGCCGGGGGGGAGGTCGGCCAGGGCGTCGCCGTCGGCCTGCGCTATCTCATCGGACTGCTGGCCTACGCGGTCCCGGCCGGGCTCGTGGTCGCCGGCGCGCTCGTCGTGGGGCGCACCGCGCTGCCGGCCCCCCGGCCGCTGCGCGCCGGCGTGCTCTGCCTCGCCGCGGCGCTCGCGCTCGGGCTGGCGGCGGGCACCCTCGGCCTCGGCGCCGGTGGAGCGCCGCGCGGCACGTGGGACCGCCACCTCTTCGAGGCCCGGGGCGGCATCGCGGGAGAGGGACTGCTGTGGCTGGCCTCGCACCTCGTCTCCACGCTCGGGGCGCACATCCTCGCGATCTTCGGCCTGGTGGCGGGGCTCGTGCTCATCACCGGCGCCTCCCTGGCCGCTCTGCTCCGAGCGGCCGGCACGGGGGTGGCGGGCACCGGGCGCCGCCTGCGTGACGCAGCGCCCTCGGCCGGCGCCGTTCGCGCCCGGCGCTCGGCCTGGGAGGCCGGCCCCCCGGCGCCGCAGTCCGTCCATCCCCCCGAGCCCGAGACCGAGCCCCTCGTGGTCCGCGCCACCCAGGCGGAGGGCTCCTCGCTCGACGGCGAGACGCGCTACCCGGACCTCTTCGAGGACGAGCCGGCCGACGAGCACGCGTTCGCGCCGCCGCCCGCGCCCGAGGCCGCGGAGGAGCTCGAGACGGTCGACGAGCGAGCCCGGCCACCCGAGCGGCCCGATCCCACCGATCCCACCCCGCAGGGCCGCTACCGCGCCTCGGTCACCGATGACCCCTCCTTCCAGTGGAGCGTTCCCAGCGCCCGCTTCCTCACCCGATCCTCGGGCGAGCAGGCCCGTCCGGACACCGCCGGGCAGGCTCAGACCGCCGCCCAGCTCATCGAGGCGCTCGGTCACTTCGGGGTCGAGGCCAAGGTGGTGGGCACGGTCGCCGGCCCGCACATCACCCGCTACGAGCTGCGCCTCGCGCCGGGCACCAAGGTGGGCAAGGTGGCGAACCTCAAGGAGGACCTCGCCTACGCGCTGGCCGCCACGGACATCCGGATCCTCGCGCCGATCCCCGGCAAGCAGGCGGTCGGGGTCGAGGTCCCCAACGCCCGTCGGCGCATCGTGCACCTCGGCGACGTCTTCGAGGAGCCGCCAGCCGACTGGTCGCCGCTCACCGTCTGGCTCGGCAAGGACGTCGCCGGCCGCGCGATCGGCGCTGACCTGGCCAAGATGCCCCACCTCCTCGTGGCCGGCACCACGGGCGCCGGCAAGTCGGGCGCGATCAACGCGATGCTCGTCTCCATCCTCCTGCGCGCCGACCCCCACCAGGTCCGCCTCGTGCTCGTCGACCCCAAGCAGGTCGAGCTCAACCACTACGACTCGATCCCACATCTGCTCACCCCGGTCATCACGAGCCCGCGGATGGCCGCCAACGCGCTCCAGAACCTCGTCAAGGAGATGGAGGAGCGCTACGGGATGATGTCGCTCGCCCGCACGCGCTCGCTGCCCGAGCTCAACAAGGTGCGCGCCGGCCGGGGCGAGCCCCCGCTGCCCTACGTCCTGTGCGTGATCGACGAGCTCGCCGACCTGATGATGGTCGCGCCCGCCGACGTCGAGGACTCGATCGTCCGCCTCGCCCAGAAGGCGCGGGCGGTCGGCATGCACCTCGTGCTCGCCACCCAGTCTCCCCGCGTCACGGTGATCACCGGGCTCATCAAGGCCAACGTCCCCTCGCGCATCGCCTTCGCGGTCTCCTCCCAGACCGACTCCCGGGTGATCCTCGACCAGAACGGCGCGGAGAGCCTGCTCGGCCAGGGCGACCTCCTGTTTGCGCCGGTGGGGTCCTCGCGGCTGCAGCGCATCCAGGGGGCCTACGTCGACGAGGAGCAGGTGGCGACGGTGACCGACTGGTGGCGGAGCCAGGGCGAGCCGGAGTTCCAGGAGGAGCTCCTCGAGGAGGTGCTCGACGACTCGGCGGCCGGGGGGGAGGAGGACGAGGAGGGCTTCGACCCCGACGAGGATCCGCTGCTCGAGGAGGCCATCGGGCTCGTGGCCCAGATGGGGACCGCGTCGACCTCCATGCTCCAGCGCCGGCTGCGTCTGGGCTACACGCGGGCCGGACGGCTCATCGACATGCTCGAGTGCCGGGGCGTGATCTCGGGCTACGAGGGATCCAAGCCGCGTCAGGTGCTCGTGACCGAGGCGGACCTGCCGCGCATCCTCGCCACGCTCGCCCAGAGCGGGCCTGCCGTTCGGGTCGGTGGCGAGCCGGCGGGGGTCTCGGCCGAGCCAGAGGACGGCGAGCCGGGCTGACCGCGGCGGGCCGGTAGCGTGTGGGCCCTCATGAACGAGGTGGGCGCCACGCTGCGCGAGGCGCGAATGCGCGCCAAGATCGACATCGCCGACGTCGAGCTGGCGACGAAGATCCGCGCGAAGTACCTGCGCGCACTGGAGAACGAGGAGTGGGGCTCGCTGCCCGGCCCCACCTACGTCAAGAGCTTCCTGCGCACCTACGCCGACTACCTCGGCCTCGACGGGCGGCTGCTCATCGACGAGTACAAGCGGCGTAACGAGTCTCCCTCGGAGGCCGAGCTGCCGTCTATCCGGCCCGGGCGCGAGCGCGAGCCGCGGGGCCTCTCCGTCTCTCCCCGGGCGGTCGTGATCGGCCTGGTGGTCCTCGCCTTCCTGGGGGCGCTCTACGGGCTCGGAGCGTGGGCGGGGAGCAGCGGCTCTTCCGGTCCGAGCGCCGGCCCGGCACCGACCGGCGCCCGGGCCCACCATGGTGGGCACCATCCTCGCGGGACGCCGGGGGGCGCGCCGCGGCGCGCGCGGACCGTCCGCCTGCAGCTCGTGCCCACGGGACCGGTGTACGTCTGCCTCGCCGACGGCGCCGGGCGCACGCTCATCCCCGGCCGCACCCTCGCGCCCGGGCGGCCGTCGGCGCTCTTCACTCGTGCGCGCTTCCTCGTGCGGCTGGGCAACAGCGCGGTGAGGCTCAGGGTCAACGGTCGCACGCTCGCCGTGCCGCCGCGACCCACCGCCGTCAACTACCTGATCACTCCGGCCGGGTATCGGCTGACGGCGCGCTCGCCGCGCTGCGCATGAGCGCGCGCGCGGGCATCGTCATCACCGGCACCGAGGTGCTCAGCGGCATCATCTCCGACCGCAACGGCCCCTGGCTCTCCGAGCGTCTGCGCGAGCGGGGGATCGACCTGGCCCACCTCATCGTGGTCGGCGACCGGCGCGAGGACATGGCCTCCGCCCTGCGCTTCCTGGCCGAGGAGCGGGTCGACCTGGCGGTGACGAGCGGGGGCCTCGGGCCCACCGCCGATGACCTGACGGCCCAGGTGGTGGGGGAGTTCTGCGGCCGCGAGATGGTGCTCGACGAGCCCCTCGAGGAGCGGATCGCCGTGATCCTGCGCCCGCTCATGGCCCGCTGGCCTCACCTCGACCCCGACGCGATCCGGCAGAGCAATCGCAAGCAGGCGGTGATCCCCCGCGGGGCGACCGTCCTCGAGCCGGTCGGCACCGCTCCCGGACTGGTGGTTCCCCCCGCCGACGGCGTCGGCCACGGCCCGACGGTCGTCGTCCTTCCCGGTCCCCCGCGCGAGCTGCAGCCGATGTGGGCGACGGCGCTGGAGACCGACGCCTTCCTCGCCGCCGTCCCCGACGCGACCGACTACCGCTTCCGGATCATGCGCCTGTTCGGCATCCCCGAGTCGGAGATCGCCCTGACGCTGCGCGAGGCCGAGACGGCGGGCCTCGATCTCGCGCCGCTCGAGATCACCACCTGCCTGCGCCGCGGCGAGATCGAGATCGCCACCCGCTACGAGCCGGGGGGAGAGCGGGCCTACGCCGCGTTCGAGCGGATGGTGGCCGAGCGCCACCCCGACACGCTCTTCTCGCGCGACGGCGCGACGATCGACGACCAGGTGGCCGAGCTGCTGGAGGGCCGGACCGTCGCCACCGCCGAGAGCTGCACCGGAGGCCTGCTCGCCGCCCGGCTGACCGAGCGCGCGGGCTCCTCGGCCTACGTGCTCGGCGGGCTGGTGGTCTACGCCAACCGGGGCAAGGTCGAGCTGGCCGGCGTCGATGAGCAGCTGATCGAGCGGGTGGGAGCGGTCTCGCCCGAGGTCGCCGACGCGCTGGCCGACGGGGCGATGGACCGGCTGGGCGCCGAGGTGGGCGTCGGGATCACCGGCGTCGCCGGTCCCGGCGGCGGCACCGCGGAGAAGCCCGTGGGCTTCGTCTGCGTCTCGGTGGCCACCCGCGCGGGAGCGCGGATCACGCGCTCGGTCAACCTCCCGGGAGGGCGCGCCGACGTGCGGGAGCGCACCGGCGTGGTCGCGCTGCACCTGCTGCGCCGGCTGCTCCGCGGCGAGCTCGACGGGACCGGCGCCACCACGGGGTGAGCGAGCGGCTCTTCGTCGCGCTCGAGCTGCCGGCGGCCGTGCGCGCGTCGCTGGCGGTCCGCGGAGAGGAGCTCGTGGCCGCCAACGCGGGTCTGCGCGCGGTGCGGGGGGAGAGCCTGCACGTCACCCTCTGCTTCCTCGGAGACGCGGACCCCGGCCTCGTGCGCCGGCTGGTGGCGCCGGAGATCCGGCCCGTCGGCGCGCTGGAGCTCGCCACCACGCGGCGCCGCGCGCACGTGGTGGCAGTCGAGGTGGCGGATCCGAGCGGGTCGCTCACCGCGCTGCGCGCGCGTATCGCCGCGGCGCTCGTCGCCGGTGCGGGCTACGTGGACGACCACCCGCGCTTCTGGGCGCACGTGACCGTCGCGCGTGCCCGCGGCGGCGGCGCCACGCGGCGGGTCGGCCCGTTTCGGCCGCTGCCCGCCCCCGCGCCCGCCGAGTTCCGCCCCGAGGCGGTCGCGCTCTACCGCTCCCGCCTCGGCCCGGGCGGTTCGCGCTACGAGGCCCTGGAGCGCTGGAAGGTCGGGGCTCGATCCCCTTCGGCATGATGAGACGGGGGTGGCCACGCCGGCGAACCCGTGGCCCGAAGCGGCTCGTCGCCGCGTCGCCCCCCGCCCCTGACGTCTTGGCACGCTTCCGTGCGCGTTTCGCGACGATCGCGCGTAGCGACGGCTCGAGGCGTGGGCATAGGGTCCGTTTCCGTCCGGGGGCGCGCGTACGGTGCTCGTCCCAGACTTGACTGCCAGAGGAGCGGATCCAACATGACCAACGACGAGAAGGCCGCCAAAGCCCGCGATATGGCCCTGCAGGGCGCGCTCACCCAGATCGAGCGCCAGTTCGGCCAGGGCACGGTCATGCGCATGGGCGACGAGGGCGCGCAGGTCAAGGTCGCGGCGATCCCCACCGGGGCGCTCTCCCTCGATCTCGCCCTCGGGATCGGCGGCGTCCCGCGGGGACGGGTCATCGAGGTCTTCGGCCCCGAGTCCTCGGGCAAGACCACGCTCGTCTACCACATCCTCGCCGAGGCCCAGAAGCTCGGCGGCGTGTGCGCGTTCATCGACGCCGAGCACGCCATGGACCCGCTCTACGCCCAGAGGATCGGGGTCGACATCGACGAGCTGCTCGTCTCTCAGCCCGACTACGGGGAGCAGGCGCTCGAGATCGCCGACATGCTCGTGCGCTCGGGCGCCGTCGACGTGGTCGCGGTGGACTCCGTCGCCGCGCTCACTCCGCGTGCCGAGCTCGAGGGCCAGATGGGCGACCAGACGGTCGGCGTGCAGGCCCGCATGATGAGCCAGGCGATGCGCAAGCTCACCGCCAACCTCAACCGCACCCAGACCCTCTGCGTGTTCGTCAACCAGATTCGCGAGAAGGTCGGGGTGATGTTCGGCAGCCCGGAGACTCAGCCGGGCGGCCGCGCGCTCAAGTTCTACTCCTCCCAGCGCCTGGACATCCGTCGCATCGAGACGCTCAAGGAGGGCACGGAGGCCGTCGGCAACCGGGTCCGCGTGAAGGTGGTCAAGAACAAGGTGGCTGCGCCGTTCCGCCAGGCGGAGTTCGACATCGAGTTCGGCCGGGGCATCTCCACTTCGGGCTGCCTCATCGACCTGGGGATCGAGCACAACGTCGTCACGAAGTCGGGCTCCTTCTTCTCCTACGGCGACGAGCGGCTCGGCCAGGGCCGGGGCAACGCGAAGGCCTACCTCGACGAGCACGAGAACGTGGCGACGGAGATCTCCGACAAGATCTATGCCGCCCTTGGTCTCAGCCAGGATCTCGTGCAGGAGATCGAGCGCTCGGAGGACGAAGCCGCGAACGGCAACGGGTCCGGCGACGAGACACGGGTGGCCGCGCTGACCGGGGAGAAGGCCGCCTGAGCGTCGATGACGCCTCCGGCGCCACGCGGCTCGATCACGCGCTCGAGCTCGCGTGGCGCTTGCTGAACCGGCGCGAGCGCACGGTGGCGGAGATGCGTCTGCACCTGCAGCGCAAGGACGTCGCGCCGGAGACGATCGATCGCGTGGTCGGGGATCTCTCCGAGCAGGGCTACCTCGACGACGGGCGCTTCGCCCGCCGGTTCGCCGACGACAAGCGGCTGCTCGAGCAGTGGGGCAGCGCCCGCATCGAGCGCGGACTCCTCGCTCTGGGCGTCGACCGTGAGCTCATCGGCGCGGCCCTCGCCGATGGGTCTCCCCAAGGGGAGCTCGAGGCGGCGCTCGAGGTGCTCCGGCGCAGGTTCCCTTCACCGCCGGCCGACGCCGGCGCCCACCGACGGGCGCTCGGCGTGCTCGTACGCAAGGGCTACGACCCGGACACCGCGGGCGACGCGATCCGCGCCTATCGCCGCGGCGACTGACTGCGGCCCCCACCGCCCGAGCGCGGCGGAGGTCGACCGAAACGTGCGTTCGTTTGCGTCGCCGCGGGCCCGGTACTACGATCCGGATAGCGAACGACAAGCCCGCAAGGGCGGAAGAACCAGCAAACCGAAGCCTTTCCGAACCCGTCGAACCCGGACACCGCAACCACTGAGCACCTTCCGAGCATCCGATCCCGGGACCACCGCGCCCGTTCGGTAGCAACGCAGCCTCACCACCCATAGCCCGCTGAGGGGCGAGGATCTCCTCGCTCCCCCCGCGCGTCCGCTCATCCGCCCGGACGGCCTGTCTGTCGCTGACCTCGAACGGACCGAACGTGACACGGGTGCCTGACTGGGCACCGGGGAGATGAGCGGAGCATGGAGATAGTCATCGCGGCGGCGCTCCTGGCGGGAGGCATCATCGCCGCCGCGCTCCTCTACACGCGAGCGCACGGCGCGGGGTCGTCCGGCGGCAGCGGTGCCGCCACCGAGGCGGACCAAGAGGCCGAGCTCCGCGAACGCCAGGCGGAGCTCGCGCGGCGCGAGGAGGAGACCAACGCCCGGGCTCGGGAGGTCGAGGCGGAGGCCGCGGCGCTCGCGGAGCGCCAGCGCGAGCATCGCCATGCGCTCGAGCGCATCTCGGGGCTCAGCGCAGCGCAGGCCAAGCACGTCCTCCTCAAGGAGGTCGAGGGCCAGGCCCGGCACGACTCCGCGCGACTCCTGCGTCAGGTCGCGGAGGAGACCAGGCGCGAGGCTGACCGGCGCGCGCGGAACCTCCTCTCCGTCTGCATGCAACGCCTCGCGGCCGCCCACGTCACCGAGACCACGGTGTCCGTGGTCCAGCTCACCTCCGACGACATGAAGGGTCGCATCATCGGGCGCGAGGGACGCAACATCCGCGCGCTCGAGAACCTGACGGGCGTCGACTTCATCATCGACGACACTCCCAACGCCGTCGTCCTCTCCGCCTTCGACGGAGTGCGTCGCGAGGTGGCCCGGCTCACACTGGAGAAGCTGCTCGAGGACGGGCGCATCCATCCCGCGCGGATCGAGGAGACCTTCCACCAGGCGAGATCTGAGCTCGAGGAGCTCATCGTGGCCCGAGGTGAGCAGGCGGTCTTCGACGCCAACGTGCAGGGCCTCGACCCCGAGCTGACCCGGGTCCTCGGACGGCTCCGGTTCCGCACGAGCCACGGGCAGAACGTGCTGGCCCACTCCGTGGAGTGTGCGCAGCTCGCCGCCATGATGGCCCACGAGCTCGGTGCGAGCGCGAAGACCGCCCGCCGCGCGGCCCTCCTCCACGACATCGGCAAGGCGGTCTCCCACGAGATCGAGGGACCGCACGCACTCGTGGGCGGTGACCTCGCGCGCCGCCACGGCGAGCCCCAGGCCGTCGTCCACGCGATGGAGGCCCACCACAACGAGGTCGAGCCGCAGACGATCGAGGCGGTGATCGTGCAGTCGGCCGACGCTCTCTCCGGTGCGCGTCCGGGCGCCCGTGGGGAATCGCTCGAGTCATACGTCAAGCGCCTGCGCGAGCTCGAGCAGCTCGCCGCCCGCCACCCGGGCGTCGAGAAGGTCTACGCCATGCAGGCCGGCCGCGAGATCCGGGTGATGGTCGCTCCCTCCACCCTCGACGACGACCAGACCACGCTCCTCTCCCACGAGATCGCGCGCGAGATCGAGAAGGAGCTCGAGTACCCCGGACAGATCAAGGTCACGGTGATCCGGGAGTCGCGCGCGGTGGAGTACGCGAAGTGAGCCGGAGCCAGCTCGACCACTGCGTGATCAAGGTGACGACTCCCGTGGCTCGCACGCCGGTCGAGCCCGGCACCAGCGACCTCTGCTTCGCCTTCGCCGTGACCCCGACGGCAGCCTGCTCGAGGGCGTCTCCTACGACGGGACCCGGTTAGCCTGTGCCGCGGTGAAGCGCTACCACGTCACCACCTTCGGGTGTCAGATGAACGAGCACGACTCCGAGCGGATGAAGGGGATGCTCGAGTCGCTCGGCTACGCCGAGGCGGGGGCGCGCGAGGACGCCGACCTCCTCCTCTTCAACACGTGCTCGATCCGCGAGAAGGCCGACGAGCGGTTCGTCGCCCACCTCCACCACGCCAAGAACCTGAAGCGCGCCGATCCCGAGCGGGTGGTGGGCGTGGGCGGCTGCTGGGCGCAGTCGGTCAAGGAGGAGGTCTTTCGCCAGTTCCCGTTCGTCGACGTCGCCTTCGGCCCCGGCCAGGTGCACAAGCTCGCCGAGTTCCTCACCAGCGACTCGCTGACCGCGCAGGGCTTCTTCGAGTGGGAGGGCTTCACGGGCCACCTGCCCGAGAAGCGCGCGCGCGAGTTCCAGGGGTGGGTCCAGATCAGCGTGGGCTGCAACTGCCGCTGCTCCTACTGCATCGTTCCCTCGACGCGCGGGCGCGAGGTCTCACGGCCGCCCGGCGAGCTCGTGGCCGAGGTGGAGCGCCTGGCCGCCGACGGCGTGCGCGAGGTCACGCTCCTCGGCCAGAACGTCAACTCCTACGGCCGCGACCTCCCGACGCCCGCGCGGCTGAGCTTCGCCGCGCTGCTCGCGCGGATCGATGCCGTCGAAGGCGTCGACCGGGTGCGTTACACGAGCCCGCATCCGAAGGACATGCGCGAGGACGTGATCCGCGCGCACGCCGAGCTGCCGAGCGTTTGCGAGCACATCCACCTTCCGCTGCAGGCCGGCTCCTCCGCGATCCTCAAGGCGATGCGGCGCACCTACGACCGCCGACGCTATCTCGACCGCGTCGCCCTCATCCGCGAGCACGTGCCCGACTGCGCTCTGACCACCGACATCATCGTGGGCTTCCCGGGCGAGACCGAGGAGGACTTCGCCGAGACCCTCGAGGTCGCTGAGGAGGTGGCCTACGACGGCGCGTTCACCTTCGTGTTCTCGCCCCGGCGGGGGACCGAGGCGGCACGCCTCGGCGACCCCGTGCCGCACCCCGTGAAGGTCGAGCGCATGGAGCGGCTGCTCGAGGTCGTCCAGCGTCGCGCGCGCGAGCGCGCCCAGCGGTTCGTGGGGCGCACGCTCGACGTGTTGGTCGAGGGCTCCTCGCGCACCGACCCCTCGCGCCTGCGCGGGCGCTCCCGACACAACAAGGCGGTCAACTTCACGGGGTTGGCCTCGCCCGGAGAGATCGTGCCGGTGCGGATCGAGTCGGCGACGAGCCAGTCTCTGGCCGGCGAGGAGCGGCTAGCCTCGCGCGCGGGCGCGGTGTAGCCGGACGAGCTTCACCGCCTCGCTCTCCGTGCCGACCCTCGAGGAGAAGGCGTGGCGGGCGAGCGAGCCGCGCACCCCCAATCCCCGGGCTCGTCTCGAGGCGGTGGCGGAGCTCAACCGGGCCGGCGTGCCGGCGGCGTGCTCATCGCGCCGCTCATGCCCGGCATAAACGACGGTCCGACGCAGGTGGAGCGAATCCTCGCGCTCGCGGGCGAGGCAGGCGCCGTCTCGGTGGGCGGACTGGCCCTGCACCTCCGCGGCGACGTGCGCGGGATCTTCTTCGACTGGCTTGCGCTCCTACCGGCCGGAGCTCGTTCCGCGCTATGAGGAGCTCTACCGGCGCGGGCCTCCGCGCCGCCCGCGGAGCGGCGGCGGCTGGCCGGCCTCGCGCGGTCCTCCGAGCGTCCCCGGCGCTGGCGCCCGGAGGACGCATCGCCAGCGGGACAGCCGCCCGCCGCGGCGAGCACACCATCGGTGCGCCAGCGGAGCCTCTTCTGATGTGGGGAGCGTTCCCCCGTCCGCGGGCGTCAGCGCGTCGAGAGATGCTTGGAGGAGAAGAGCCCGCGCCGGGCGCGGTCGGCGCTACAGAGCCTAACCGCCGCCTCGGCCGGGTCGTGTCAAGCTGTTTTCGCCCCAACCGGCGTGACTTGAGGCACTGAGACGACGTTCAGACTCGTTGGTACCTCGAGACCCTCCGAACTTCGACCCAGGAGGCCGAACGGCTTCAGATGCGACTTCCCTTCCGACGCGGTGCCGCGGACTTGACGCGCGACAGCGTCTTCCAGACCAAGAGCCATGCCTGGGAGCAGGTGGGACTCGCGCGGCAGATCACCCACCAGGCCGCCCGGCGGGCGCGCACGGAGGCGCTCGTGCTGCTGCCCCTGCTCATCGGGATCCTCGTCGCCTACCACTACCGCCGCCATCTGTTCGGCGCCGATCTCCCGGTGCGGATCGTCACCGTGCTCGCGCTCGTCATCCTGGGCTGGGCCTTCGCGCGCGATGTCGGGCGCGCAGCCGGGCCCGCGCTCTTCCGCCGCCTCGACCCGGGCACCGCGGGCACCGTCGGTTTCCTGATCCGCCTCGGGACGGTGATCCTCGCCCTGGCCGTCGCCTCGAGGATCGCCGGCCTCCAGCCCCAGACCCTGCTGGTCGGCGGCGCGTTCACGGCGGTCATCTTCGGCCTCGCGGCTCAGCAGACGCTCGGCAACCTCATCGCGGGCACGGTGCTCCTGAGCGCGCGCCCGTTTCGCGTGGGGGAGCGGGTGCGCTTCCAGGGCGGTGGGCTCGGTGGGCAGGTCGAAGGGGTGGTGAGCTCCCTCGGGCTGCTCTACACCACGCTGGCCTCCGGGGAGGACCAGGTGCTGGTGCCCAACTCGGTCGTGCTGAGCGCGGCGGTCATGCCGCTGCGTGAGCCCGACGCGGTCAACCTGAGGGCCCGGCTGCCGGCCGGGGTCAAGCCCACCGACGTCCAGGCTGTGCTCGAGGGCGCGATCTCCACCCCCACCCGGTCCGAGCCCCACATCGCGCTCGAGGAGGTCGATGGAGACGACGTCGTGGTGCGAATCGAGGCCACCCCACGGATCGCGGCGGACGGACCGAAGCTCGCCGACGAGATCCTCACCGCGATGGCCGCCGTCGCGGCGGAGGACGACGGGCCGGCCCGCGGCAACGGCCGCTGAAGGGCGCGCCGCTCCGCTCAGCGCTTGCCGCGCTGGGCCTCGGCCATGCCGATCGAGACGCGATCGGCGCCGAGGCGACGGCTGAGGCTCGAGGCGAGCTCGGGAGCGAGGCCCGCGAAGGCGGCGCCGAGGCGCAGGCCGAGCGGGGCGACATCGACCTCGGCCCGGTCCTCCTCGATCGCCCGGAGCACCGCCGCGCCGACGTCCACCGGCGCACGCGTGCCCACGCCACGGGGGAGCGCCACGCCGGTGTCGGCGAACATGCCCGCGTCGCGGATGAAGCCGGGAAAGACGGCGGAGACGCCGACTCCCGTCCCGCGCAGCTCGTCGCGCAGGCCGAAGGCGAACCCGCGCAGGCCGAACTTGGACGCCGAGTAGAGCGACGCACGCGCGCTCGCCGCCTTGCCGTTGAGCGAGGAGACGAAGACGAGGTGCCCGTGGCCGCGCTCCACCATCCCCGGTGCGAGGAGTCGGGCGAGGACGATCGGGGCGCGCAGGTTGACCTCCAGCGAGCGGTCGATCTCCTCGAGCGCGAAGCCGGCGAGCTCGCCGCTGGCCGGCAGCGCCGCGTTTGCGACGAGGACGTCGACCTCGCCGGCCTCGTGCGCGAGCCGCTCCACCGCGCCCCGGTCGGAGAGGTCGGCCGGGCGGGCGACGCCGGCCACCTCGGCGGCCAGCGGCTCGAGCAGCTCGGCGCGGCGGGCGCTCAGCGTCACGCTCGCTCCCCGCTCGGCGAGCGCCCGGGTGATCGCGTGGCCGAGGCCGCCACTCGCCCCGGTCACCAGGGCGCTCGCCCCGGCCAGGGAGCTCACGACGGGACGATGGCCACGGTCGCCGTAAACCCGTGGAGGAAGCTCTCGCCGCCGACCGGACCGATCTCCCCGGCGGCGAAGAAGCCGGCGGCGGGGGCGCCCGCCAGGTCACGCTCGAGCGCCTCGGCGTCGTGGTCGGGGATGCCGAACATTCCCCGCCCCCGGCCGTTGCAAGAGAACACCAGTGCGCCAGCGGGCGGCTGTCCTCCCAGCGCGCGGAGGCGCAGCTCGAGCGCGTCGTGCAGGTCGCGGTCGGCCGACGCCGCGTCGCGGGCGTGCAAGCGGATCACCTGTCCCGGCCGTACCGTCGCGCCCACCGCGACGGTTCCCGCCTCGGGATCCACGCCCGCCAGCGGGCGCACGAGGAAGTCGCCCTGGAGGTACTCCGGCTTGTCGGTCTCGAGCACGATCCCGAGGAGCAGTCCGCCGCCGACGAGGCCCCGCTCGCGCTCGCCGAGCCCCTCGACCACCTCGCGCAGGCGCACGAGCGCCGGCTTGCCCGCCAGCTCGTGGATGACGCTTCCCTCGGCGGCGGTGACGGTCATCTCGGGCCCGAGCGGCGCCGCCCCCTGCGAGACGCACGGGATGAGCTCGACGTCGTCCAAGCGCACCCCGACCGCGCCCTGCTGCTCGAGCTGATCGCCGCGAAACAGCGCGGTGCCGCCCTCCAGCGTGCGGGCGCTCGCCAGCCCGCCCATGATCGGCACGCCCGGCGCCCGGCTCGCGAGGTCGCGGAGGAGGACGTCGGTGGGGAAGGAGAAGGGGTCGGGCAGGAGGATGGCGCCCGCGGCGCCGCTCAGATCGGGCAGGCCGGAGACCGCCAGGCCCCCATCGACCGCCTCGACCTCGGCGTGGAAGGAGGTGGCCACTCCGTCGCCGAGCGCCGCGGTCCAGACGGCCACGGCGGTGCCCTCCTCGACCTCCCGGCCCTGCCCGAGCACTCCGCCCGCCGCGCAGCCGATGAGCTCGCGCGGCGCCAGCGCCTCGTGCACGCCTTCGAGGGTCGCCTCCGGAGCCGCGAGATGGGAGCCGGAGGCGAAGACGACGGCCAGGTCGGCGTCCTCGCCGTCGAGGCTCTCGCGGGCGCTCATCGCCGCCTCGACCGCCCCGACGCGCGCGTCGGGGTTCAGGGAGAGACCGCTGCCGATCCGTACGCTCACCCCGGCCACGATACTCCGGCGGTGCCCACGCCCACGGTGATCGCGCTGTTCGGGCCCACCGGGGTCGGCAAGACGGCGGTGGCGCTCGCGCTCGCCGAGGCGCTCCGCGCGCGGGGCGAGGACCCGGTCGCGGTCTCCGCCGACGCCCTCCAGGTCTACGCGGGGCTCGAGATCCTCACCGGCGCGGCTGGTCGCGCGGAGCGAGCGCGGCTCGAGCACCGGCTGATCTCCTTCTTGCCGCTCGAC
>JAABUQ010003008.1_pt1 | contig 31927 bp, 38 predicted proteins | sample 5560001 | NCBI WGS metagenome assembly JAABUQ01 (sample SAMN10711888, study PRJNA513371) | rock metagenome | isolation source: Antarctica rocks | place: Antarctica: Victoria Land, Finger Mt nord | collected 2015-12-18 | reverse complement strand
GCGTCGGCGTCGGCCTGGGAGAGCCGGCGGGCGGAGAGCTTGTAGTCCCCCAAGCGGCCGTCGGCGCTCTCCAGGTCCAGGAACCCGGTGAGCCGCCAGTCGACGCCGGGCCAGGACAGCTCGAACTCGCGCTCCACCGATACCGGCACAACCCGCGGGGCGACCGCGACGTGGTAGAGGCGCAGCGCCCCCGCCCCCGAGTCCTTCAGCGCGCCGGGGGTGTCCTTGCGCCAGTCGACCTCCTCCCGGTCGATGCGGTCCTCCCACTCGGAGGCGAACTCGTCCACCAGGTCATCGGTGCTGAGTCCTTGGCCGGATTCGATCTGGCGGCCGTAGTGCTGGGCCAGGGCGGCGCCGGCGGCACCGCCGAGGACCATCTTGCCTGACGGCGGCTCGGGGTTGTGGTCGATGTAGCGTCGCCTCCAGCTCTCCGGGCAGCGCATGAACAGGCGCAGCGAGGAGAGCGACAGGTAGTCGACGGGCAGGACGGCCGGCGGGTCAACGCGCGGGCGGGCGAGGTCGAGCACGCTCATGACTGCGCCTCGATCCCCGCGAGCGCCGCGTCGACCAGGCGGGCGGGCAGCCGGTCCAGCGCCCGCTTGAGCCACCGCTCGGCGGCGCCGTCCTGCCACGCGGTGGGTTCCTCGCCGGCGGCGAGCTTGAGCACGTTGGCCAGCTGCTCGGCGCTCAGCTCCGCCGCCCGGGCCCGGGCCTCGATCAGGCTGCGCTGCTTGGCGGTGGCGGGGCGGTCCGACGGTACGGCGGGGCGAGCCGTCGGCTGGACAGGCGCGGGTGCTACACCGTACCCCGTAGCACCGGAGGCCCGCCCCCCGTCGTCGTCATCACCGGTGGTCAGGTTCAGCACCGCCACGAGCGCGTACCGCCGGGCGTAGGTGAGCGCGGAGCCCTGGCCCTGCGGGTCGGCCTTGACGCACATCAGCGCCATCACATCCTCCTCGGCCTCGCCGGAGGGCAGGTGCGTGATCCGGTAGCGCAGGGCGGGCTGGCCGTGCTCGTCGCTGGTCGGGAACGTCGTCCAGGCCAGCTCGTGCTTGACCAACAGTGGCAGCACCGCGTCCACCACCGCGTCGAGCGTCACGTAGCGGTAGGTGCGCCCGCCGGCCTGGCCGTCGGCGTTGGGCCCGAGCTTCGGGGCCTCGGCCTGAACGGCCAGGATCGCAGCCATGAGCGGCGAGCCCTTCTGCGGCTGCGTCTCTGGAGGGGCCGGGACTACACGCGGCGCCCGCGCGCGACCGTTGGTCTTCTCAGCGGTGGCGCTCATGAGGCCACCCGCAGCGCCGCGACGGCCGGGATGATCGGCTCGTAGGGGATCGGCGGTGCGTTGCGGGCGATGAGCCGGCAGGGCCCGAACTCCCCGGCGATCTCCACCCCGCTGAGGGTGCGCCGCTCGGTGGCCTGCTCGCCGAGGGCGCGGGCGATCAGCTCCAGGGTCTGCCGGGCGGGCTGGCGGTCGAGGTTCGCGCGCAGCGAGACGAACGCAAACCGGGCGCCCGGCAGCTCGGGGTGATCTTCGAGGAACGTCGCCAGCTCACGCAGGCCGGCGGCGACATCGGTGTTGGGCCCCGCGGGCGGGGTAGGGTGCTCGTGGATCACGGGTACCTCCGTGGTCATGGCCCCGGGAGAAGGTGCAACTTCGCCCGGGGCCGCTATTTGCCTGATCCCGTCACCCTAGCACGCTAGAGCGCCGGGCGCAACTGCAAAGCGGCTTTCTTTCTTTAGCGCGCTAGAGTCGGGCGCCGCGGCGAATCTGGTCGATCCGCTGGGTGGAGAGCCCGGTCTCGGTACTGAGCTGGCTCGGGGTGAGGCCCCCAGCGTGCGCGTCGCGGATGACCCGGTCGCGCTCGGTGGTGAGATCCTCAAGCGCCTTCGCGCCAGAGTTCCAGCGGCGCATCACCGTCTTCACGTCGCGCAGGAGCCTGCCCGTGTCGGGCCCGGTTCTCGGCTTCTCGTGACCGGCGGGCTTGGAAGGGCGACGGGTGGCGCTCACAGTCGAGCAGTCTAACGCGCTAAAGCGACGCCTTGACTGGCGGCGCCTAGCAAGCTAGCTTCACGACTCGTGCGTAGACCACGGTGGCGCAAGATGACGTGGGTGCTGGTGGCCTGGTGCGTACTAATCCTGATCTGGGCGGCGTCGGGTAGCGCCGCGAACAACTGCTCCGGCCGGCGGGGCAGCGAGTTCCTCTCCGCGCACGCGGCGCAGCAGGCCTGCCAGGCGGGGACGGGGATCGGGGTGGCGATCATCGGGTTCATCGGGTTCATCGGGTTCGTGTTCTTCTCGCTGATCTGGCTGATGAGCCGGCCACGCGAGCGCGGTCCCGCCGTCTAGCCGAGCCACCCCTCACCCCTTCCCCAGCCGGCTCTTTACGACGAAGCGCCCCTCGAGCTCGAAAGCTCAAGGGGCGCGTTCATCTGGGAGGTGACGGGTTACTGCTGAGCCCTCGCAGCGCCTAGGCGCCCGAGGGTGATGTGGGCCTCCGTCCGGGGGCGAAGCTCTTTGGGTCTACGCGGCCGGTGGTGGGGGGAGGGGCTGGAGCTGGTCCGGGGCCGCAGGGGCGGGGGCCTGGGCGGCCGCAGGGGCAGGGGGGGCCTGGGCGGCCGCAGGGGCAGCGGGGGCCTGGCCGAGCTGGGCGAACAGGGCGCCGAGGCTCTGCGCCACCACCTTGGGGACGTGGGACTCCAGCCCCTGCTCGATCGCCGCCTGGTGCTCTTCGAGGAGCTTCTCCATGTCGGAGAGCTGCAGCTGCGCCTGCGGGTCATGGGCGAGGGCGTCCTTGACCTGGGCCATCGCGTGGTCGAGCTCCTGCTTGGCCTCGTCGGTGAACGCCACGAACTTCTGGCGGCCGTGCAGCCAATGAACGACGGCGGCGGCGGCGCCGGTGAACCCGGCGATCTCCAGGGCGGTCACGTCACCGGCGGGCAGCGCGGGCAGCCCGGGGAAGTTCGAGCCGATCCAGCCGGTCAGCCAGCCGGAGGCGGCGGCGAAGAGCGGAGTCAGGATCGTGACGACGCGTTCGATGGGCAGGGTTGCGAGCTTGGACATGAGGTCTCCTGGGGACGGGGGGAGCAGAGGTGACGTTCGATGCTTACGAACAATGAAGCTGCTCAGTGGCGCGGCAGGGTGTGGCGCAGACGCACGATCCGCAGCGCGGTGCGCCGCGTCGGCCGGGGCCGGGAGCGGAAGTTCAGGTGGTGGAGCTCGGCGCCGGTGCCGTAGGGGCGCCACAGCTCCCACCCGTACCGGCGGGCGGCGGCGATGACCCGGTCGGCCTGGGCGGTGTTCACGTCGAAGCCCTGCATCCACCACTCCGGGAGGCGGTCGCCGATCGGGACGCTGGGGTAGGCATTCCCGTCGGAGCGCATCTCGTGGGTGGACTGGCCCACCGGATCCGGGGTGCCGAGGATCCCCCAGGCAGCGCGTTGGACCGGGGTGGCGTGCACCAGCTGCCATTGGGAGTGGTGGCCGTGGGCGTTGAGGATCGCGCGGGCGTCGTCGCCGCGGTAGATGGAGTCGAGGGTCGTGCGGGCGTCGTTGACGACGATCGCGATGTAGGGGGCGATGTTCCTGCCCACCGGGCAGCCCTGGACGACTCGGAAGTCCATGCTCATGCGGAGAGCGCCTGCAGGTCGGCGGTCAGCTGGGCGACGTCGAGGCCCTCGGGAGACTTGCCGGCGACGAGCAGGTCGGGCATGAACAGCGCCCACGCCTCGTCGACCTGGCTCTCGAGGAACGCCTCGGAGGCGTCCTGGTCGCGCGCCCATGTCTCGACCTTCGGCCATTGGCGGCGGGCGTCGAGGAAGATCGCGTGGCCACCGTCGACCGTTGCGCCGGGGACGGGCTGCCACACCTGGCCGGCGTTGAACTGCTCCATGGCCGAGCTCGGGAACTGGATGCCGAGGCCGACGCCGATGTCGAGCTGCGCCAGCGCCCGGAACCACGCGAGATGTCCGCCGGGGGGGATCGCCACGAACGCGCCGAGCTTGTGCCGGACGCCAGCGCTGTCGGCGAAGCCGGTGGTGCGCCACCAGTTCAGGGCGGTGCGCATGTCGGTGCCGTTGTCGGTCGAGGCGTCGCCGATCACGTAGCCGGTGACCTCGGAGTAGGCCGCGATGACCTCCTTGCCGGTGATCGGCGGGACGGGCGCGCCGGCGATCCCGGCGGCCAGGCGGATGGCGTTGGCGATGAACGCGAGCACGCAGCACCCCGCGCCACCGAAGCCGGGCGCCACGCTGTCATCAGGACCGTTTCCGAGCATCAGCCGCGGCTGGGGCATCTTGTCCTCGTGGCCGAGGTTCCACGGCACGTGGATCGGTGCGGCCAGGTCGAGATAGTCGGCGATCGTCAGGTCCCGTATGTCGGTGCTGGCGGGATGCTTGCCGAGGTGCAGGGTCATGGGTTCTCCTCGAGGTCGAAGTGCGGGTGGGGTGGTGGGGCGTGGCCGGTGAGATGCTGGTGCTGGCTGGCGCCGAGGCGGGCCATCCAGGCGTTGTGGTCCTCCTGGCGCTGGTGGTGGGCGTCGAGGCGGGCGTGGACGCCGGCGAGCTTGGCGTCGGCGAAGCGGTGGATCCGTCGGCGGGTCGGGGGCCAGATCAGCGCCACGATCGGGAACACGACCGCGGCCTGCACGACGGCCGCGAGGATGTTCGGGGCGACGCGGGCGGCGTCGGGAGGCCAGAAGTCGGCGCCCAGTCGCGAGTGGAAGATCACGAGCACCGCGGCCAGCAGCACATAGATGCCGACCGCCACGAGCTTCTGCCACCTGGGAACCCGGTCCTGCTCCCCCTCCTCCCCAGCCGCTTTCATGCTCACGCCGGATCCTCGGCCGGGTCCACCTGGCGCCACCGCTCGCGGAGCTCTCCGCGGTGCAGCTCCTCCAGCCGGTCGGTGGCGAGGTCGACGATGATCACGCTCTCGACGTCGGTGCGGACGACCTCCCCCAGGCGCCGCCCGTCGGTGAAGTACGCCCCGAGCGGCGGCGAGCAGGCTTGGCGACCGCGCATCACCACGGGGCTCACCCGAGCACGATCACGGACAGCCCCCGCAACCGCGGGCCGCGATGGGCGATCGCGTAGCTCGCGTGACCGTGGAGGAGCGGGTGGTGGGCGACGTAGTACAGGCGGTCGCGGAGCAGGCGGGCGTGGTAGTGGGTGGAGCGGCACACCGGGCGGCGAGCCGGGTCCTCGCACTTCTTCGCGTGCCAGGTGCTGACGGTCCCGTGCTCGCTAGCCCTGACGCCGCCAGCCAACCGGAACACGGTGCGCGGGTAGATCGCGTACGGGTCTGGGGGCGGGGCGGGCTTGCCCAGGCCGGCGAAGGCGAGGGTGACGGTGCTCTCGTCGAGGTTCTGCCCGCGGCTCTGGTCGGTCCACTGGGTGGCGTCGAAGCCGGCGTCGATGTGCGCGAAGTAGTCGTAGTGCGCGTCCCACTTCCAGATCGACGCGCGGGAGATGCCGCCGCCGGCGAGGTCAGAGAAGATCGACTCGTACCACGTCGAGAGGGAGGCGTAGATGCAGGGCTTGGGATCGCCGTGGGCTCGCTCGTAGCCGACCCAGAAGACGACTTGGGAGGGGGAGGCGTCGCCGGGCTCCACGTCGAGGCAGTGCGCCTGGTGGCTGGCGCTGATCGCGATCGAGATGATCCTGGCGTGCGGGTAGAGCCGCACGAACAGGCCGTAGGTGGGCCAGTAGCCGCTGGTGTAGCCGGCGGCGACCTGGGCGCCACTGGGGATGTTCGCCTGGATGGAGTCGAACATCTCGACGGTGGGCGTGGCCGTGGCCGTGGGGGCGAGCGCCCTGGGGAGGTTCGGGACCTTCTCGTGGCCGAACGCGCAGGCGTGCGCGCTTACTCCTTGCGGGGTGCGGCAGCTCTGCTGGTGTGACGGGGATGGGGCCGGATGGCTAGCTCCGCCGCAGCCAGCGATCAGCATGGCCAGGAGGCCGAGGAGCGATACGTAGCGCCGCATGGGCGCCTCCCTTCGCTAGTGATTACAGATGAACGAACCGGGGACAGCCGGATCGGGCGAGACAGAGGTACAGCCGGGTCCTGGAGGGCCTTGAGGTCCGGGCACGGTGCTTGCCGCTCCCATGGGGCCGGCTGGGCCTGCGGGCCCTGGCGCACCGTCCTTGCCCGCCGGCCCTTGAGATCCTGCGGGCCCGGTGTCGCCCTTCGGCCCGAAGGGTCCCGCGCTACCGGCGATGCCGTTACTGCCGCTCGGACCGGGGATGGTGCTCGCGGCACCCGTCGGTCCTTGCAGGCCCCTTGGGCCTCTGGTACCCAGTCCCACCATTCCTGACGGGCCGATTGGGCCCGTGGCACCCGGGGGACCCGGGGTACCCACGACGCCTCCCCTGCCCGGCACCCCGGGCAGTCCGGCCCGGCCCTGCAGGTAGCGCACGAGCGTCTTCGAGCGCCGGTCTGCGGTCGCGGCGAGGTGGTGATTGCCGGAGGCGAGCTGGTGCAGCTTGTCCTGCTGGGCCTGCAGCAAGTTCTGGGCGGACGAGAGTTGAGAGCCGAGGTCGATCGCCAGGTAGGCGACGCCAGCCACTAGGCCAACGAACGCCAGCACGAGCACCATCGCTATCACGCGGGCGCGTCTCACAGCGCATGCACTGCGGAGAGGAGCGCGACCATGACCCCGAGCAACGTCACGATCACGGCAGCGGCAGCCCAGAACGCGGACCATCTGCCCAGCTGCGACTTCTGCGCATCCTCGAGGCTCTTCTGCAACGCCAGATCGACCGCCTCCTTCGTCTCAGCTTTCGCTACCAGGTCACGGATCGAATCGTGCAAGCTGTCGATGCTCTGGGTCTGTTCCTCCGAGCGCTTCGCGGCAAGTCGGATGTTCCCGTTGACCGCGTCGAGTCTCGACTCGTGGCTATCGATATGGGCGCGAGTCTCTGCACGCCACTCGCCCTGCTCAAAGGCAAGGGCGCGAGCGCGCTCGCGCTCCTCATCCCGCAGTGCCCGCGCCCGCTCGTCACGCTCCTGGACGAGGTCCTCGGCTCGTGTTTCCCGGTCGGGGCGGCCGCGTTCCCGGCTGAGGCCCAGGACTTCTTCCTCGTCAACCATAGGTTCTAACGGGCATCAGGCGGCGAGAACTTCCATGACGGCAGCGCCGGCCCCTCCAGTACTGGTGGCGCCCGGGCCGACGTACAGGTAGGCGGTTGTGTTGGCTGTCGCTGTCGCCGCCCAGTCGTACTGGTAGCGGACGCCGGGGGTAAGACCGCCCAGCAGGAACTCGGCGGTCACGAGCGCACCGCCGCCGCCGGAGGAGTCGTTGAAGATGACGTTCGCCGGGAAGCCTATGGGTGCCGTGGTGCCGTGCCCCACGAGATACCAGACCTGGGAGTCGTTGGCGCCCGCATACGCGAGCGCCTGCAACCGCACGATCACCGTGCCGCTGGGGGGGGCGGTGAACGCGACCGTTAAGTTCGTGGGGTCGAGGACCTGCCCGGCGGACCCGACTGCTCCCGACGCGACGACGTAGCTCGCCTGTGATGGGGGGGTGTAGAACGTGCGGGCGAGCAGCCGGCCGGGCTGGGTCAGCGTCTGGAGCGTGCCGGCCGTGTTGAGGATGTTGGCGGTGGGGATCGACGTCGCGTTGGCGGGCACCAGCACGTAGCCGAGCACCGTCGAGTTGGCGGGCACGGCACCTACGCCGGCGAGGGCGCCGCTGCCGGCGAGGGCGGCGCTGGCGGTCGGGGTGCCTGTGAGCACCAACAGCTGGGCGCTGTTGGTGGAGCCGCCGTACTGGGCGTCCTGGATCTGCACGATGATCGTGTCGAGCCGCGGGTTGGTGGGGTTCGCGGCGGAGATCGGCAGGGTCACCGGCGCGTCGTTCTCGGTGAAGTACATGCCCTGGGGCTGGTAGGCCCCGCCAGCGGGGTTGATGGGGTTGATCGTGGCGAGGTTCGAGCCGGGGGTCCAGAGTCGCCCGGCGCCGACCTGCACCACCATCGAGGGGGTGCCGAGCTGCGTGACGGCGAGGTCCCCGGGGTTGACCACGCCGCCGCCGGGACCGAGCAGGCTGGCTGTCGCCTCCCGGAAGAGCTGGGCGGAGTGCGAGGAGCCCTGCAGCGCGTAGGGGGTGGGGGTGAGGGTCACGGCAGCCGGCCTTTCAGCTCGTCGATCTGGGCCTGCAGGTCGGCCATCATCATCTGCGGGGTGGGCTCCGGCGGCGGCGGGGTGTGGAAGTGCATCCGCAGCCCCCACCCGTGCTCCTCGATGGCCTGGTGGGCGGCGTCGACGTGCTCGTGGAGCTCTCCGATGGCGGTGAGGATCTGCTGGGGCTCGGTCGGCTCGGAGCCGTCGCGGGTCGCCCGGAGGCCGTGGGTGGCCTCGGTGCTGATGACCCGGCACCCCGCGTTCTGTAGCGCGGTCTGGGCCTGGCTGGAGTGGACGGCGGGGCCGGAGACGATGATGGTCAGAGACACGCGGTGGCCTTTCTCATAGCTGGACCCAGGCGCCGGTCATGTAGGAGGCGATCCCGAACAGCGGCTGGCCGGTGGAGACTCTCGTGAGGTTGGTGATCGGCGTGATGTTCCCGACCACCACCACCGCATGGCCGTGCTTGGGGTCGCCGGTGGCGCCGGTCGGGTCAGAGACGACCAGCTGCTGCTGGGTCTCCAATGCCCGCAGGCGCTGCTCGAAGTCGGCGAGCATGGCCGCGAAGGCGTTGCGGGCAGGATCGGGTCTGCCGGGCATCGGGCGGTCCTCCTAGACGGGCGGTTGGGGCGGCGGGATGCTCTGCACCGGCGGGACCGCCAGGTCGAAGAGCAGCGTGGGCAGCCCCTTGTCGGGGACGGTGGCGGTCCAGTCGGTCATCCGCCACTCGAAGCTCATGCCGCTCGGGAACCGGGGGTCGGTGTTCTCCCCGCCGCCGCCGACCGGGTCGATGCGGAACAGCAGGTTGTCCCCGACCCCGAAGTCCCCGAAGTTGATCTTCCCCTGGTTCACGTTGCCCGAGGCGTCGGGCAACGTGATGGGGATCGTGATCGTGGGGGTGACGACCGGATAGCCGAGGATGCCGAGGTCCCCGAAGGCGATGTTCGCCAAGATGCCGGGGTCGTTTACGAACGTGCGGGCGAAGGTCTTCTCCAGCAGCGGGTAGCCGGCGATCTCGGCGGCGGCGTTGGTGGGCTGAATGCCGCCGGTGCCCGACCCCGTCTCGGTGATCGACGTGGCCTGCTGGCTGCCGTCCTCGGGGTAGGTGTAGTCGACGCAGTCCGAGCCGAGGATCACCAGCTGGCTCTGGGTGTAGGTGCGTCCCTGCCGGGGATACCAGAGGTTTAGCTTCACCGCCGGGGTCGAGGTCCCCGGCAGGTAGGCCACATCGAAGCTGTAGTCAAAGCCGAACGTGTACCCCATCTGCGACAGGGTGGAGAGGATCGAGTCGATCGTCTGCAGCGACGTGGCGGGGTAGGACGGCGCGACCCGCGGGCCGCCCTCAGCACCCACGGGGTTGAGCACCAGTGGGATGCCGCCGAACACGCTGCCCTTGGCCTTGGCCTGGGCGTCGGCGATGAGCTGCTGGGCGACGAGCATCGGGTCGGCGCCCGCCGACCACGTGTTGGAGTAGTCGGCGGCCTGCAACCGGGACTGGAAGTAGGAGCCGAAAGTGCTAGCCCCGACCTTCAGCGTCGGGCTGGCCTTGGAGTAGGTGCGCGTCCAGATGATCCCGCCCCACACCAGGGTGCCGAGGAAGTCGACGAACAGCGCCGTCTTTGACGGCAGCGTCGCCTGGTTCCAGCCCATTGCCTGCACCGCCGGGCTGGCCAATGGCAGCGCTCCCGCCCACGGCCCGGGGGCGTTGAGCTTCTGGCCGAAGGTCACGCCCTGGAAGGGGAGCGCGTCCAGCGGCTTGACCGCCATCAGATCCCAGGAGAGGTAGGTGAACGGATTAGCCACGGGGTGAGGCTCCTGACTGCGGGGCTATCGAGAGAACGGGCGGGCCTTTACAGCGACAGGTACGCGTCGGCGCTCTGCACGGTCAACGTGGCGGGTACCTGGGTGCCGTCGGAGGTGGTGAACTCGATCTGGCTGGCGCCGGGCTGCAGGTTGAACCACGTCGAGCCGGGCTGCAGCGCGTTGCGGCGCGAGCTGCCCTGGGTGGAGCCGGCGGTGGTGTAGATCGTGGTCCGCCAGTCAGTGTCGATCGTGAGCGTGTCCCCGACGACCATCTGCAGCCCGAAGCTGAGCTGCGGCGCGCCGGGCAGCGACAGGTTCTGGATCGTCGGCGTGCTGCACGGCCCGGTGATGATGAACACGGGCCGGGTCTCGAAGCGCCCGGCGTTGACGACGGTGAGGATCCCGCCGGAGCCGCCGCCACCGAAGCTGACCGGGAAGCTGGCGGGGAACTGCAGGCCGCCGAGCGGTGCGGGCAGCCCCACCGTCGCCGTCCTGGACGGGGCGGCGTACCACCGCGGGTCGGTGGCGTGAAACAGGGTGGTGGCGACCGTGCCGCGTGCCTGCACCCGGTTGAGATCGATCGGACAGTTGTGCTTGGCGGGGCGGGCCATGCACACGAACGTGCCCGAGGCGAGCTGCAGGTACAGCGGCGCCTCGGTCGCGCCTGTGGGGCCGAGCACCCCACCGAGTGCCTGCACCGCCTGATCGAGGGCGAGCGCGGTGGGCGCCCGGATGGCCTGCACGACGGTGATGTCGCGTCCGGGCAGCACCCTCTGGCCGGCGAACTCGCCCTGGTCGATGGCGCGCTGCACGTCCCCGCCGGCGATGCCCGGCATGTCGATGTTCAGGCTCTGCAGCTGATAGGTCGACCCGGCGGCCAGGCCGCCGAAGGCCAGGCCGCCGTAGGAGAGCTGCAGGAAGCTGAGCGCCGGTGGGGCCAGCGTCGGGGAGGGAAACGGCATGGGTCGCTCCTAGTGGGCGGTGGCGACCGGCAGCGCCCCCGTCTTCAGCGACCAGCCGACCTCGCTCATCAGATCTGAGGCGCTCATGTTGTGGCCGTTGATCTGAAAGTTGAACGTGGCGCCCGACGGGCCGGCGGCCGGAGCGCCCGCCGGGCCGGCCGGAGCGCCCGCCGGGCCTGTCCCCTGGGCGGCGGCTTTGGCCACATCGAGGCTCGACTGCGCCTGGGCTTGTGCCACCGTCGCCGCGGCCTGGGCCTGGGCGAGCACGGCGCCCGCCCAGGCCTGCTCGGTCGCCGAGCCGCCCGCGGCACGATCGACGCCGAGCTGGGCAGCGTCGATCGCCTGGTTGGCGCCCTGGGTGACTTGATCCAGTGCCGTCTGCGCGTTGGCGGCGATGAGCCCCGCCCCGGTCTGCCCGGCGGCGGCCTGGCCGTCGAGGAACACCTTGGTGGAGTCCGCGATCTGGTTGGCCTGGGCCTTGGCGGTGTCGGTGACGACCACGGCCTGGCCGTTCACCCAGGCCGCCCACGCGGTCTGCTGGGCGGCGGCGGCGGCGGCGGCGGCGGCCGCGGCGGCCGCCGCCCGGACCGCGGCGGCCTGCCGGGCGGCGGTGACCAGAAGCCTCGTCTCGGCCGCGAGCGCCTGCGTGTGGGCGGCGACGAGCTGGCGGGAGAGCGAGGCCAAAGCCGCCTTGTGGTCGGAGCTGAGCGAGCGCTCGATGTGCCCCAGCCCTGCCTGGTGGACCTGCCAGATGGCGGTCTGCAGCGTCTTGAGGCTACCGGAGTGGATCGCCGTCAGCAGCTTGTTCAGGGCTGAGGTGCCGGCCCGCAGGTCGCTGGTTTGGCGCTTTGACTCGGCGGCGTGCGCGGCGCTTTGCTGCTTTAGCGCCCCCGCCTGCTGGCCGGTCTGTCTGGTGAGCGCCGCTTTCTGCTGAGCGATCTCGACCGCCAGCGCTCCTTTGATCTGGGCGATCTGCGCGGCCGCCGCGCTTTTCTCGGACTGGCTGACGCCCTTGCCCTTCACGGACCCTTGGATCTGGGTGATATGCGCGCCGGCTGCGGCTTTCTCCCGAGCGATCCGGACGGCCAGCGCCGCGCGTTCGTTGGCCGCGGAGGAGGCGTGGGCCATCGCGGTGTGCATCATCGCCGGGGCGTGGCCGGCGGGTGCGCTCGCGGTGCGGGTCGGCAGCGCCTTTATGTTGTCGGCGGCAAAGGCGATCTTGCCCAGCGGCACCACGGCCTCGGGGCCGGCCTCGCCGACGACCGCGAACGTGGGCTTGGTGACGATCCCGCCCTCGGCCAGGCCGACGGCGCTTAGGGCTTTGCCGACGAGCCCGCCGCTCGGGAGGATGCTCCCGATGGCGTGCATGATCGCCCCGGGCGCCGACTCGATCCCCGACGCGATCGACGAGACGATGCTCTGGCCGAGTGAGAGGAAGGCACCGGGGATGCCCGCGATCGCGCTGCCGATCTGGCCGGGGAGCCCCGCGAAGTACCCGACGACGCTGGAGATCAGGCTGGAGGCGGCGCTCTCGATCGACTGCCACACCCCGCCGATGTCCCCGACGATGCTCCCGACCGCCGAGAGCGCCTTGCCCGGCAGGGAGGCGAAGAACCCGACGATGTTCGCGATCAGGTTGCCGGCCTCGGAGACGAGATTGCCCGCGAGGGCGGTGAAGTCCGAGACGATGTGGCTAAAGAACGCCAGCAGCTCGCCGGGGAGCTTCGAGAAGAACCCGACCACGGCGGAGACGACCGTCGAGGTCAGCGAGCTCACCTTCGACCAGGCGGAGCCCAGCCCCGAGACGATGTGGCTAAAGAACGCCAGCAGCTCGCCGGGGAGCTTCGAGAAGAACCCGACCACGGCGGAGACGACGCTGCTGGTCGCGGACTCGACAGCTGACCACGCGTCCTTGATGGCGCCCACCACCGCGGTGAAGATGGCGGCGATCTGGCTGTGAAACGCCCGGAACCCGGCGATGACGATGCCGATCGGTCCGAGCAGGATCTCCAGCAGCAGCTGCCAGTGGCCCCTGATGAACCCCACCACGTCGGAGACGACCGACTCGATCGCGTGCCACACCGCCTTCCAGTGGGTCACCAGCTCGTAGATCCCGACGACGAGCACGGCGACCGCGGCGACGATCGCCAAGATCGGCACGAGCACGGGGGCGGCGGCGACATCCATCGCCCCGAGGCCGCCGGCGGCGACGTCCCCGCCGGCCCCGACGGCTTCCAAGCCCACGCCGGCCTCCACCCCACCGGCGCCGAGCCCCGCTAGAGCAAGCTGACCCTCGGCGCCGGCGGCGGTGATCTCGCCGCCCATCACGCCCGCTTCGGCGCCGGTGGCCGCCATCTCGGTGCCGGCGGCCCCCAGGCCCGGGATCATCTCGGCGATCTTGGGCAGGAACCGGGCGACGTTCGCGCCGGCGCGCGTGAAGCTGTCAGCGAACGCCGCCATCTTGTTGATCGCGAACACGGCGATCGCCGGCCCCAGGATCGCGGTGACCACCGCGGCGAGCCCGATCAGCACCGCCTTGTGCTCGGTCACGAACGTGGTGGCGTGCAGGAACGAGCCGACGACCTTGGTCAGGATCGGGATCACGACCGCACCGATCTTCGCGGCGAGATCCTGGCCCTCGGCCTCCAGGGTCTTCATCTCGACGTGCAGGGTCTTGGCCTGCTTGGCGGCGGCGCCGTGCGCTGTCCCCATCTTGTTCACCGACCCGGAGGCCTTGTCGTAGGCGGCCGGGCCGGCGTCGATGACCTTGGTCATCTGGCGGGAGGCACCGGCGCCGAAGATGGTCGCGGCGGTGGCCAGCTGCTCCTGCTGGGTCATCTTCGCGAACTTCGGGTGCAGCTGCTCGATGATGGAGCCCATCCCCACGAACTTGCCCTGGGCGTCGAACACGGTGACGCCCAGCTCCTTGTACTTCGTCTGGGCGGTTTGCACGCCGGTGGAGGCGGTGACGAAGGACTTGAGCACAGCCGCCTGCGCGGGCGGCAGCGCCGCTGAGGCCTTGGTCATCTCCTTGGTGGTCATCGTGCCGTGCTCGTAGGCACTGGCGAGCTTCTGCGCGCTCGGGCTCAGCTGCTCGAAAGCGCCCTTCTGCTTGGCGGTCGCGGTGGCCACCCCGGTGGCGGACTTCTGCAACGTGTTCATCCCGGCGTTCAGGGCGCCCATCGCCGCCCGGCCGGTGATGCCCTGCTTGGTCATGTCGACCAGCAGCGCGGACAGGTTCCCGACCGACCCGCCGGTGTCACCGAGCTTCGAGTGGACCTTTGCCAGTTGCCCGGCCAGCGTGTCGATCGACACGCCCGTCGCCGAGGACGCCTGGTAGAGCACGTCGGTGACGTGCGCCGCGTCTTTGGCTTTCAGCTGGAAGCCCTGCATGACGCTGGCGGTGGCCTTTGTCGCGGTCCCGAGGTCGAGCTGCTTGGCGGTCGCCAGATCGTCGGCGGCGGTCATGACCGACATCGCCTCCTTGGCGCTCAGCGCGTGCCCCTCGGTGGCTTTCAGCTGCCCGGCGACGCTCGCGAACGCGGCGGCCATCTCCTTGGCGGAGAACTCCGACTTGCCGCCCGTTGTCAAGAAGGCGTCGCCGATCTTGGTCGCGGAGGCCACCGAGGTGCCGGCCGCACCGGCGATCTTTGCCTCGGCTGACTGCATCGCCTCGCCCATCTTCACCGCGACGGCCCCGACGGCCACGGCGCTGGCGGCCACGCCGACGAGCGCCACCTTCCCGAGGCGGTCCAGGCTGCCGATCAGCCCGGAGGAGCGGGAGCTGGCGTGCGTGGCGGACTCCCCAGCCCTCTCCAGGCCGTGGGAGAGCGACTCGACGGGCAGGCCGGTGGCTGAGAGAACGCCCGCGAGCTTCGACAGGCCGCCGGAGACGCCCTTGGACATGCCCGCGCCGCCGCGGACACCGTCCTTGGCCATGTCATCGGCAAGGCGGCCGGTCTGTCCCGACACTCCCTGGCGCAGGTTCGTGCCGCCGCGCGCGCCGGCCGCCCCGAGGTCTGACTCGAGGCCGGAGGTGCCGTGCTTGACGCCGTCGCGCAGTCCGACGCCGGAGACGGCACCGACGCCCTGGAGGTCCCCCTCGAGCTTGGACGCCTCGGTCCGCACCCCGTCGCGCAGACCCACGCCCGCACCGGCACCGACACCCTGGAGGTCATGCTCGAGGCCGGACGTGCCGCCCTTGACCCCTTCGCGCAGGTTGACCCCGGACGCGGCGCCGATGGTGCCGAGATCTGACTCGAGCTTGCCGGCCTCGCCGCGCACCCCGCCGCGCAGCCCCGCCCCGGCGTCCTGCCCGGCGTGCTCAGCATCGCCACGCAACCCCGCGAACGCCGGGGTGGTGTCCTTCTCGAGCTCCTTGCGGAACCCGGCGGTGTTGGCGTGAACCAGGATGGTCGCCTCGCCAACGATCACGGCCGACCACCGCCATAAGATCGTTGGAAAGCGCTCGTTGCCGAAAGTGCGCATATGAGATCACCAAGCGCCAGCGCGCCAAGCGCAAGGCAGACTCGACCTAGCGTCACCAGCCACCACCACCCTTCTCACTCATAGCTAACGCTGCCGAACAGGGCGTCCTTCTTGGCCGCCTCGGCAACCGCCTCGGCGCCGAGGCCCCACTGGTCGCGGTCATGCTCCTCGGCGGCGTCGGGGTCCAGGGGCCGCTCGAGCGCCTTGTCGACGTGCTCGCGAGCCTCGTGGCGGGCGCCGCCGCCGGCGACGGCATCGTCGAGGATCAGGGCGTAGATGACATCCAGGGCGAGGACTAGCGGGAGGTCTTCGATGGCGACGCCGCGGAGCGTGCAGCGGCCCGAGATGTCCGCTTCGCAGACGAGCCAGTACTGGCAGAGTCGGACGGCGGCCGGGTAGGGCGCGCGGCGTAGAACTCGGTCAGCGCCGTGTACAGGTCGATCACCGCGGCCTGCTCGATCATCACGTCATCCCGGTTGAGGTAGTCCTGGAAGCGCTGCTGATCCTCCTCGAGCAGGCACTTGTCCAGGTAGTCAAGGACGGGGCCGAGCGGCACGTTGCCGTTGGGCATGGTCTGGCGGACGATGGCCAGCGCCGCGCCGGTTGGCGGGACGGGCCGGAACCGGAAGGTCTCGGCGACCTCCTCGCGCTCCAGGGTGTAGCCGACCACCTCGATCTCCAGCGGCTGGAGGTCGAGCTGCTCGGGGTTCTCTACGCGGCCAACGACGATCGGATCCATGGGTGCTCCTTTGGTGGGATGGCTCGGGATGGGCTAGGTGGGGGGACAACGAGGTGAGTTGCCTCCGGTGAAGGGCTGCGCCCGCGGCGCCATCCCGGGGGACCGCGGGCGCCCGCTGCGCCGCGAGGAGAAGAGGGGCGCGGCGCCGCAGGGGGGAAACCTCAGACTTCGATGACCTTGAGCGCGTCGCGCAGAAACGGAATCGGCTTGGTCCCCGGGTGATGCACCGAGGTCGCGAACACCGTGTGGCCGTGAACCTGGAACGCGAGGACCCCGCCGGGAGGGGCGGCGATGTCGTGCGCCACGGTGCCCTCGTGGACCATCAGGCTGTAGCTCTGGCGCGACGGGGAGCACGACGTCGTGTCCGACTGGATGCGGACCGCCAGCTCCCCGCCCAGGGTCTCGGCGCGCTTGACGATCGTGTCCTCCAGGCACCCCGTCTTGCGATGGGGGGCGATGATCTGCTTGGCGCGTGCCTGCACCAGGGTGGAGCGCTCGATCAGCATCCGGCCGACCGGGCCCGCCGGTGAGTGCAGCAGTTCGGCCATCGCCGCCCCGTCGATTACCAGCTTGAAGTCTTCGCTCATGAGTCGCCGTCGAGCAGGGCGAGCAGATCCGTGCGGCACCGGTCCACCAGCGCCTCCAGCTCCTCGTCGGCATTGACGTGGGCCAAGTCGCCGGCGTCCTCGAGGAAGGCGACCAGGCGGGTGAAGTGCGGAACTTCGGTCATCGAGAAGGTGACGGTGGTTACCTCTTGAGCCATTAGCGCGCTAGATTCCCTTCGGTGGCCCTGAGCACCCAAGATGTCGAGGCGGTCAGGGCGCTGTGGGAGGAATGGACGGTCGACTCGGGGTTCGTGCTTTCGATCGAGGTCAAGGACGGCTGTCGAGAGGGGGAGCTGGTCGAGGCCCCAGCGCTCGGCGTGCGCGTCACGTCCGCGCTCTACTGCCAGGTGACGGTCCGCCGCGGCGAGGAGGTCGTGTTCTCCGAGCGGGTGCCCTGTGACGCCGGGATGCTGCGGGCGTCGGTCACGGTGCTGGCCCGGACGATCGCGACCGAATGGGCGGGCGAGGACCGGGGGGACGCCTGACCCGGCGGTACGCTCCCTCTCGTGGAGGACGAGTGGGAGAACCGCGGTCTGCACCGTCGAGTGCGGGCCCTCGAGGAAAGGATGAGGCTCATGGAGGCGTCAGGAGCAGCAACCCAGGCGCAGGTCGACGCGGATACCGCGGCAATCGCGAAGATCGGCACCGACCTCAGCGCGTCGGTGGCCACGATCCAGGCGGAGCTCGACAGTCTGCACACCGGCAATCCGGGGATCGATCTGTCCAAGCTCGAGGCGGCGCTCGCGCCGCTGGATGCGCAGGCCAAGGCGGTCGCGACCCTGGCCCCGCAGGCAGCCCCGCCCGCTCCAGCTCCGACCCCGGGTCCGGCCCCGACGCCTGAGCCGGCGGCACAGAAGACGCCGTACACGTTCGCCGGGGACCCGGCCACGGTCGATCTCAACGTCTGGCCGAAGGCCAGCATCGAGACGGCAGAGGCGCCCCCGCGGCCCCTGTTCAACTACACCGGTGACACGGCACCGGGCCAGCAGAACGGCGCCAATCTCGACCGTGGGGCGTGGCAGGTCTACACGGGGGCGACGCAGCCGGTGCCGGCCGGCGGCTAGCTGAGCGAGACGCTGATCAGCAGCCGGCTGGCCGCGAGTCCACCCTCGGGGCCGACCGGCTGCAGGCCGTCGATCACGAACCCCTCCCCCACCCCGCTGAGCCGGTGCGCTCGGTGGATGGCGGAGGCGGCGAGGATCAGCGCTTGGGCGTCGCCGATCGTGGCCTGCCCGTCGGTGTTCTGCTCTTCGGCGGTCGGGATCTCCATCGCGGCGAACCCCTCGGTGTTGACCACCTGGATCTCCCGGACGAGGTTGACCGAGAAGCTGGCGAAGAACGTGACCGCCTCGGGGATCATCGTCTGGGCGAACGCCTGGCCGGGCTGTCCCTGCCCGACGTTCATGAGCGCCACCGTCATCTGGTCGCCGTCCCACACGATCAGCGACCCGGCGGCGACGTACTGACGCTCAGGCAGGCTGACGCCCTGCTCGGTGAGCTGGGCGGCGAACAGCGCGAGGATCTGCTCGGCGACGCCGGGCAGATCCTGCAGGCTGGCCATCTACTGCGGCGGGATGACGGCCGCGGGCCCGTCGTTGCCGGCCACGACCGATCCTGGTCCTGGCACGGGACCGCCGGTGGCGAATCCGGGGGCCGGGTCGGGGGTCGCCGGCGGAACCTCCGCGGGCACATCCTCAGCCTGAGCCTCGACCTCAGCCACCGTCTGGGGCTCCGTGACGCCGAGTACCGTGTCCGGCTCGGGCCCGGCTTCGCCCTGGCTTGCCTCCTCCTCGACTGGGGCCTCGCCGGGCTCAGCTATCCCGCTCTGCTCGCCGCGCTTGGCGTTCACCTCCTCGATCAGGTCATAGTCGGAGATCGCGGAGATCCGGGCGGCCTCGGAGAGCTGGGCGTCGGCGGGCATCGCCTCGAAGGTCCGCTGCAGCTCGTCGAGTTGGTCGGGGGTGACGCCCGCTCGGGCGTAGCGTTCACGCGGAAACATCGGGGGTGAGCTCCTCGGCTGCGGGGGGCGGGGTCTTGGCGGCCTTCGGGGCCTTCGGAGCGGCCGGCGCCGGGTCGGCGGGCTCGATGGCCGCGGGCTTGCTCTTGGCCGGCTTAGGCGCGAGCTCGTTGCTGTCCGCCGCGGCCTGCTCGGCGGTGGGGAACAGCTCCGGGTTGGCATGCCCGGGGCCCTGCACGCCCTGCTCACGGTTGGGTGGGGCGAGCTGCTCGGCGGAGTCCTTCTGGGCCTTGGCCCAATCGAACTGGCTCTCTGATGTGTCCACGAAGGCTCCTTTTAGCTGAGGGTGGGGTGGGCTTGACGGCGGGGGCGGCCCACGTCGGGGGACCACACGACGCCCTGGCGCTGGTTGCGGTTCGGGTTGGTTGAGAGCAGGAACGCGTCGACCTCGTAGATCCCCAGCGACTTGGACTTGAGGATGTCCTGCACGTCGGTCGTCTGCGCGGTGACGCCCTGGCGGGAGACCTGGGTGGTGCGCCGCGGATAGTGGGAGCTGTCGCCGAGCTGGGGCAGCGCCAGGTACTCGGCGAGCTTGCGGGCGGCCAGGCTGCCGGCGGCCGGCGGCTCGATCCCGAAGGTGAACGTGACGCTGAACGTCCCCGGCTGGCTGTCGGGGAGGTCCATGATCTGCGACGTCGGCCACCCCCACCGTTGCGTCGGGATGTAGCTCTGGGTCGGGCGGATCCGCACCAGGCTCTGGAAGTCCCGCAGCTCATACTCCACCGACGGGATCACGATCCCGTCGATCTTGACGAGGGTCACGGCGCTGACGGGGTAGGGCAGCTTGATCGTGGGCGGGTCGACGGTGCCGTAGTGGGCGGCGATGCCGGTCATCCCGAACCCGTAGGAGGACGCCGAACCGAACGCCGAGAACCACCCCAGCGGGGAGACGCCGCCGGCGCGAGTGTCGATGTCGGTCGGCCGCGCGACGGGACGCACCGTCGCGGGCCCGCACTCACCGGTGAACGTGCGCCCGGCCAGCTCGTAGAGGATCTCCGAGGCGGCGGTGGCCGCCTCGGCGCAGATCACGTCAACCTGCTGCTGGGTCAGCGTCCCGGCGGCGATCGCCTTGGCGGCCTGCGCCGCGACCCACGGCAGCTGGGCGACCTGATCTGCGGTGGTCCACGGGGAGCACGGTCCACTGGCAGGTCCGCTCACGCGCTCCCCCTCCTCAGCCGCAGTGTCGGGCTTTATCCGACGCGCTTAGACGGTGGCGGGGACCGAGGAGAACCCGGCGATCGGCAGCATCGCCGCACCCACCCGGGCGCGCTGCACCACTCGTGTGGAGGCGAACGGCCAGGTGCCGAACGGCCCCGAGCCCCAGTTCGGGTTCTCGAAGCCCTGCCCCTCGTAGATCGACTGGGTGTTGGCGTTGGTCAGGTCGCGCGCCATCACGTGCATGTTGGCCACCCGCGGCAGCACCCAGTGCCAGTAGGGCTGCACGGGGGCCTGGAAGCCGCCGAGGATCGCCTTCTCGAAGAACTCCAGGCTGACGCCGTTGGGGTTGGCCACGATCCCCATCGGCGAGGCGGCGTATCCCGCGACGCCCGGACCGGCGGTCTGATCGACCTGCGGCACGTTGCCCGACGGGGTGACCACACCGGTGTCAACGAACACCGGCACGATCGCACCCGGGGCGATCGTCGTCGTGATCGACTGCGAGACCGCCACCGGCAGCGTCACTGCCCCGACCGGCGCGAACGCCGTGGTGGTGAACACGACCTTCGGCGAGTTGGTGTCCCCGGCGATCTGGAAGGTGGTGCCCGGCGGGATCGACTGGGTCAGCGCCGTGACCGCCAGCGAGGTCACCGCGCCGGTGCCCGAGGCGGCGGAGGTGGCCTGCGCGCCGATGTTGGGGTAGGCGCCGATCAGCTGCTCGCCGCCGATGGTGCGCCCGTAGACGCGCACGCCGATCGCGCCGGCGGCGATCGTCACCCCGGAGATGACCACCGCACCGGCGGTCCCGGAGGCGACCGAGGCGGACACGTCGTTGCTGGCGGTCGACTCCCCGAACGCGTTGTACTGAGTGACGCGGTAGCCGTAGGTGCCGGCGGCCAGCGCCCCGAGCGTGATCTGCGGGGTGGCCACCAGCCCGCCCGGCGTGCCGAGCGCGGCCGCGGTCGAGCTCAGCAGCGTCCCGCCGGTGAGGATCTGCTCGATCGCCGGGTCGGGAGTACCGAAGTCCAGCGCCACCGTGTAGTACTTCGGGATGTCGCCGTGCTTGGCGAACACGACCAGATCCCCGTTGGCGTTCTTGATCGCGATGTCATCGCCGGTGTCCATGACCGGGGTGAGTGTCGCCTTGATCATCTGCGCGCTGGTGTAGGTGGGGGCGCCGGGGTTGACGAACCCGTTGGGGTCGAGGGTCGAGATGCGCATTGCGGAGACCCAGACGCTTGCTGAGCCATCGGGGAGTGCCATGTCTAGGGCTCCTTGGTGGTGGGGGTGGGCACGGGAGAGATCACGAGGGAAGCTGGACGCGGACGGCCGCCTGCACGGCCCCGTCGAAGTAGGCGGCGGCGAACTCCTCGGCGCGGAAGCGGATGGTGTTCGGCAGGCCGCCCTGGCCGCGGTCGAGCGCCTCGGCGAAGGTGTCGGGGAACACGGTCCCCTCGTCCTCCTCGCGGACCATCGCCAGGTCGGTGATGACCATCACCGCAGTGGTGGCGGTGTTCCCCCCGCCGATCTGGGCGGCGGTGCCGGGGTAGCCGACACCCGGGACGATGATGTTGTCGAACACGTCGAGCAGCAGCGGGCCGACGCGACGGGCGCTCAGGAGGTTCGGGGCGGTCTGCGGCTGGCAGTGGATCATCGCCTGCCCCCCGAAGCCGAAGTTGGCGGCGTAGTCCTGGAGGATCTGCTGGCCGCGGGCGACCGACGGCGGGGTCACCGGTGTCAGGTCGACGAGGTTCCGATCGGTGAGGTAGCGGTTCGGCCACCCCTTCGCCTGGGCGAGCGCCCCCGTCCAGAGCTCCTGCTCGATCGCCTGCGCCGCGGCGTTCTTGAGCAGCCTCAGCGCCCGGCCCTTGAAGTCGCGCTCCTCGAAGCCCCATGTGGAGCAGGAGTCCTCGGCGACGACCAGGAACGGCACCACCGTGTTGATCGGCAGGTTCCCGTACTGCCCTACCCCGCCGGTGGTGTTGCTCGACGGGACGGTGGCGCCCGGGGTGGCGGCGCCGGTGTCGGTGAACGTGGGGGTCTGGTCGCCGTCGAACGGGCCGGCGCTGCCGAGCAGCCCGATGGCGCCGGCGGTGCGCCCGTAGACGTTGTAGGTGACCCCGGCGGAGTCCGAGACGGGCTTCCAGGTGAGGGTCACCGAGCCGGTGGTGCCGGTGGTGGGCACCGTGATCGCCGGCAGGCTGGTGGTCTGCCCGTTGGCGTTGACCGCGGTGACCTGGTAGGCGCTGGTGCCGGCCGCCAACGTGCCACCGGTGGTGTGCGCGGCGAGCGCCAGCCCGGCCGGTGCCCTCAGGGCGGGCAGGTCGACGCTGGTGAAGTCGCACGGGTCGTGGACCTGCGCCGGATAGTGGTTCTCCGGGGCGTAGGTGAACCCGCGCGTCCACGCCTCCCCCTGGCGGGCGCGCAGCTCCGCGGCGAGGTCGTCGGGAAGCAGCGCGAGTTGCTCGTCGGCGATCTGGAACACCGGGTTGGCAGGGTCAGAGCTCGACCCGGGCCTGACAGCGGAGGTGAGCAGCGAGACCTGCGGCGGGCGCGGCGGGATCGCCGGAACGACGACCCCGGGGTAGATGCCTGCCATCTCTCTAGCTCACCGCCCGTCAGCCTGCCCGTGGGGGCTCAGGCGCAGAGGCCGGAGGTGGACACCGACCCGGCGGCCTGTCCGTTGGCGCACAGCGCGGTGAGCATCTGCAGCGCCCCGTTGTTGAAGCCGCGGAACGCCAGGCCCTCGAACGTCTCGACGAACGTCTCGAAGTCGTTGGTGGCATCGAGCGTCGAGTCGCGGACGACGCCGAGATCCAGGCGCCCACCGTCGAGGAACTGCATCTGCCCCTCGGGGAACAGGTACCACACCAGCTTGGCGGGGAAGGTGAGGATCTGCCCGGCGGCCTGCAGCCCGTAGGCCTGGCTGACGCCACCGGAGAGGCCGGCGGCGGGCTGACCGTCGAGGTGGAAGACGGGGTTGATCCCGGCATTGGTGAACAGCGACTCGACCTGCTCGTTGGAGATCGACAGCGAGTTCCAGGAGCTGTCCTGCTGGTGGGCGGCCTCCCGGGCCAGGTCGGCGCGGATCAGCTCCTTGACCCAGTCGGGGAAGATCGCGGTCATCGTCTGCGTCCGCGGGATCCGGTGCGCGTTGCGGTAGCCGGCCAGCACCTCGTAGATGGTGGACAGCAGGTCGCGGGTGGCGCCGAGGTTGGTGGTGGCCACCGGAGAGCTCACCCCCGGCACGCACGCCGCGGCGATCAGGTTCAGCAGGTTGTTCTCAGCCACGCGGGCGGCGGCGTCCATCGCCAGGTCGGTGAACGCGGCGACCTGCTCCGGGCTGAAGCGGGCCTGCATGTTCCCGAACCCGAGGCGGGTGGAGACCGCCTCGACGTACACGAGCTCCTCGGTGCCGCACTGGATGGTGGCGATCGGCTTGGTCGCCGCGCCGGGGGAGGCGTCGGTCGCCTCGGTCCAGATGCCGGTCGCGGTCGCCGCGACGGCAATGTCGGGCGGCTGCACGAAGCGGATCCCGCCGCGGGTGGCCTCGAAGCTCGGCAGGCTGTCGCGCAGCGGCCGGTCGGCCGTCGACCACGTCGGGACACTGTAGTCGACGTTCACCGGCAGGCAGATCCCGCCGGTGGCGGTCAGGGCGTTGACGGCGTCCATCTTTGAGGAGTTCTCGAAGGCGTCGGAGCCCAGGCGCCGCTCCTCGGGATACTCGTAGCGGACAGAGGCCAGGAGCACGTCGCCGCGGGGGGCGCCGTGGCGCGGCAGGCGCTGCAGCGTCTCGGTCATCGCCCGCGCCAGCTCGGTGCGGTTCTCGATCGGGGCGGAGGGGTCGCGCAGGCCGCGCAGCGCGCCGGTGGCGGTCAGCACCGCCCGGTTGCGGGCGGGGGTGGTGGCTTCGGGGCCGGGGGTCGGCTGGGCCTGACGGGCGGCCATCCGGGCGACGGCGCCACCGGAGGCGGCAACCGGTACGGGTGTGGGGGCGGCCTCGGCGGGCGCCGGGTCACCTTCGGCAGCGACGGGCTTGCCCTCGGTCTCAGCTGCGGGCTCGCTCTCGCCTTCGCCGGCCGGGGTCTCCTCGGTCTCTTCCTCGGCGGGCGGGTTCAGCGCCCGGATCCGCTCGCGGGCGGCCTCACGGTCGGCTTGGGCCTGGGCCTGGGCGGCGTCGCGGCTTGACTGCTCGGCCATGACCTGCTCGCCGAACCCGGCGAGCTCCTGCAGCAGCGCGACGTCCTCGACGGAGGCCTCGTCGGTGTCCAGGCGCTCGGCCTCGGCGACGATCGCGGCGCGCACCTGCGCGAGCTCGTCCGCGTTCAGGGTGGCAAGGCGGGCCAGCAGTTCGCGGATCGTCTCCATCTCAAGGCTCCTAGATGCTGCGCCCGAAACGTTCGGGCTGGGTGGGGTTCGGTCGGGCGGAGTTGGGCTATGCCGTTCCGGTCCAGGAGCCGCCTATGGCGACATGGCTAACACTAGGGGCAGGGCAAAGAACGGCGACCGCCGCTATCGAGGGAGGGAGAGGCGGCGGATGAACGGGCCGAGGCAGCACCCGCCGGCGCGGAAGACCCACAGAATCCGCTTACCGCAGATCGGGCAGCGCGGCCGGTCGATCAAGCGCTGAGCGGACGCGACCCGGGCTGAGGGGCCACAAGCGGCAGCGGGTCGCCCGGCGCCGCGTACAGCGGCAGCTCTGCCCGGTGGCACGGGCAGCCGCAGCCTTCGGTCTCGCAGCAGGCGTGAGCCAACGTGGCTACTCGGCGGTCCGCCGGGATCCCGACCCTGGCGGCGATGCGGCATGCCCGGCTGGTCATCGCAGGACCGCCAGCCGACCGCGCGCCGCCTCCCGCGAGGTCTTCAGCAGCGGTGACAGCGCCCGGCGGAGCGCCACGTCCCCCCGATCGGTCTCCTCGACGACGGGGTGCTTGAGGCGGTGCATCACCCCCGCGCCGGCGGCAACGAGCGCGTCCTCCTGGGCGCCGGCGACAACGGCCTGCGGGAACCCGGGCACGGGAACGGCGAGCGCGGCGACGAGCTCCAGGTTGCCGCCGAGCCCCCGCCAGTCCCCGGAGACCGATGAGGCTCTGAGCGCGGCGACCTGGTCTGCGGTGGCGGTGGGGCGGATGGCGCCGGCGATCCAGATGCCGTGCTCGTCCTCGCCGGCGTTCACGTCCGCGGCGGCCATGGCGATGTTGTCGTAGTGGGCCATCGCCGAGGTCGAAGAGGCGTGCACGTCGGCGTGGCCGGCGTTGACGGTCAGGGTCCCCACCCGCACCTTGGAGCCGTCGGCGCACACGACGTGCTGGCCGCGCTTGAAGTAGGCGTAGTCGGACCTCGACGGGGGGGCGGTGACGCACCCCAGCTTACCGATATGACAGACCCCCCACGGGGCGAGGTGGCCGTAGACGCGGCCCTCGTCGGTGATCGTGAGCGGGCAGGCGTACTTGCCGCCCAGGGCGCGCTGGCCGCGCCGGTCGAGGATCTCGGCTAGGCGGCCGTCGCCCTCGGTGAAGTTCGGGTTCTCAAACCACGCTCGCGGTGGGGCGGCGGGCCCGCCGGCGGCGGTGATGACGCTGTCGCCCTGCTGGCAGCGCTCGCACTGCTCGTAGCTCATGAGGTGCACGAGCTGCCGGCCGGCGGTGACCGCCGCCGGCGGCTTCTCCGGCACCGTCGGAGCGTCATCGGACTGCTGGGGGATCGGGGTCGCCTCCGGTTTGTCGCTGCCGTCACCGAGGACGATGTAGGCGCCGGCGAACGCCGGGAAGGGAACCTGGGTGAGACCCATGATCTCCCCCTCGGTCATCGTCTCGGACATGTCCGTCGGCCAGCCGTCCTCGTCGATGTCCCCGACCTGGATCTCGGAGGACTGCACCGCCACGTCAGCGCTGATGCCGCAGCGGCCCATCCCCTCGGTCAAGCTGGCGAAGTAGGCGCCGTCATCGTTGGCGAGGTAGAAGCCGCGGGCGAGGATCACCTGGGTGTCGCCCTCCCCGGGGATCCGCTCGAAGCTGTCGATCCGCCCGCACATCACCGCCGGGTCGTTCATGTCGAACCCTTCGGGGTCATGGGTCTCGGTGGCCAGGCCCATCAGCGGCAGCGGTGGGGTGCGCCACGTCAACGCACCCGCGGCGATCTCGCGACCGTCACCGGTGGGCTGCCCTTCGATGATCGCCACGGGGATGGTGAACGCCGGCCCCATGTTCTCCGAGCCCGCCGCGGGCGGCGGCGTGTTCAGCGTCGGGGCGGGACCCGTGTCGGGCGGGCCCGGGGGCAGCGGCGTGTCGGGGGCGGCGCCCGGGGGCGCCATCGCTCCGGCGGCGGTCTCCGCGCCCGGGTCGCCTTGATCATCGCCGGTGGCCTGATCTGAGTCGACCTGCATGCCCGGGCAGACGCAGCCGGACATCTGGCACGGGCCGGTGTTCTGCCCGGCGCTGACATCGTCGGTGTGCGAGGAGGCGAGGTGCTGGCAGTCGGGGTTGGCGCACACCGCGGCGGGGTGGACGTTGCCCTTCTCGTCGACGGGGTTGGCGGGCACGGGCGCCGTGGTGCCCGGTGCGACGGGGGCGGGCAGCACCGCCGTCTTGGACGGCACCGGCGGCTCGGGCTTCTCCGGGTCGGCCTCCGCGGCTGGGGACGGGTCGATCTTTACCTCGGTGCTGCCGGCGAGCTTGGCGCCGCACTGGTCGCAGTAGCTGGCGTCGAGGTCGTTGTGCTTCTCGCAGGCCGGGCAGATCACCGTTTCGTCGGCGTCGGCGTGGTAGGGCGCCGGCTCGTAGGGCTTGTCCCCGGCGGGGGGCGTCGGCTTGTCCTGCGCAGGCGCCTTGACCGGCAGAGGCGGGGGGGGTGGGGTGGCGAGCGCCGCCTGGCCGTAGGCGTAGCTGGCGATCAGCTCGCTGCGCGACACGGCGGTGGAAAGCTTGCGTCTCATGGGGTGACCTCCAGGGCAGCGAATGCTTGGGCGGGGGTACGGGCCACGACCACGTGCCCGTGATGGTCGCCGAGCGCGACGTCGCCCTGCTCGGTGACGCTCAGGCGCAGCACGCCACGCTCGATCGCGTACCACTGCGCTTCGGTGAGCGTCACGTGCGAGCCCTCGGGCATCAGCTCGGGGGCGGCGGGTGGGCGTTCTGGCCCGCGGGGATGATGTGCGGGGCGGTCAGCTTCTTGCCGAGTGCCTCGGCGTACTCGCCGCTCATCGGGAACAGCAGCACCTCGCCGGGCGCCTGGATGATCAGCACCCGGTTGCCCTCCGGCAGCGCCTGGGTCTCGATGACGACGTTGGGGTAGGTGATCTGCTTCGGCGGGGCGACCTGCATCTGCTCGGGCTGCGGGACTGCGGGCATGCGGGGCTTCCTTTCGGGATGGCGGTTCAAGCTGCGCGCAAAGCGGGCCACGATCTACACGGTCCGGTCGAGGATCGCCAGCACGTCACGACGCACGGCGCTGAGCGCCGCGAGCACCTGCGCCTGGCACGGATCCTCGCCGGCGCGCCCCCAAGCTCGGATCGGGGCGTACAGCGCGGCGTCGATCTGCTCCCGCCACACCTCCCGGTCTGAGGCGATCAGCCGGCGGGCGCGCTCGGAGAGCTCAGCCATCGCTCTCGGTCTCGTCGGGCCCGAGGAAGATGGGCATGAAATCGCAGACGCAGCCGTCGTGGTCTCCGGGCACGAAGTACTGGTTGGCGGGAAAGTCGCCGGGGTTGGCCAGCGCGTCGTCGTCGAAGCTCTCGAACTGGACGCCGTCGAGGTCCTCGTGCGGCCGGAAGCCGTTGAGCGCCGGTCCGTACACCCACTCGTAGCCCTCCCGCTGCCCACCGCCGGCGGTGATGAGCTCGGCGATCGTGGAGCCGGTCCCGATCTGCCCAACGGCGTCGGTGAACGTCACCGCACCCGTCACGTCGGGGGTGAGCGTCGCGGCGCTGGCGCCACCGGCGACACCGAGGGCGGCGCGGATGGTGCCGGCGGGCACGAGCGTGTCGGGATTCAGATCGGCCCAGTCTCCGGGCCCGGCGTTCGGGTCGGGGTTGTAGAGCAGGTGCTGGCCCAGCGAGCTGAGTGCCTGGGAGAGCAGATCCCACGCGGCGTCACGTCCGGAGGCCATCGCGGCCTGGGCGCGGGCGGCGGCGTCGGAGTCGGCGTCGAGCTGCCCGATCCGCAGGGCGGTTTGCAAAGCCTGGGCCTGGGCGGCGGCCGTCCAGTCGTAGAACTGGGCGCGCAGGCCCGACCATTCCGAGCCGACGAGCTCCGCGGGGGACAGGCCGGCGGCGGTGACGACGTCGGGGCCGAGCAGGGCGGGGACGCGCTCATTGGCGCGATGGGCGATCTTTGTTCGAAGGGTCTCGTCCTTTGCGACCTTGGTGCGCAGGCGGGCGCCGGCGCGCTCGAGCTGGCGGAGCACCGCGGCGTTGGCGGCGGTCTGCAGCCGGGCCCGGAGTGTCTGGTCGATCATGGCCAGCTTGCGCGACAGGCGGCGAGCTTGCGGGGCGCCGGCGGCGGTGATCGGCGTCGGCAGGGGCCGTTCTGCGGGCGGCGGACCGGGCTTGTCGGCGACCCCGGGTGCGGGCGTGGCCGGCGTCGACGCCGAGGGGGTCCCGCCCGCCGGGGATGGCGGGCCCGGAACGATCGGGGCGCCCGACTCGCCGGAGTCGGTGCCGGTGTCCACCCCGCCCAGCTTGATTCCCGGCACGGTCCCCGAGACGGTGATCGGCGGTGCGATGATCGTGGGATCCCACTGGTGCAGGAACGCCATCACGAGGTTCGGCGGCCACATCCGCATCTTCTCGAGCATCCGCACCTGGATCTCCGCCTTGGTCGGCGCCTCCGTCTCGGTGAACCCGGCGCTGTCGCGCAGCGCCTTGTCGGAGATCACGAGGCGGTCGTGGAGCTGCTGGGCGTCGGCGGTCTTGTCCGGGTGGGAGACGAGCTCCACCGGGTCATACCAGAACACCATCCGCGCGACCCATTCCGCCGGGATCCCGTTGGCGAGCAGGTAGGGGCGCAGGTAGGCGCCCGACAGGTCGTCGCACACGCCGATGACGTGCGGCTCGACGTGGTGGCGGAATGTGTTGTCATCGACCTGCCACGCCGACCAGTGGTTGAGGTCCGCGATCCCGCTGATGATCTCCTTGGGCAGATCGAAGCTGGTGGCGATGATGCCGATCAGCTCCTCCCGCGTCTTGGAGGCCTGGTCGTCGAACTTGGTGGCCAGGTCCACCAGGCGCAGCTTGTCCAGCTCGGCTGCAGGGCCGCGGATGACGATCGGCACCACACCGTCGGCGGTGCCCTCCGAGACGATCGGGGCCATCATCGCGGAGGTCAGCGCGGCCATGAACGGCTCGGCCTGCTCGTCGTCGTTGTCCTCGAGGGGCACGTTGAGCGACAGCTCCTCGGGGACCAGCAGCAGACCCCGGCTGGCGAGCCTTGAGCGGCCGGTGGCGCGGATCATCCGCCGCAGGATCATCAGCGACTCGCAGTCGTCGAGCATCGCCCGCAGCGGACTGTCGGCCATCAGCTGAAAGCGGGGGTGCGGCGTCCAGATCCGGGAGATGACCGTCAGCTCCGCGTCCAGCGGCTGCCACGGGATGACACCGTTCTGGCGGTCGTCGGGGATCTCGCGCAGATGCCACTGGTCGTTGTAGACCACGAGCTCGTCGACGGAGCGGATCGAGAAGCGCTGCTCGGCGCTCTGCGGGTCGGTGCGCCCGAGGAGGTAGTACTCGCCGGCGATCGACTTGTTGGTGGAGGCGCCGTGCAGCATCCCGCTGATCGCCATCCGCCCGCCGCCCAGGTCGGCCATGGCCTGGGCGGCGTAGGCGCTCAGTGCCGGCGGCACCCCCTCGAGGTGCTCCAGCTTGACGGGGGCGTCGGCCTCCCCGCCGAGGGGATAGCACGCCGCGTACAGGCGCATCCGGGCGGTGCAGTTGGCCAGGAACTGGACGGCGTAGCGCAGCTCCCCGATCTGGTCGCGGTAGGACCAGGCGTCTGACTGCCAGCCCTGGCGGAGCATCCGCTGGACCTTCGCCTCCCGCTTGTCGGAGACGTCCAGGCGCGCGGCGGAGGAGGTGAGCGCCCACGGCCCCTCGCCGCGGCCCGGTGAGCTGACCGAGAACGTCTGGGGTGGGTGCGGCCGGCGGCGAAACAGCCCGCGGCCCTTCGCGGCGGAGGCCACGCTCAGGACCGGTCGGCAAGCAGGCCGGCGACGGCGGAGAACGCCAGCACCGCGGTCACGTAGACACATGCGGTGGCGGCGAACGCCTGCAGCGCCACGATCGCGACGGCGGCCCAGATCGACACGCACCACGGGCAGGCTAGGAACTCGGCCAGTCGTGGTCGGGCGACAACCAGCACCCGCTCGCCGCTGAGGGTGCGAGTCGTGCCCGGGCGGGAGCCCAGCAGCCGGCGGCGGATGGGGTCGGCGATCGCGTCGAGCACGACCAGGCGGGTGAGCCGGAACACGGCGAGCGCGTCGAGAATCAGCAGCGTCGGGCTGTGGGTCACGTGGGCTCCAGCGTCGAGAGGTCAACCGTCGCGCCGGGCGCGTTGTAGGGCACGACGGCGGTGAACGGCGCCGGCGGGGAGCCGTCGAGCTCCAGCACGAACTCGTACACCGCGCCGGTGGGGACGGTGGCGGGGTCGTTGACGGCCAGCAGCGTGAACGGCTGCTGGCCGGTGTGATTTGCCAGCTGGCCCGCGGCGTTCAGGATCGCGGTGATCGGGGTGCGGCCGAGGACCACGGCGCCGTTGCGAAGCGCTGTGGACAGGGTCGCGGTGAGGCGACCGGAGGCCGGCTGGCCATCGGCACGCTCCCAGCTCCCGGTGAGGGTGATGGTGGTGAAAGCCATGCTCCTCCTTTTCGGTGCCCGGGGACTTCGTCGCCGCTGGTCAGCAAGAACCAAAGCAGGTCAAGTAGGCGGCGGATCGCCACGGCGCTTGGCCAGCTCGGCCGTGGCGAACTGCTCAAGGTCGATTCCGGCGTGCTCGGCGATCGCTTGCATTCGCCCAAGCTGAATATCGCGGGCGGACTGGAGCCCGGTGAGCGCTGCTTGATGCTGGTTGCGTTGCTCATCGATTTGCACGAGCTTGTCCAGCTCGACCCTGAGTGAATTCGTGGTCTGCGCCTTCGTGGGCCGTGGCGGCTGACGACTCATACCCCAAGCACCTTCTTCGCGGCATCGACTTGCTGCTGTGCGGCTACGAGTCTGCCTTGCGCGTCCGTGAGCCGCGCCTGGGTTTGATCGACCGTCTGCTTCGCCATGTCGCGGACCATGACGAGGTCTCGTAACGTGGCGCTGACCGGCGGCGGGGGCGTGGGGTCGGTCAGGACCAAAGGCTGATCCTCTACCACATCGGCCTTGGGCGCGCTTGGATCTACGCCCACAATGGGCGACGGCTGGCCTGGGGGTTTCGGAACGGTTGGGCTCGTAGCAACTCCTTTTTTACGCGACCACTATCGTGCCGGTGTTCGAGAGCGAGATTGTCCTTGTGGTCAGGCCGTCCGGGGATGTGAGAATCAGCCCGTTGCCGGCACCGCTGATCCTGATGTCGCCCGCGGCGACGTGGAGTCGTGAGAGGGGTGCGGCGACGCCGATACCGACGCTGGTTGTGCTGACAGCCCCGTTGATATTGGCGATCGCACCGAGCACAAGCGCATTCGATGCGGTGACGGTCGCAAGTGCGCCAATCGCAGTCGAGTTGCTGAGTTGTGTTGCGGTACCCGATCCGGCTTGATAGCCGAAATAGCTGTTTTGGTTACCCGAAACGTTGGCGTTCGGTGCAACGCTTGTGTACCCTGCCTGCCAACCCGCCGCCGTGTTGTAGCCGCCGGTCGTGTTCGAGTAGAGCGCGTACTGGCCCGCCGCCGTGTTGTAGCCGCCGGTCGTGTTCGAGTAGAGCGCGTACTGGCCCGCCGCCGTGTTGCCGCCGCCGGTCGTGTTCGAGTAGAGCGCGTCCTGGCCCGCCGCCGTGTTGCCGCCGCCGGTCGTGTTCGACTCAAGCGCGTACTGGCCCGCCGCCGTGTTGCCGCCGCCGG
>JAABUQ010003007.1_pt1 | contig 31934 bp, 30 predicted proteins | sample 5560001 | NCBI WGS metagenome assembly JAABUQ01 (sample SAMN10711888, study PRJNA513371) | rock metagenome | isolation source: Antarctica rocks | place: Antarctica: Victoria Land, Finger Mt nord | collected 2015-12-18 | reverse complement strand
ACCACATTGCGCTCTCAAAATCGTCCGGTACTGGAGTATCTGGTAGAGGCTTGTCGCACCGCCCGTCAAGGTAAATCTGCTCCATCCTTATTGCCTGCTAATACTGGCACCCCCTGAACGATTACCTGTTTTCTCAGTCTTTGTGAGAAATCCGGGTTTACACCTACAGCAAACTGGAAAATTCAATCTAAACTGGAAGTCTTAGATTAGATTAACTATGTACAGTTTTCGACCGTGATTTAGCACTCAAAGAATGGCACACTCATTTCAACCTTGTAGGTGCCAAATATGAGCTAAGCCATTAATTATTAAAAGTCCCACAGTAAAGCTAAATGTTTGAGCAAACTTTTAAGAATATTGATGATGTTCTCTGGAAAGAGGCAGGTTGTACTACAGAGTTAGATTACACGGAGCAAACCTCTTGGCTACTGTTTTTAAAGTATTTGGATGATTTAGAGCAAGAAAGAGCGCTCTTAGCGGAGCTAGTCGGTAAACCTTATGAATTTATTATTGATGAGGCGCATCGCTGGTTATCTTGGGCGGCTCCAAAAAAGGCGGATGGGACGTTGGATCATGATAATGCGCTGATTGGCGATGATCTGATTAATTATGTCGACCGCAATTTATTCCCCTATTTACAGAGTTTCAAGCAACGGGCTACTAGTCCAGAAACAATCGAATACAAGATTGGGGAAATTTTTAGCGAGATTAAGAACAGGTTTCAAAGCGGCTATAGCTTGCGGGATGCGCTGGAATATATTGATGAGCTACGGTTTAAATCGCAACACGAGAAACACGAGCTATCGCATCTCTATGAAGCCAAAATCAAAAATATGGGCAATGCGGGGCGCAATGGGGGTGAGTATTACACGCCGCGTCCGTTGATTCGGGCGATGATTCAGGTGGTGAAGCCGAAGATAGGCGATCGCATTTATGATGGGGCTTGCGGTTCGGCTGGTTTCTTGTGCGAGAGTTACGACTATTTACGTCGGGGTAATCTCACAACAAAACAGCTGGAGATACTTCAGAAAAATACATTTACAGGTAAAGAAAAGAAAAGTTTGGCTTATGTAATTGCCATCATGAATATGATTTTGCATGGCATTGATGCGCCGAATATTATCCATACCAACACGCTGACGGAAAATAGCAGCGATCTTCAGGACAAGAATCGCTTTGATATAATCTTAGCAAATCCGCCGTTTGGGGGCAAGGAACGCAAGGAAGTACAGCAGAATTTCACGATTAAGACTGGGGAAACGGCGTTTCTATTTTTGCAGCATTTTGTCAAAATTTTGAGGATGGGCGGCAGGGCGGCGGTGGTAATCAAAAATACGTTTTTGTCAAATTCAGACAATGCTTCGCGGGCGTTGCGTCAGGAGCTTTTGAGTAGTTGCAATCTACACACGATTTTAGATTGTCCGAGTGGGACATTTATCGGGGCGGGTGTAAAAACGGTGGTGCTGTTTTTTGAGAAAGGTACGCCTACTCAGAAAATTTGGTATTACCAACTCGATCCAGGGCGGAATATGGGTAAAACCAATTCTCTGAATGATGAGGATTTGCGCGAGTTTGTAGAGTTACAGGCTACGTTTGCAGAGTCGGAAAAGTCTTGGCTGGTTGATATTGCTGATGTGGTTCGGGAGGCGTTCGATCTGTCGGTGAAGAATCCGAATAAAGCTGAGGAATCGCTGTTACGAGAACCGCAGGAAATTTTGGATGAAATTGCAGCACTAGATGCCGAGAGTGGGGAGATTTTGGCGGGGATTGGGGGGATGTTATAGAAATGCTGGTTTCGACTCCGCTCAACCAGTCGAAGATTAGGGGGTTGATGATAATTATGGGATGATATGCAGTGGACAGTGGACAGTGGACAGTGGACAGTGAACAGTGAACAGTGAAATGATGAAAGATTGGAGGAAATTGAAATTAGGTGATATTGCTGTAATCAGTTATGGATATACAGCAAAAGCTTTTGTTGAAAATGTTGGTTCAAAGTTTCTCAGAATTACCGATATTCAGAATGATATGGTGAATTGGTCTAGTGTGCCATATTGTCAAATTACTGAAGATGATTCCAAGAAATATAAACTGATTGACCAAGATATTGTTTTTGCAAGAACTGGTGCTACAACTGGTAAAAGCTATTTAATTTGTGATCCACCAGAAGCTGTTGCTGCATCTTACTTAATTCGACTAAGGATACAAGATCCAACTGTTTCTGCTAAATTCATCTCTAAGTATTTCCAAACCAGGGAATATTGGGATAATGTGTCTTCTGGAATCTCTGGTAGCGCACAAGGAGGATTTAATGCTTCAAAGCTATCAGCATTAGTCGTTCATATTCCACCTCTCCCCGAACAAAAGCGGATTGTGGCAATTTTGGATGAGACATTTGAGGGGATTGATAGAGCGATCGCCAACACCGAAAAGAACCTCGCCAACTCCCGCCAATTATTTGAAAGCTATCTGAATTTTAAACTACTTGCGGTAGCTTCTATTAAACCAACACAAACCCTCTCATGTATCACGGAATTGATTATTGACTGTGAACATAAAACTGCACCAACTCAAGAAACAGGAATACCTTCTATCCGCACACCAAATATTGGTAAAGGGTATCTGATTTTTGATAACGTTAACCGTGTTTCAGAAGAAACATATGAGTTGTGGACAAGACGCGGTAAGCCAGAATCGGGAGATTTGATACTTGCAAGAGAAGCACCGGCAGGAAATGTTGGTGTTATCCCTCCAAATACAAAAGTTTGCTTAGGTCAAAGAACCGTATTAATACGTCCCAATAAAGAAAGTATAGATCCTCAATATTTAGCTTTATTACTTCTGCACCCATTCATGCAGAAACGTCTTCTGTCTAAATCTACAGGTGCGACGGTCCAGCATGTAAATATGAAAGATATTCGTGAACTTGCAATAAGTGAATTGCCTCCAATTCAGGCACAAAGAACCTGTATTAAAGAGTTAGAGCAATTAAAATCACAAGTCAATCGTCTCGAAGCCATCTACCGCAAAAAAATCGCCGCCCTCAACGAACTCAAACAATCCATCCTGCAAAAAGCATTCACTGGTGAACTCACCGCAGACACCGCTAACTAGACAACAAAAGCCGCTCAAGAGGCAAATGCTGCATGATTACCTTTGAAAACCTTGAAAAATGGCTGAATGCACCCGCAGAACCAACAAAAAAGTGTTTTAACGCAAACCGAGATGAGTCACTCTTAAAGCCTGAAACCCTTTGAGAACAAACAAAAAAGTGCTTAAAAGCAAATCGATCCGGAGCGAAAGATGAACGAAGCCGAAACCAGAGCCGAACTAATTGACCCCGCACTCAAAGCCGCAGGCTGGGGAATCATCGAAGGTAGTCGTATTCGCCGCGAAGTTATCGCCCCTGGTCGCTTAATTGGCAACGGTAAACGCGCTCAATCAGACATTGCCGATTATGTGCTGGTTTATCGAGGCGAAAAACTCGCCGTCATCGAAGCAAAAAAACGTGACCTACCCGACACCGCAGGTTTAGGACAAGCCAAAAAATACGCTCCAAAGTTGCAGACTCGATTCGCCTACTCTACAAATGGCATCGGAATCTACCAAGTAGATATGCACACAGGGGCAGAAGGTTACATCAACCAATATCCCACCCCGGATCAACTGTGGGAAGCCACCTTTAGCGAAAATAACCAGTGGCGCGATCGCTTTGCTGCCATCCCCTTTGAAGACAAAAGCGGTACATGGGAAGCCCGTTATTATCAACACAATGCCATTAAGCACGTCCTAGAAGCGATCTGCCAAGGAAAAAACCGGATTCTGTTAACGATGGCAACTGGCACGGGTAAAACCTTCATCGCCTTCCAACTCGCCTGGAAACTTTTTCAAAGCCGTTGGAACATCAGCCGACAGCCCACCCGTCGCCCTCGAATTTTGTTTCTAGCAGATCGCAATATCTTAGCCAACCAAGCATATAACTCTTTCTCTGCCTTCCCCGACGATGCCCTCGTCCGCATCAACCCCGAAGCTATCAAAAAACGGGGTCGAGTCCCCAAAAATGGTAGTATCTTTTTTACCATTTTCCAGACTTTTATGACTGGAAGGGATGACGCTGGCAATCCTACGCCCAAATTCAGCGACTATCCCCCCGACTTCTTTGACTTCATCATCATTGATGAATGTCACCGAGGCGGAGCCAGCGATGAAAGCACTTGGCGGGGCATTTTGGAATACTTCTCCCCAGCCGTACAGCTGGGGCTAACTGCCACCCCCAAACGTGCCAACAACGCCGATACCTACGCCTACTTCGGCGAGCCAGTCTATACCTATGCCCTCAAAGATGGCATCAACGACGGATTTCTTACTCCCTTTAAAGTCAGGCAAATCGCAACTAACCTAGATAAATATATTTACAGCACCGAAGATGAATTACAGCAGATTTCAAGTAAGCGGAGTACACCGTGGAGCCAGAGAATCAGAGCTCACAGGTTGCCACTGTACTTTATCAAGCTGAAATCCGCTGTAATAGAAGGTGCAGTAGACGAAGCCAGAATTTACACTGAAGCCGACTTCAACCGCATCATTGAAATTGCCGAACGCGAACGTTACCGAGTGCGACTGTTCATGGAAGAAATTGACCAGAATCAAAAAACTCTGGTGTTTTGCGCTAACCAAGACCACGCTCTGGCTGTGCGGAATTTAATCAACCAAATGAAGATTAGCAGTGACCCTAATTACTGTGTTCGCGTCACCGCCGATGATGGGAAACTGGGAGAACAGCACCTCAGCACCTTTCAAGACAACGAGAAAACTATTCCCACCATTCTCACCACCTCCCAAAAGCTCTCCACTGGGGTTGATGCCCGAAACGTTCGTAACATCGTGCTGATGCGCCCCATCAACTCGATGATTGAATTTAAGCAGATTATTGGTCGCGGTACTCGCCTATTTGATGGGAAAGACTACTTCACCATTTATGATTTCGTCAAAGCCTACGAACACTTCAACGATCCTGAATGGGATGGCGAACCCCAAGAACCTGTACTCGTCAAAATTTCAAGAGTGCGCGAGGAATCAGGTAGATACAATGTCTCCACAAAAGATAGTGGCAAAAATAGAAACGAAAGTACAGAAATTCCCCGCCCCAAAACCATCAAAATCAAACTCGCTGACGGCAAAGAACGCACCCTCCAGCACCGGATGTCTACCAGCTTCTGGAGTCCAGACGGTAAACCCATGAGCGCCGCAGAATTTGTGGAACGTCTCTTTGGTGAAATTCCTGAATTATTCAGAGATGAATACGAGCTACGAGCAATATGGAGTCGCCCCGATACCCGCAAAGCCCTATTAGAAGGACTGGCAGAGAAGGGCTACGGGAAGGAACAACTCACAGAAATTAGCCGCCTGATTGATGCCGAGAAAAGCGATTTATATGATGTGCTGGCTTATATCGCCTATGCCTCTCCACCCATAAGCCGCCGAGAGCGCGTCCTCGCTCACAAGTCCTTAATCTTCTCGCGGTATATCGGCAAACAGCAAGAATTTCTCGACTTTGTATTGGAACAATACATCAAAGCCGGAGTGGGGGAACTTGATCGCTCTAAATTACCTCAACTATTAGAGTTAAAATATCATGCTGTTCGTGATGCTGTTGAGGAACTAGGGAGCGTTGCAAATATCAGTGAAGTGTTTATTGGGTTTCAGCAGTATTTGTATTCACAGGACATAGCGGCTTAATCGGGCAGGTCGCTACAATTAAATTTTCACTACTGACAAATAATTAGTCAATCAACATTACCTCATACGAGCATGGAGGGATTCGAACCCCCGACCCTCAGGACCGGAACCTGATGCTCTATCCACTGAGCTACATGCCCTTGAACTTTCGCAGTATAGCACTAAATCTCCCTAATGCCTACCGCAAAATGCAAACACTCCTTATGTCTCGCTGGGCGCTCCAGTTGGCTAAATCAGTAAGAGCGCGATCGCGGTAAGCCCCATAGCGTTGCTGCTTGTTTTTGATCTTCTGACTTAATTCCGGCAAAATGCCAAAATTAGGCGGCATTGGTTGAAAGTGTTTGGGCGAGGCCGAACTAATAAATTCAAACAGGGACCCCATCATTGTCGTTGGCGGTAACGTCAATGGCTCCAAACCCAAGGCAAGCCGCGCCGCATTCGTTCCAGCCAGCCATCCCCCAGCCGATGCTGCTGTGTAGCCCTCAGTACCAATCAGCTGCCCTGCTGCTAGCACAGTCGGGCGTTGCTTAAATTGCAGCGTCGGTTGTAACAACTGGGGAGCATTAATAAAAGTATTACGGTGCATCACCCCTAACCGCACAAATTCAGCATCGGACAAACCGGGAATTAGCTGAAACACCCGCTTCTGCTCACCCCAGCGTAAATTCGTTTGAAATCCCACCATATTCCACAGCTGACCTGCTTTGTCTTCTTGCCGCAGCTGCACCACAGCGTAGGGTCGCTTCGGTTGATTCTCTGGGGCGCGGAAGTCTCCGTTACGAGCGTCAAACAGTCCCACAGGCTTTAGCGGACCATAGCGCATCGTGTCTTCCCCCCGCTGCGCTAGCTCTTCAATTGGCAGACAGGCTTCAAAGAATTTGGCGGTTTCCCGCTCAAAATCCTTGAGTTCTACCTGTTCGGCTGAACAAAGTTCTTGCCGAAATCGGAGATACTGCTCTCGATTCATTGGGCAGTTGAGATAAGCCGCGTCTCCTTTGTCGTAGCGAGAGGCGAGGAAGGCAACGTCACGGTTGATCGACTCTCCCACCACGATTGGGCTGGCAGCATCGAAAAAGCTGAGGTATTCCATGCAGGTGTTGCGGCGTAAATCTTCTGCCAGTTGAGGACTAGTCAAGGGACCAGTTGCTAGAACAACTATTCCTGCTGGAATTTCTTCAACTTCCCCCCGACGAAGTTCAATCAACGGATGACGAGAGAGTGCTTCTGTTAGGTCGTAGCTGAATTTTCCCCGATCTACTGCTAGGGCACCACCAGCTGGAACAGCGTGTTCATCGGCTTTACTGATGATAACGGAGCCCAGCTGACGCAATTCTTCATGCAATAGACCGGCGGCGCGATCGCTAGACTGTGCCCCAAAGGAGTTACTGCATACCAGTTCTGCCAGATGTTCCGAGTGATGAGCCGGGCTGAATCGCTGTGGTCGCATTTCGTGCAGAACCACCATTAGCCCAGCCTGAGCAATTTGCCAAGCGGCTTCCGTTCCAGCCAGTCCACCGCCTATAACCTGAATCGGTTGTTTTTCCATTGCAGAATATATAATGTTCTCATCCTGACTCCTCAAGTCTGTAACAGTTGGCTGATAAACCTGGGGGCTGGCAAAATAATGACGACTAACAGGACCAGTGCCAGCAATCCCCAAAGGTCACGTTTGTTATCTAACTCAGTAACATCATTCAGGGCTGGTTGATCGCTGATGGGCATCAAGAATAAGATAATTGCCCAAAGCAACAAGCCGGGTTGAACTAGCGACAGTCCCAGCAGCAAGAGTCGAGCAACTTGACCAATCGCTACAGCGCTTCGTTGACCCAACATCGCATGGACAATGTGACCGCCATCGAGTTGTCCTACCGGCATGAGATTTAAGGCAGTTACCACCAGACCAAGAAAACCTGCTAATGCCACAGGATGGAGGTCAATTGCCTTAGTAGCCGTCAGTTGAGCGCCTAGCATCAATTTACTAAGCAGTGCCAGTAAGAGGGAATAGTTGGGATTGAAAGCATTAGGGTTCAAAATCCCCGACTTGGTAGATAAGGGAACGAGTGTGGAATGAGCTAAGCCCCACATCAGTACCGGCAACGTCACTACAAAGCCTGCCAGGGGACCAGCAATGCTAACGTCAAATAAGGCTTTGCGGTCTGGTACAGGTGAGCGCATCTGGATAAACGCTCCAAACGTACCCAGGAAAAAGGGGACCGGAATAAAATAGGGCAGCGTTGAACGGATTTTGTAAAACCGGGCAGCTAGGTAGTGACCTGATTCGTGGATGCCCAGGATGGTCATCAGCGCTAAGGCATAAGAGAGTCCATTCAGCAGCACAGACGGGTTAGATTTCACTGCCGATATACTCACACCAGCAAGCTCCAACCCAACTATCGTTGTCGTCAACAAAGTTGCCGTTAGTAGTCCCAGCGCCAAGACGGGACGCGTTAACGGTTCGGTGGAACGTTGACCAACTGTTTGCGATTGGGCATTGGAAACTAGGGCAAAGAAGGGTTTCCCATTCAGACCTTCTTGAAAGATAACTAAAAAGCGATCGCCAAACTGGGCCTCAATATTTTCCCGAATCTTCTGGTAAGCTACTGCTGGCGCGGCTCTCAACTGCCCCCGACAGATGACGGCTTGAGGCCGATACTCAATGTTGTGAATATAGTAAACAGACCAGGGAAAACAATTGCGTAGCTGTGTTTCTTCGCTTTGATCAATTGGACGCACTACTGAAGGTGCCGACGTCACATCCACAGATGGTTTTGCTTCTGGGGCTTGGCCTTGTGCTGTCGGTGTTGCTTGTCTACGACCCCACTGGATTAGCAGCCAGTATAGAATAGGGCAGATGACAAATGGCCCAATCCTCAGTGCTAGCGGCGGAGGTAGGTTTGGGCCATAAATCGCAGTCCACGCGCTCCACAATAGCGCCGGTGTCATTATTACCAACCACAAAATCCAGACTGGCGTTCGTGTGATTGCGGCGACACTGCGCTGCACCATCAAATAAGTAACCAGTCCCAGTAAGAGGAGAAACCAGAATGCCATGCTATCTTCAGTACCTGAAAGAGAAATGTCTTAACCATTGAAAGCAACCCATCGTGTTCTCAGATTCCTCCGAACTCCTCACTGCTGGTTTTTCTCAAAATCCCTTGCCTGAGCCGACTGCTGCACCCAAACCACCACAGGCAGTTTGGGACAACATTTTTGCTTTTCCACCGAATCGGGATACATTAGGAGGAACCGCTTATCTCATTGTAGAAAACGAAGGCAATATCCTGCTTGACTGTCCAGTTTGGAATGAGACCAACCAGGAGTTTCTGCACTCATCAGGGGGAGTGAGGTGGCTGTTTTTTACCCATCGAGGTGGCATTAGTAAGACGCAAGAGATTCAGGAAACCTTTGGTTGTGAAGTTCTGATCCAGGAGCAAGAAGCGTATCTGTTACCTGGATTGAGGATAACCACGTTTCAGCAGGAGTGCCCTCTCGGCTCTACTCAGGCAATTTGGACACCGGGCCATTCTCCTGGTTCATCTTGCCTTTATTACAGTGATGAGGGTGGAGTGTTGTTCTCTGGTCGTCACCTGCTCCCTAATCATCTCGGTGAACCGATGCCGCTGCGGACAGCCAAAACCTTCCACTGGCCTAGACAGATTAAGAGCGTTCAGTCACTGCTTGAGCGCTTTACGCCAGAAACGCTTCAGTATATTTGTCCCGGTGCCAATACCGGCTTTCTTAGAGGCAACCGGGCGATCAACCAAGCTTATCAGCGATTAGCTAGCCTAGATCTAGCGGCCTGCAACCACAGAATCGACCGTCAATAGTTCTACTGCTGCTTGATACTGCTGATCAGCTTCTGTCCCAACTTGGTCGCGAGTCATTAGCTTTAAGGGGACCAGACGGTCTGGTGTAATGCCTAGCTTATGAATATCTCGGTGGTTTGGGGTTTCGTACTTGGCAACGGTAACAGCTAAGCCGGAACCATCCGACAGGTCAAATAAGGACTGGATTAAGCCTTTGCCAAAGGTAGTTTCTCCTACCAACTGGGCACGACCGTTATCTTGCAGCGCCCCAGCGAGAATTTCACTGGCACTGGCAGTTCCTTGATTAACCAAAACGATGAGTGGATCATGAGTCAGTGCTGAGTCAGCTGCTTCAAAGCTGCCCAAGAGCCCTTGCCGGTTAACAGTGTAGACGATGGTGCCTTGATCTAACCAAAGGCGGGCAATTTCAATTCCTGCTTGCAATAAGCCACCCGGATTGTTCCGCAGGTCGAGAATATAGGCGTCAGCTCCCTGTTTCTCTAGGTGGGCGATCGCGTGGGCCAGTTCTGCTGTAGCGTTGGCATTAAATTGAGTCAGGCGGATGTAGCCAATTGGTCCTCCTTTTGGCGGGGAACGTAATTCTGCGACTACAGGATTAAGGGAGATGCGATCACGTACCAGTTGAATCTCGCCCAGAGCTTCTCCCTCCCGTTCCAAACTTAAAGTGACGCTACTGCCGATTGCACCACGCATCCGGGCAGCGGCTTCGTCGAGGGTGAGTTCTGCTGTGGAAATGCCATCAATTTGAAGGATGCGATCGCGCGGTTGAATCCCGGCTTTTTCCGCTGGCGAACCGGCAATTGGAGCCACTACTTCCAGAACGCCTGTCTTGGGATTGAGGGCAATCTGCAATCCTACCCCCCTCAGTTCACCAGAGGTATTGACCTTTAAGCTACGATACTGCTCCGGTTTCAACAGTCGGGTAAAAGGATCGTCAAGGCTAGTAAGCATTTGCTGAATCGCACCATAGACCGCCTCTTGGTCTTTCAACGGCTGCTTGAGCGCCTGTTGACGCACTGACGACCAGTTTTGATGATTAAACGTATTGTCCAGATAAGCGCGATTAACAATTCGCCAAGCTTCAGATACCAACTTCTGTTCTTCCGTCAAAGCCGCTGCCGGCTGTACCCAGAGGCTCATTGTTACCAAAATTGGCAGTATCAGTAAGAGTCCGACCCGGAAAACTCGTTTGCGCATGACACCCATCTTAACTTTTAGCTTCCACCCCAATTCTGAATCCGCCGCACGAATTTGGTTGCCAACTCGCTCTAGTTAGCGCGCTGACTCATGAAATCCTTCTCTCGATTATGTTACTTTTTTTATATAACTACTTTAAGCAGACCCAGTTGCCGTCCGTAGCTGGGAACCCTCAGCTAGCGTGACTCATCTGATCCGACTGCACCCAAATTGCAGCCGCAGTTCAGAACTCGTGGGCAAACCTTTAAAAAGCCTGCCCTTTCTGCGGTGAGATTGGGATTTGCCACAACCGCAATCCATTTTTAGGAACTCTTGCTTCATGTTTTCTAAGCAGGTAACTGATTCAAAAATCTACAATTGGTTTGAGGAACGCCTAGAAATTGAGGCGTTAGCTGAAGACGTTACTAGCAAGTACGTCCCTCCTCACGTCAACATTTTCTACTGCTTTGGCGGGATTACCCTCGTTTGCTTTTTGATCCAGTTCGCAACTGGATTTGCAATGACGTTCTACTACAGGCCAACCGTTACCGAAGCTTATGCTTCTGTACAAGCTCTGATGACTGAGGTAAACTTCGGCTGGCTCATTCGCTCGGTCCACCGTTGGTCTGCCAGCATGATGGTGCTAGTGATGATCCTGCATACCTTCCGGGTTTACCTAACTGGTGGCTTTAAAAAGCCCCGAGAACTAACCTGGGTAACGGGTGTCATCCTAGCCGTTATCACAGTTTCCTTTGGCGTGACCGGTTACTCGCTGCCTTGGGATCAAGTTGGCTATTGGGCCGTGAAGATCGTTAGCGGTGTGCCAGAAGCAATTCCCGTGGTCGGCGTTACCATTTCCGATCTGCTGCGCGGCGGTTCGAGCGTGGGTCAAGCAACGCTGACTCGCTACTACAGCGCACACACCTTTGTGCTGCCTTGGCTGATTGCTGTCTTCATGCTGCTGCACTTTTTAATGATCCGCAAGCAAGGCATTTCCGGTCCCTTGTAACTGATCCCTGACCCCTAGTTTGTTAAGTCATCCTTGCGTTGAAGAACATTGTTAATCATGGCAACCATAAAAAAACCGGATCTAACCGATCCAAAGTTACGTGAAAAACTCGCTTTAGGCATGGGCCACAATTACTACGGTGAACCGGCTTGGCCTAATGATCTGCTATACATTTTCCCCGTAGTAATCTTGGGAACAGGTGCTTGTATAGTTGCCCTCTCAATATTAGACCCCGCCATGGTTGGGGAACCAGCAGATCCCTTTGCGACACCACTAGAAATTCTACCGGAGTGGTACTTATACCCTGTGTTCCAGATTCTCCGGTCTCTTCCCAACAAACTCTTAGGGGTCTTAGCGATGGCTGCTGTACCCTTAGGACTAACGGTTATTCCGTTTATTGAGAACGTCAACAAGTTCCAGAATCCCTTGCGGCGTCCCGTGGCAACAACGCTCTTCCTCATAGGTACCTTGGTTACCTTATGGTTGGGTATCGGTGCTACGATGCCCCTGGATAAATCCTTGACACTGGGTCTTTTCTAAAATAACCAAGGGAAAGCGCTTTGACGCCTGTAGGTTTCTCAGTGAGTGTTCCTGTGCTGCTGAAAAACGTCAACGGGCGTCTATTTTAGTAATTTAGCTGGGGGCGCAGGACGTACGGATGCGTAGACTTTTATCTGTTTTCCATGAATAAATTCAGGACTTAACACCTGTAATGAATTAATTACGAATTACGAACTACGAATTACGAATTATTCGATCACGGTCAACAGTGTTGAAGCAAGATCATCTGAAGGTGAAGAGCGATCTGAAGATTCTGAACCAAGTGCAACAATGGTTTGAGCAATTTTGTTCGCAACACTCATCTCAACTTCCCTGGCCAGAAAGCCAACTTTATCGCCTCAACTTAGCCCTAGCAGAAGGATTTACTAACGCCGTTCGTCATGCTCATCATACCTTACCGCCAGAAACAACCATTGATATTGACTTAACCTTATGGGTTGACCGACTTGAGATTAGAATATGGGACCAGGGAAAGCCTTTCAATCCAGATGTGTTAGAAGAGCCGGAGCCAGGTACCCTTCAGGAAGGAGGGTATGGCTGGTTCCTCTTACGTCGCCTAGCAGACAAAGTCGTTTATGAACGTAGTTCTGACAGCAGGAACTGTCTACTGATTGTTAAGTACAGATTACGGCAATAGATGTGCCTTAGAAGAACTCGCTATCCTAAAGGCAGAGTCAGAAAAAACTGAGAAAATGAGCCTCAAAACCTTTCGATTCAATCTTTCTAATATACGGCCTTGGCTTACCCTCTTAGCAGTTGTTTGGTTGCTAGGGTTGGTGGGTCTAGGCTGGCTGGTTAAATCGTTTCTAATACTGGTTGGGCTCATCCTCTTGACACCAGTATTAGCATTCTTGGGTTTTCGTTGGTGGCTGCAACGCAACCTGATCCAGGACCAGTGCCCCGTGTGCCATTACGAATTCACCGGGTTAAATCGAACCCAGCTACAATGTCCTAACTGTGGTGAGCGTCTGTTGGTGGAGCAGGGCAACTTTAACCGATTGACTCCTCCTGGTACGATTGACGTGCAGGCGATCGAAGTACCGGCTAACCAACAAGTCAACCAATTGGAAGATTAAACCCCCTCTTAAAAGCTAGAAATATACTGTTTATTGCATTCAGTTGTTCTTTTCCGAGATGGAAAGGGTATAGGGATGTTGACCCTGGGCGCGATCGCCGACATAAAGCGAGTACCTACCCGCCTGCCAATAGCCAGAAATTTCTGGCTGGCCTCCAGAGTAAGAATCCCCCAACACACAGAAGTGCCCTCCTGGTCCATCAATTAAAAGAGTCGGCTGTCCAGCACTTTGAACGTTCAACCGCAAGTAAGGCAGCGGCTGTGCGATTTGAATAATTTGATTAGGTGTGTTGGCAATATTGCCGCAGTCGCTATTTTTTACTCCTCCAGAGGTGCCACGAACAATCAGCGGGTCTGGCTGGAACTTAGGCTTAATTGGCAGAACCGGTAACTCAGCCAAAGCGTCAGTCATGACAGGCAGACTTATGACCAACACTATGGGAAAAACCAGCCAAGCTGTGCGCGTCTTCATCTGGTCCTTCTCCGAACTGTTTTCATGCACACACAATAGCCCATTCTTTTAGAAACGTTGGCGACAGCAGTTGGTTCCTAAACGCAAAAAAAACCAACATTAGCTAAAATCGCAGACACAACGATTAAGCAGACTAGTCCATTTCTAACCCCACTTCTAAGAGTGTGGAGAACCTAAAAGGGAATTGTGTGATGGCGACTCCAAGTGTCAGGAGAATTATTGCTCGCCGCTCAAAGCAGGAAAGAATCCAGCCACTGCCAATGGTAACTAGGCGCTTTGCCGCCTGGGCAGTTGAAGTTTCACTGGTAGTTGCCAGTGCGCTGGTTCCCTTCGGCATTGGGATGTACGTCCAGTCTCAGCCCACCAAAGAGCAAGTACCCCTTAACCCCGTGCTGGCAGTTACAGAGGCAGCGATCTCTAGAATCCTGATTCCTGTTGATGTCAGCTACCGCAACGTTGCACCGCTGACCAACTTATTTTGGTTTGTCGCCCTAATGATGCCCCTGGTGCTGACCAGTTGGCAACTGTATTTACTAGCCAAAACCGGCAGCACCCTGCCTAAGCGCTGGTTTAACGTGCGTGTTGTGACTGCCACTGGGAAGCCTCCTGGTATGCCTAGAGTTTTGCTAAGAGAAGGAATTGGTTCTTGGGGCTTGCCACTCTTGCTCGCCTATGTGCTGTGGCTTTACAGTGGTGCTCCGGGCCAGGGCATTTTAGTGGGCCTGGCAGGGTTTATGGTGTTGGGAGAAGGTACGAGCGCCCGGTTTAATCGCCAGCGTCGGTGCCTTCACGATCGTCTTGCAGGGACTTACGTCCTGGATGCAAATCGTACTCCAGCATCCTTGGCACGGAATTTAAGTGGGAGACGTGAGCAGCCGGTTGGCCGGGAAACGTCTTACCAATGGGCGCAGGCTGCATCGGAGACAGCAACCGCTGGCATTGCCTTGAGACCAGAAGCCAACCGTCGGCGTTTGCGGAACTGGATGAGCCAGCACCCTAACCTAATGCTGCTGCTGGTGGCGCTTTCTAGTATGGCTACCCTGTTAGGCATTTTGATCGGTACTCAAGTCTACATTCAAACTCAGGTAAACCAGCGGGAGTTCGAGAAGCACAACAGCGAGCAGTTTCTTGCACTAGTAAGACAGCTAAGCCCTAATTCTCTCGCCAGTTTAGAGCAGCGCCAAAGAGCAATTCTGGCACTGGGAACGCTCAAAACCCCGCAGGCAATCCAGTTGCTTGTGGATCTCCTAGCTCAGGAAAACAATTACACTCTGCTCGATTCAATTCAGCAAGCCTTAGCGAGTACTGGTCCCAAAGCATTGCCCTACTTAAAAGGTTTGAATCAGTACCTCTCGAAGGAATTCGAGTCGCTGCACTACACTGGCACCCAGAGCTTTTCTCGGGCGTTCCGTGCCGAACGGCTACAGGTAACCCAGCGGACGATGACAAAAATTCTCGTGATTTACAGCGGCAAAGTTCACACTGTCGATCTCAGTGGCACCAACTTGGGTCAAACAATCACTGATTCTGCTCTTTTCAAGCTGGTGCTAGATAAAATTGATTTAGCAGGAATTCAGTTGAGAGCAGCAAATTTGAACAAAGCCAGTTTTCGTGGTAGCCATTTTTGGCGACCTGGGGAGGATGGTCGCTGGGATACTCTCGATGATTGGATTGCTGACTTGAGTGACGCGCAGATGAAAGAAGCCGACTTGACAGGTGCTGACCTCCGCCACGTCTTGATGAACCGCACAAACCTGATCCGTGCCACTCTTAATTACGCCAATCTCTCTCACGCTCTTTTGACCGGCACTAACCTCAGCAGTACTCAGTTGGTTGGAGCTAATCTGCGTGGAGCCGACCTGACCAATGCTAGCCTCACTGGTGCCAATTTAGGGGAAGCGAACTTGACGCAAGCCAACCTGTATGGTGCTCGTTTAGGACAGGTGAGCGCATTGGGAACACAGTTGCAGTTTGCCAACTTGACTCAATCCGATTGGCAAGGAGCAGACCTATCGCAAGCCGATTTGAGTGGTGCCAATCTCCGTTATGCTGACTTTAGAGCCACTCGACTCACCAGCGTTAATTTACGCAATGCCCAAATGGAAAACGTTAACTTACGCAACGCTGACCTCAGCCTAGCTGATCTACGGGGGGCGAATCTAGCAGGGGCAGATTTGCAGGGAGCCGTCTTTTTCAGCGCCAAGTTAGCCCAATCTGATCAATTTATTAAAGCTCCCTCATCCAGTTCGCGGTCTGCCCTGGTAGAAGGCGTCGATTTTGGCAAAGCTAAAAATTTAGATCCCAAGCAAATCGCCTACATTTGTACTCAAGGGGGTCTTCATCCACGTTGTCCCTGACCCCTTTTCTGGATGTAGCGCTCGTTTCTCAATAGTATAAGCGCCAGGCTCACTCGTTTCATCATCCAGTACAAGCCTGCAACCACTGCAAAGGTTAAGCCATTAATCACCAGCGGACGTTTGCCGACTAAATCCTCCAACACACTGGTAGCTAAAGCATCTGGTGCAGTAATGAAATCCCAACTGTTAAACCGTAAAAATCGCCCTAAATAAATCCCCACTGCACTAAGGGCATGAGTGAGCAACTCTGCTCCCAAAATCCATCTTCCCAACCCCAACCGATTCAAGTAGTAACCCAGGTTAATTAAAGATAGAACGTAGGCTTCAAACCCAGAGACGATAAATAGTAAATATACAGGAATGACAAAGAGGGTAATTATCCAGACCGAGTTGATTCTGCGGATCTGGTCGATGAGGTGAATCACATCGGTTAAAACATAAGGCGCATTTGGTAAGAAAGCAAAGAAAACTAAAAGTCCGAGCCACCATAGCAGAGAACGTCCTCGCTTTCTACGAAATAGCCAAACACTCAAAGCCAAAGGCACAAAAGCCAGAAACAGATTCCAACTCATCCAACGGCAATTGCTCAGCACGGCATGCCAGAGTTTAGCTATCAAGGCAACCAGTTCCGCTTTCATCTGGGCTTCATCATAAGACAGGTCGATGATTATCGGTCAATTACAGGGTGTTAATCCACCAGTATAGCTACAGCACCAGCAATGCCAATAGGGATGCCACGGTGGCATCCCTATGATGTTTTATACACTACAGCTTACTCAGGTAGCAGACTAGGGCTTACACTCCAACCGAATTCAGTTGTAATAGTTGATTTCTGCTTCCAGTTGGGTAATCAAGTTTTCGTCCCCTTGGACTCTCGCTACTTCTAAACGATGCTGTATGCTTTTTTGAATATTAGCGCGATGGGCTTCAGATGCATTCTGCATGCGTTGTCTCATATTTCTGTTTGTAGTAAACATTTTCTGTCTCCATGCCGTTTTGCTTGACAAATCTAGTATAACACAAAATTCTGTAACCTTTGTTACAGAATTTTACTGGTTTTCTGTCTAAAATCACTAGCTGTTTGCTGCTGTTATATAGATGCGTCAACATAGACTCCTAACTCTCTTAAGCGATTTTGGCTTGAGTGATGTTTACGTGGGAGTGCTCAAGGGTGTGATTGCCCAAATCAACAACTCTCTAACTGTGGTGGATCTGACGCACCAGATCCCCCCGCAAAACATTGCGGCAGCACGGTTCTGTCTAATGAATGCCTATCCCTATTTCCCCGGCGGGACAGTTCATGTTGCTGTAGTCGATCCGGGTGTGGGCAGTAGCCGACGGGCAGTGGCAGTGGAATTGACAGATGGGTTTTTGGTGGGACCAGATAATGGACTGTTCAGTGGGGTGCTGAGTCGGGATGCGATCGCATCGGTTGAACTAACAAATCCCCTTTATTGGAGAACGCCTAAACCTAGTGCTACTTTTCACGGACGCGACATTTTTGCCCCAGTGGGAGCACATCTTGCCAGTGGTGTCCCTCTAAGATACCTAGGAGAAGCAATTGATCCAGCCACATTAGTTCAGCTGGCTATACCTGAGTGTACTCAAACAGACATCGGTGTTACTGGTTGCATCCAGTATGTAGATCACTTCGGTAACTTAATTACTAATATTCCAGCTACTTATGTACAGGGCAAAAGCTGGTTTGTAATGGCACATGGGCTAAATATACCGGGGCGTCAAAACTACAGCGATTCAACTGGACGTGTGCTCGCTCTTGTTGGTAGTCATGGCTGGGTAGAAATTGCTGTCAATAGCGGCAACGCCCAAACCTATCTCAAGATGGACTGGGGAGCTAGGGTACAAGTTGTTTTAGCGTAACATTGTTTAATTACCCACAATTAGATGGGGAGTGGGGATTACTCCCTACTTCCCGCTCCCCGTCTAGACTAGAGTAAGGGAGCCGCAGAGTAACTACAGAGGCAAACGATGAATAAACTGCAGCAGTCTGAATCGGTGGTTTATCAAGGTCAGTTTGGGGATTTCGTGATCACACAGAGCGATCGCACTGGTGTCATCGTCTACCGCACCGGTTTGATGGTAGCTGCCCTCAGCTTTGCTTTAGGCAGCGTTTTGGTACTGCTAGATCATAACCAAGCTGTTTTACAAGCTTTGACTCCTGTAATAGCCTGTTTTTGTCTAGCGTTAGGCGTCAGCTTAATCACTATTCATATTTATCTAGCCCTGCTGCACAGGGTACTTCAAGCTTTTTGGGCGATCGGTAGCATAGCGGCAGTTGCGTTGGTGCTTTTTAATCGGAGTGAGCCTCTAGCTCTAACAATTTACAATCACCCAGCTTCCCTGTTTGGAGTAGGCTTTTTATTCGCGGCTTTGACCGGAATTTACTTCAAAGAAGCATTTTGCTTCAACCGCTTAGAAACAAAATTCCTTACGCCTCTTGTGCCGACTCTGCTACTCGGACACCTGGTGGGTGTCTTGCCAGTCCAGTGGGAAAGGGCAATGCTCGTCATTTGGGCTGTTTTATTTGTCGTATTTGCACTCCGTAAGGTAGTGCAACCAATTCCGCCAGACATTGGGGATAAGTCTGTTTTTGCCTATTTGAAGGAACAGCGTTCTGCGACGTGAGGGAAGATGCCCCTTTAATAGTGCTTGCAAACGTTTATTTGCCGACCTTGACAAGTTTATCTAGCAGAATCTTGATTTTTTCTAAAGAGTTAGCTTCTAAAGCCAGCTCGAATTGTTCAGCGATTTCGAGCTGGTCGTTTTGATACAGTTTTTGTGAAAAAGTCATAGGCTTTACGCATTTTATATTTTGACTTGCTGCTGAATTACTATCTGTCACATTTATAGGGCAGCTAGCTACTATGTTTGGTAGCTGAGCGTCACGTTGGGATGAGTCCTGACTTACTACTTGCTTATGCTTAATATGTTTTGATTTCACTTTTTTGTACAAAGCACTACATTATTAATATAGGCCTTTAGATAGATGAAAGTATTAAGCTATACTTAATTTGGATGAAGAATCATGAAGAATTGCTGGAAGAACGCGCTTATTGGCTGGCATGGTCGCAAATCACTGGGGTTGGTCCAGTTTTGCTGAGACGCCTGCAACAGCATTTTGGTGCCTTAGCGACAGCGTGGGAAGCAAGCCCAGCGCAACTGGGGCAAGTGGAAGGGTTTAGGGGTCAGACGGTTGAAGTGATGGCAACACAGCGATCGCACATTCATCCGGCTCAACTCCTAGAGCAGCACGAGCAGGAAAACCCCAATTTCTGGACACCAGCGGACAGCACCGACTATCCCCGCTTGCTTCTAGAGATTTCCAGTCCACCCCCAGTTTTGTACTACCGGGGTAAAGTTCAACCTCAAGAAAATCAGGGCGTTACACCGCTTATTGGCATTGTCGGCACCCGCAATCCTTCGGAGTATGGCAGACGTTGGACGCGTAGAATTAGCACAGCTCTCACTAGAAATGGCTTTACCATTGTTTCTGGCTTAGCTGATGGAATTGATACCGAAGCTCATCGCAGCTGTTTAGAAGCAGGTGGACGTACACTAGCAGTTGTCGGAACTGGTGTGGATGTGGTTTATCCTCAACGTAATCAAGGTCTTTACAAAGAAATTCTGAATCAGGGTTTAGTTTTGAGTGAATATCCATTTGGAACACCACCAGATCGCGCCCACTTCCCTGCTCGAAACCGGATTATTGCTGGCTTAAGTCGTGCAGTGGTGGTGATGGAAGCTCCAACGAAATCGGGTGCTTTAATTACAGCGCGCTTTGCCAATGATTTTTGTCGAGATGTTTATGTCCTGCCTGGTTCGCTGGATAATCCACGATCTCTCGGTTGTCTGGGACTATTGAGCAAAGGAGCGCAGGTGATCGAGAGTGAAAATCATCTATTGGAAATGCTGGGAGCGATGCCACAACTCGATCTATTTGAGCCACCTCAGATAGTGGAGCAGTTAGCTTTGCCGAATTTGGCACCAGAACTTAAGCAGGTATTGGAAGTGCTCGACCTAGAGTCTATGCCCTTCGACTTGATTGTGCAACAAACTGGCATGTCTGCTGGCTTGGTCTCCAGTGGGCTCTTGCAGTTGGAACTTATGGGGCTAGTGTCTCAACTTCCAGGCATGCGATATCAGCGATGTTAAGTTTGTGAGCCATTAGCAAGAAACGTTGGTAATTCTGGTACATCTACCCACCTACCTTGAAAGTTGGATGTTTGGGCAAGATCCATCAACATTTGGGAGTAAACACCTTCTCTTAGGGAGGGTGCGATCGCCTGCCCCTGGTCAATTCCTCGCACCCACCGATCTACCACTCGGATAAATGGCGCAATGCGCCCATCGCTGTATGTTTGAGGAAAAGCCAAACGCTGGGGAATTTCTACCTCAGCTAGGGGTTGACCCGATGGTGCCGCCCAGAGATGGAAACCATGTACGTAATCTTTCTGATTATTACTGCCCAAAACTAACGTGCCGCGATCACCATAAACTTCTAGCCAATGCGGATGAGGTGCATGAACAGCAGCACTGATGCAAACCTGACAGGGCGTCCCATCCGCTAGTTCCAGCGTTAGTATACAGGTGTCATCTGCATCTACAAGCTTCCTTTCACCCGTGACTGGATCAAGTCGAGTGGGAATAGCGGTACTCAAACTGGCGCACAAGCGCTGCACCGGTCCAAACAGCCAGGTGACGTAATCGAAGGCGTGGGAACCCAAGGCTCCTAGTGCGCCACCGCCCTGGTCTTTACGAGAATACCAGTTCCAATGGCGTGAAGCATCAGCGCGACTTGAGACTAACCAGTCAATTTTAATTAGACGCTTCTGCCCCACATAGCCATCAGACATTAGCTCTGCTAAACGCTGCCATGCAGGTACACAGCGAAATTCAAAGTCCAAAGTGGCAATAACTCCGTTAGCTAACGCTAGGTGGTACAGCTCTCGTGCCTCAGCAGCACACAAGGCAGCCGGTTTTTCTAGTAATAAATGCTTCCTAGCTTGCAACACCGTTTTTGCCATTTCGTAGTGTAGAAACGGCGGAGTCGAGATGCTGACCGCTTGCACCTGGGGTAGTGCAACAAGGTCTTCAACCGTATCACAAGCTTCGGGGAGGTGTTGTGCAGTATCTGCGATCGCTTCGCCTATGCTTTGCGCGATCAATTTCGCCTGATCTAAGTCCCGGTTATAGACAGCTACAACCTGAGTACGTGGGTGAGCTTGAAATCCGGGGATATGGACTTTCTGACCAAATCCAGTTCCCACTATTCCTACACCAATGACCGGCAGCTGAGCAGTTGGTTTTTTGTGGGAAGATTCAACCTGTGAGAAAGACGGCATAGACTGACTGAATGTGCAAATGCAATTTTACATTGTTTAAGCTGGGTTGGAGCGTGCGTCGCAGAGCAATCGTTGGGCATCACGAAGATAATCTAGTAGTGAGTCCACGTCTATTATTTTGTATGCATTTTCTCAACTTACTGTTTCCCATGCCGACGATTACAGCTTGGCTTTGTTCATGGCGGCGTCTTATTTCGAGCTGCCTGTTGCTCCTGGGTTGCCTGTTCCTACTCGGTACGCCACCGGCTTTGGCGGGGCTCAAGGACGATCACTTTGATGGCAACATCTTTGTCTTATACAGCGGAAATGGCTCACTGGTGCCACCCAAAGTGACGTTGGCAGCTTCATTGAAACGTGATAGGCCGACGCTGCTAGTGTTCTATGTGGACGACAGCAGTGATTGCAAGCAATTTGCCCCAGTGGTCTCGCAACTCCAAGCATTCTATGGTCGGGCGGCAGATCTCATCCCCATCGACGTGGATACTATCCTGCCCAAATCTACCTATGCATCCACTGAACCGGGCTATTACTACGAAGGAGTTGTCCCCCAAGTCCTCGTGTTCAATCAGGCGGGTGAGATCGTGCTGAACAAAAAGGGGCAGGTGCCGTTTGAGCAGATAGACAATACCTTCCGACAAGTGTTTAACTTGCTGCCCCGCTCGGAGTCGGTGGAGTTGAAGCGGAGAGTTGTGAATGAGATAAATACTGAGTTGACCAAGTGAAAGAGGGAGTGGGGAGTTCTCCCCCCTCCACAATTGCCATTGTGCCAATTGAAAAGCTGGAATGTGGGTTCATGGATCTTCGAATAGGAGTAGGCACACTAAGGCTAGTGAGGTTGCCACAGTTTCTAGTCTAAGGATTCGATCGCTCGGAGCTTTAAACCATAAAGGTGTGGCATTTGAGCATAGATGAGTGGCAGTGGGGAGAGAAAAGCGATGTTTGAGAAACTATTGCTAGCCGTTATGATTACGTTTTCCCTTAACTTATTTTTGGGAGTTCGCTTACCTTCAAAAACCCAAACCGCTTCTAGTCCCCAGTTGGCAGAGACGACAACGACAGTGGAGGGATTGTTGAAGAAAGCACAAGCTTTCCGCACGGCAATAAAGCGGGAGGAAAATGTTCAGCACTTTTTGCCTTCGGAATCTGCTCCTCCAAACGTTGGGCACTGTTCTGGGCCTTGCATAATAGATTAGACGCTAAGCTAATCTGCACTTAAGTTCCCCAAAGCACTCAGAGCCGCCTGAACCAAGTTATGGAAATGTGGAATAGAGAGATCAACCTCTGTTGCGTCTTCACGCTTGCTTCCCAGTAGACCAGTAGTTTTTCCTAAATTGAGTGCTAGGACTTTGCCCTCGGAATTTTTAATTCTTAATTCTGGTAAAGAGTCTGTTTTAAAAATGCCACAGCTGTAGTGGCGCTGTTTATAGTCAAATGCAGCTTTTGAGGGAGCAGTTGTTGAGGGGAGAAATGGGTATGACTGAGTTGGGAGTCTTATGCCCACCAGCTCTAGTTCAATGGTGGTGTTGCCATTCCAGATGTTTTCCCGCAGTCGGTAAGAAATATCGACTCGTGGCGGTAGGGGAAAGTAATCGCGCCAGCGCCAAGCAATCGCTTTAAGTTTAAAGGGCTGAGTCCCGGTAGTTTGGGAAAGTGCCAGTTTAAGGTGGCCTTTGCCAATGATTTTTTGCTCAACTATCTGGACGTTGGGTGTCCAAAATACCGGTTCAGGGTTTTCGATCCCACAGGGATGGAGAACGTCCAGCTGTTTATAGAGGGTCGGATTAATTTGATTCAGGTTTGCCTGGGCATCAATTTTTAGCAGTGGCTTAAGGTGTTCTGGTTGGAGGCACTGGTGGGCAAAGGTGCTAAGGCGCGATCGCAAGGCGTCCAAGTTATCAGACGGCAGTGAAAACCCCCCAGCTGCTTTGTGTCCGCCAAATTTTCCTAACAAACCCTGACAATAATCCAAGGCTTCAAATACATGAAACTCTGGAATGCCTCGGGCTGAGCCGCGAATATTTTCCTCATCTTCATAAGTACCAATAAACACGGGGACACCATAGCGTTCTACCAAGCGGGAGCCGACAATACCAATGACGCCGTGATGCCAGCTGGGTTGGACAATGACCAATACCCGCTCTTGGTGTAAATCCAGTTGGCTCTGCTCAACCCAGGCAACAGCTTCTTGTTCAATCTGCTCACAGATTTGCTGTCGGCGTTGGTTAATTTGTTCACACTGCATCGCCCTTTCCCGCGCCAGTCCCATGTCGTCTGTAGTCAGCAGTTCAATTACAATTTGGGGATCAGCTATGCGCCCTATGGCATTAATTCGGGGACCAAGGCGAAACCCAATAACCTCCGGCTTCAAACTTAGGCTCGCTCGAGGCTTCACTCCATCAGCCCCCAACCCCAAAGGGGACCCCTGGCCCCCTGCTCCGGGCGGGCACAAGGCACCGCCCCTACCCTCCACCCCCGCCATCTCAATTAACGCCTGTACCCCAGCCAATTGGGACTGAGGCAGCTGACGCAAGCCGCGTTTGACCCAGCGCCGGTTAACGCCAGTCAAGGGGGCTAGGTCAGCAATGGTCCCCAGTGTAAATAGTTCTAGCAGGGGCTTCACTAATCCTTTTGCCTGCTCAAGCTGTTGTGCGAGAGAGACTGCAAGTATGTAAGCAACTCCCACACCAGCGAGACCCCGGTAGGGGGATGATTCTGGAATCAGCTTGGGGTTAAGGATTGCATCAGCGCCTGGTAGCTGTTTTGGCAGGTCATGGTGATCGGTGATGATCACCTTTAGACCCAACTGTTTAGCTCTGGCAATAGGTTCAACCGCTGAAATACCGTTATCTACAGTCAGAATTAGCTGGACGCCTTCTTGATGGAATTCTTCGACTATTCGCTTGTTTATGCCGTAGCCTTCCTGCATGCGGCTGGGAATGGCATAATCGACATCAGCACCTAACCACCGCAGCGATCGCAACAGTAGAGCCGTACTGGTCATGCCATCTGCGTCGTAGTCGCCACAGATGGCAATTTTTTGTTTGCTGGCAATCGCATCAGTCAATAACTCCAAACTGATTGCCAAATCTGGAAATTCCTCAAGGGGCGAAGGCAATGACTGGGACTCTGGGTCTAAAAATGCTTGCGCTTGTTCCAGCGTTTTAATGCCCCGGTTAATCAACAGTTGGCTGATTATAGGTGACTGGGTAGCTTGAGTCAGTTCGGTAGTCCATTCGGCGTTATCCGGGTAAATCTGCCATCGTTGATTGGGCAACCGCCGAGGGCGACTAGGCAATTCAGGACTGGATTGGTCTAGCACGATTTACAGGTAATACCTAACAGTGGTAACAACTCGACTCTTCTTAGCACGTAAAGCTCTCTTTAAGAAAAAGGCCGTTTGATTGTGCAAAAGACCCTCCCACCAAGTACGCGTCACAAAAGCCGGAATGATTACCGTTGATAAAACACCAGGATGACGCGCTTCATACTCACTGACAAATTTACAAATCGGAGGTATCAACGTGCGGTAGGGCGAGTCCAAAATCACTAAGGTAATATCTGCCTCTAGCTCTTGCCACTGTTGTTGCAGCTTTTCTTTATCTGTCAAACCGATATCGACATGGATGGCAACAACTTCATCCGCAATGCTGCGCGCATAATCAAGTGCTTCTGCTGTTCCTTTATTTAGTTGGCCTATGATAACCACTGCTGGGTGGGTTACAACTTCCACCTTAGGTCTAGGAATGTATCCTCTGGGCGCTATCTCTGGAATCCTGACCGCCTCGGCCATATATTGATAGTGACGATTAATGGCTATAAATAGGCTTACCAACAAAGGAACTGCCACCACCACTAACCAGGCTCCCAACAGGAACTTCGTTGACACAATTACGGCTAGAACCATTAGCGTAGCAACAGCTCCCAAGCCGTTCATCAAGGCACTAGCCTGCCAACCTGGGCCACGCTCTTTGAACCAGCGGCGTACCATCCCAGCTTGGGACAGAGTAAATGAGGTGAATACGCCCACTGCGTAGAGAGGAATAATGGCGCTAACTTCCCCTTTAAAGATAATGACCAAAACAGCAGCGAACAGGCTGAGCATAATGATGCCGTTGGAGTAGACTAAGCGCTCGCCTAATAGCGACAATTGACGAGGCAGAAATCCATCACGCGACAAAAAGTAACAAAGTCTGGGAAAGTCTGCAAAGCTGGTATTCGCTGCTAATATCAAGACAAACAGCGTAGCAATTTGGATGAAGTAGTAGAATAGACTAGTCCCATGAATTTGAGGCCACGCATTCCCGATAATTTCGTGTGACAGCAAAGAGAGTACTGTTTGTTTCTCTACTGGGACAACTCGATAAACGTGGGCTAAGTAAGTGATACCAATAAACATTATCCCCAGAGTTACACCTAGGTAAAGCAATGTTAATCGGGCATTTTTCCACTCTGGTTGTTTAAAAGCTAAGACTCCATCTGATATTGCTTCCACCCCTGTAAGTGCCGTACAGCCAGCAGAAAAGGCTCTTAAAATAAAAAATAAGCTGAGCGATGATTCTTTGATTGGGATGTTGGGGTAATTTGGCGAAACGTACCCAGTCGCTTGTTTATACAAACCAAGCCCAATCAGGACAAAAATGCTGGCGATAAATGCATAAGTAGGAATCATAAACAGTTTGCCTGATTCCTTTACCCCTCTTAGATTTGCCAGCATCAACAGGAAAATAAACAGCAAGCAAAGCGATACTGTGAAACCATGCAATTGTGGAACCGCTGAGGTGAGGGCGGCTGTCCCAGCCGAGATGCTGACGGTAACAGTCAGGATATAGTCGATCATCAGCGAACCACCCGCTATCAGTCCTGGATAGAGGCCCAGGTTCTCTCGGGCAACGATGTATGAGCCACCGCCCTGGGGGTAAGCTCGAATCGTTTGTCTATAGGAAAGCACGACCACTGCTAGCAGCAGGATAATCGCGATCGCAATGGGTATAGACAAACCAAGAGCGCCACTCCCAGCTGCTACCAGAATCAGCAGAATCTCTTCTGTCGCATATGCAACAGAAGAGAGAGCATCTGAGGAAAGCACCGCCAATGCTGCGGCGTTGCTCAGTCGTTCTTCAGCGTGAGCACTCGTCGGTAACGATTTACCAACTAAAATTTCCTTAAACCGAGAAAAAGAGGACATACCTAATAGTAAACCTGTACCTGTTTTTGCTGCCGCTCAGTTGGCCGATGTACTAACCATAGAGCAAGTAATATTGAAATTTTACAGATTTAGCAGCACTTGACTGTAACTTTTACAGCAGACGCATCTGACGATCTTGATTAACCACCGACAAATGGCTCTGCTGACCTGTTGTACCCACTGCCAGCTCCTCCTTAATGTCAGTCGGGTCGAGCCACACTTCCGCCTCATTTGAAAACAACTTATGCGCTGCCTCCAACATTTGGCCTGCTATGTCCTTGAGGTCTTCTCGATTGTCCAAGTAGGTTTTCAACGCTTGCATTGGATCGATGCTGCTACTAGCTTGCAATTCTGGCAAGCGCGGTCGAGCTAGTTGGCTCAATAATTCCGGCTGAATCGTGTAGCTGTGGGCATGACTCAAAGCGCGGTGCAGCGACGCCGTATCAATCTGATCCAACTGTTCAGAGCGGAGTTTGTAAATCAGCCGCACTACAGCATCTTGAATGTCCTTTTTCTCAATTGCTTTGTGCAACATTGCTTGCGGGTCAGCTGCGCCAGACAGATCCACCGCTATGGTGCGGAAGGTGCGAACTGGAAGGGGACAAAATTCCCACTGAGCGCTGCCTCGCTCCAACTGAATCATCACAAAACCTTTGTCTTCCTTCTCTTCACTGAAATCAACCCGCTCGATGCTGCCAGGGTAGATAATCGGCGGGTCGTTAGACTTGTTGAGGTTTTGGTGGCGGTGGACATGGCCTAATGCCACATAATCAAAGCAGGGTCGGATCAGCAACGACAATGGAATTGTGAAGCCTTTGCCCACTGCTAGAAAGCGCTCGGCTCCCAAGCTAGCATTGTCGGTCATCAAGTGACCCAAAAGAACGGTTGGAACGTCAGGTTTGAGGCGGCGGACTTCGCCTTCAATAGCGACTCTCAAGCGTTCATTCAACAGTTGGTTAACTTCAGCCAAAGATAGACCTTCTGTTTCCGGGCGAGTTAGCAACGTAGAGCGGGTGAGCCAAGGGAGGGTAATGATTTGGACAGGACCATTGCGGGTTTGGATATGGTGAGTAGTAAAGCGATCGCCCACTACAAACCCCGGCACCCCTAATGTGCGATAAATGCACAAACTCGCACCCCCTTGCCCTTGGGAATGCTGGTCATGGTTACCTACCAGTAACACAGTAGGAATTTGGGCATCTACCAGGCGGCGAAACTGACTGGCAAAGGCTTCCTGCACAAACGGCGGTGGCGTCGCATCGGGGAAGGCATCGCCGCCAAATAAGACGAGATCAACTGGCTCGGCAATTGCTCGGTCAATACACCGCGATAGTGTTGCCACAAAATCCTCTAGCCGTGTATTCAAGCCGGTTTCTGGATTGAGCCGACCGTGGGAAAAGCCACTGCCTAGATGGATATCTGATAAGTGTAGGATTTTAATCATTAATAGGAGTCAGTAGGGGCGGTGCCTTGTGCCCGCCCAGGGCAGTCTGGTCCAAATATATGGATACCTTGTTGAAACGGAGCCAGATAAACCTAACTGCTTAGATTTTATAATATCCAGCCTAAAAAAACGTAGAATAGGAATACTGGTTGATGTAGATGAGTTTATACCAGCTTCCCTACGAATAACATCAATCATACATATTTTGCTTTGGAAGAGAGCGACCGCGCTACGTCATAAGCAACAGCAATGGATGAAACCTCAACTAGAGTGCGTCAATGGACTGTAGACGACTACCATCGAATGCTAGACGCGGGCATCTTAGCGGAAGATGACCGAGTGGAACTGCTTAACGGGCAGATTTTTGAGGTGAGCCCCCAACGCCCTCCTCATACCACTGCCACAAAACGCGCCTATGACTATCTCAAGCCCCTATTGTCTGGTCGAGCTGATGTCCGGGCGCAATCCCCAATCACCTTAGGTTTACATTCAGAACCTGAGCCTGATATTGCTGTGGTAGCTATTGACGAACTTGAGTACAGCGATCGCCATCCCGGACCTAATGAAATCTTCCTGCTAATTGAAGTGGCAGATATTACCCTAAATAGGAACATAGGAGAGAAGGTGGTCACTTATGCTTTAGCCGAAATTCAAGACTATTGGGTGGTGGACGTCAAAGCGCGACAGATTCGCGTCTTCCGCCAGCCTGCAAGCGGTACGTATCAGGAACGACGATTAGACGAGGAGGATGTTTTGTCGTTACTTGCTTTCCCAAATGTCGATGTCGCGCTAGAGCAACTGCTGCCGCCTGTATTCGGGTGAAGGAATTACCTTTGTACACCAGCTTGAAAAATTTGCTCTGCTGTTAGATTCAATTCGGAGAAGATAGCAGACTGGAGCTGATCTAAACTCCTCAACTGTTTAACCTGATATTCTCCTTCAACTAAGGTGTAAATCGAGAGGGTAGGCTGTTTAGGTGAGCCAATGTAGCGTCTGGCTCCCAAAGCTAAGTAATCGACAATCCAATACTCTGGGATACCCATCAGTTCGTAGTCTGTAAGCTTCCGCCCATAGTCATCCCTCCAATTAGTGCTAACAACTTCAATGCCAATCTTTACAGATGAACCAAGGGTAATGGTGGAAGACTTTTTCCACAATGGTTCTGTTTCAAGGGCATCTCGATCCAGCACCAAAATATCGGGTTGGTAACCAGATAGAGAGTTGGGAGGCTTAACTAGGTATGTCCTTGGAATAAAGTAGGGCAAGTTCAGGCGGTCAATTTCAACATTCAGTTTCCGATTGAGAAACGCGGCAACCTCCTCGTGGTCTCCAGTTGGATTCATCTCGGCGACGACTCCATCAATTAGTTCATAGCGCCCTCTGCCATCTGGATACCACTCCTGAAATTCCTCAAAGGTCTTGAAGGTTAGTGTCGTGGGTAAGCTGAAAGACATTTAAGTTGCCTGTTGAGGTGGGGAGTAGGGAGTAGGGAGTAGGGAATAGGGGTAGACTCTTTACCACTCCCTACTCCCCATTCCCTACTCCCTCGTTGCTGAATCATCCCTTGATTCAGCAACACCTAAATATGAATCCCACATTCAGTTTTGCCAGTGCCCCGCCAGCGACCGGCGCGTTCATCTTCGCCCTCGGCTACTTGTGTGGTGATCGGTTCATCACCAATGCTGGGATAGCCTTGGTCGTGCAGGGGATTGTAGATGACACCGTGATCAGATGCATAAGCCCAAGATTCTTGGCGTGTCCAGCTAGCTAGGGGATTGACCTTGAGGCGCTGCTTGCCATCCAGCTCAAACACCGGCATTTCAACGCGAGTCGTAGCTTGGTCGCGGCGACGCCCTGTGAGCCAGGCAATCGTATTCAGCTCGGCTAGACCCCGTTGTAGGGGTTCAATTTTTGTCAGATGGTGAAATTGGGCAATATCCTTGTTCCAGAGGGCTTCACCGTATTGAGCGGCAAAGGCTTCGCGTGTTTTTAGTTCTGGAATCTTGTAAATTTGGAGATTCAGGCTGTAGACTTCTTTGGCTTTGGCAACTAGCTCTAAAGTTTGGGGAAAGTGGTGCAGAGTGTCAAGAAAAAGCACGGGTACTGGGTGCTTGAGGTCGCGGTAGAGAATGTCGGTGATTACCAGATCATCGACGTTGAAGGCGCTAGTTTGTACCATTCGAGCGGGAATATGCTCAACACACCATGCCAGAATCTCTCTTGGATGGGCGGTATCATATTTCTGGTTCAGTTCATCCAAGTCAAAAGTGGAGATGTGGATGGGAGATTCTGTGCGAGAGGTCATAGTCACTGTTTACTCATTTCTTCACGATCTTCTATATGAGCAATTTTACCGCATCAACGCACATAATCCGACCGGGGAATGGGACTTATCTCAAAATGTACATTCTCCCCCTCTTTGATCACACGCTGTTTAATCGGTTGAGCCGGATTGCCAGCATAAATGGTCATAGGCTCTAGCGATCGCCCAGCAACGCTGCCGAGGCAAAGTACTGCCCCCCGACCGACAGTAACTCCAGGTCCAATTATTGCACCAGCTGCAATCCAACTGCTCTGCTCAATATGAATTGGCGCGGGGATGAGACGGAAATCTGGATGGCTCCAATCATGATTTCCTGTGCAGAGATAAATTGCTTGAGATAGGCAGACGTGATCTTCCACGGTGATGGGGGCAACGTTATCTAACCAGGCATCTTCGCCAATCCAAACACAATCACCGACAGTGAGCCGCCAGGGGAATTTTACCCGCAAACCAGGTTTAATTCGCACCTGCTGACCAATTTGAGCGCCAAATAAGCGCAGTATCCAAACTTTAAGCGCTGAAACAGCCAGCCAGCGACTCTGAACTAGGGGAGATCCTAGAAAGTACCATAGGAGTTGCTGCCAGTAGGGAGCGCCGGGGGTATAAGTGCCAAGAGTATAGCGATCTAAACGCATAGCAGTCACGTCAGACTACTCTTGGAGGGCAAGATAAAACGTCCTTCTTGGATACGCTGTGCTCGTTTCCATTGCTGAATAGTCAGCAGCAGCAGGACCCCTAGCAGTAAAGTGGCGCTAATCAATTCGCTGTAGATACCGGCAAGAGCGATCGCCCAACTCCCCATCCACAGCGTCAAACCGTATATTGCCCAGACGGTTGACTGAGGGGATAGCCCAGCTTTCAGCAAGCGGTGGTGCAGATGGCGTTGATCGGCGAAAAAAGGTGACTTGCCTTCCCTTAGTCTCGCCAGAATCACGATTACCATGTCTGCGATCGGCACTGCCAAAATTAAGTAAGGGAGCAGAACGGCGGTCGATGTTGCGTCCTTCATCAGACCAATCACCCCGACTCCTGCCAAGGTAAAGCCAATGAAATAGGCACCTCCATCTCCCATAAAGATTTTGGCTGGATTGGCGTTGTAGTGTAAAAATCCCAGGGTTGCACCAGCCAGCGCCAGGGCAATCAGGGCAGCAGTAGGGTGATGCTGCCAACAGACGACAAACAGGACACTGGCAGCAAGTGCAGAAACTCCGGTTGCTAAACCATCCAACCCATCCATCCAGTTAATCGCGTTCGTTACTCCCACCAGCCAAACGATGGGGCTACTAACGTAAGGCGGGAAAGATAAGCGAGAATAAAAGTGTATTAATAAGCACCTTGGGTGAAGGACAAAAAACCGCTGTGAGATGTCACAGAGGTGATATTGTACCCTAACAAATTGAAGG
>JAABUQ010003006.1_pt1 | contig 31935 bp, 17 predicted proteins | sample 5560001 | NCBI WGS metagenome assembly JAABUQ01 (sample SAMN10711888, study PRJNA513371) | rock metagenome | isolation source: Antarctica rocks | place: Antarctica: Victoria Land, Finger Mt nord | collected 2015-12-18 | reverse complement strand
CTGTGCGCCAGGTGGTCACGACCGGTCCATTCCGCCTCTCGCGCAATCCCAGCTATACGTCCTTTGCGCTGATCTACGTGGGTGTGGCCAGCCTCGTCAACACCCGCTGGCCCATGTTCTTCTTACCGGTCGTCCTGGGTATCATGCAGCGCGGCGTCATCGCGCGCGAGGAGCGGTACCTCGACCGGACCTTCGGCCCTGACTACAGGCGCTACAAGGCCACCGTGCGCCGCTGGTTATAAGGGTGTTAGGGCTGCCTCGGCCAGCGCAGGCACCGCGGCGTGACGATATATCCCCACGACGGGTCTCGCGTCAGGCGTTTGCCGTGGGCGGCACGAGCCAGGGGCAGGCAGCCGCAAACGCCGACGCGTGGAGTCATGTGCTGGCATTCTTGCAGACGGCCTGCTAGGCGAATGGGCGAGTCGTCACCGCCAGCCCTGGCGGGGCGACTGTTCGACTGATGGCGGGACCGCCTGGAGCGTCTCCACCAAGGGTCTGCCACGTGGCATACATCGTCTGGACCTTACGGGGCCTCTAGTGGGATCGGTCCTCGATACGGGCACGGGAAACTGCTGGAAGACGACAAGGAGGGCAAAATGTGGGTGAAATGTGGGTGAACGTCCTGGTCAGGGGCCACGGACGGTCCCATACTGGGAGACAGGATCGGGAACTGGCCCCACCGCAGGGGACGGGACGCGCGCTGTGTGGCTGAATGGTGACGGCCGTCCGCGGTTAAGCCACAGGCGGCAATTCATCGAGAGAGACAAGGAGAGAACACACGTGTTCGACGACGTGGGACGCAGTAGCGCAGCATCGCGCTAAAATGATGCGCCCGGACGTTTATATAAGTGGAACAACTGGTAAGGGCTGCTCAGTCCCCTGTCGTCGAGCGCAGTCACCGTGACGCGCCACACCGTTAAGGAGGTCCAGACGCGATGCGCTATCATCTTCGCCAACCTATGATCCTCGCGCTGCTCCTGCCGATGAGCCTCGGCGGCCTTGGCAGCCTCGCTCCCCGTGGAGGCACCGGCGCGATCCTCGCTGCCCACGCTCGTTCCACCATTCCGTCGTCCGCGTCAGTACGTCCGGCCGCGAGGGTGACGGTGACATACTATGTTAACCAAAATAGCGGCAACGCATCCGACGGCAATCCCTGCACCGCGCCCGGCTCGCCGTGCCGAACGATTGGCGCGGCCATCGCCAAGTCGGGGGCCGGGGACACCGTGGTGGTCGCCGCCGGCACGTACGGCGAGGGCCTCACCATCGCCCACGACCTCACCCTCCAGGGAGCGGGCGCCGGGCAGACCGTGATTGACGGCAGCAACAACACCGGCAACTCCGGCAGCGTCGTGGCGGTCACGGCGACCGTCGAGATCGCGCAGGTCACGATCCAGGGCGGCCACGCCGCGACCTATGGCGGCGGCATCGACAACGCGGGAACTTTGGCTCTGATCGACAGCACGGTGGTCAACAACAGCACCGCTTTCATCGGCGGCGGTATCTTCAACGACAGCAATGCGATGCTGACCATCGAGAACAGCGCCATCGGTGGCAACAGCGCCGCGACCGGAGCGGCGCCTTATGGCGGCGGCATCTACAACACCGGCGCCATGACTCTGACCGCCAGCGCCGTGAGCGGGAACAACGCGGGAGGTAATGGCGGCGGCATCTACAACGACGGCTCCTCGGTCACGCTGATCGCCAGTACCGTCAGCGATAACACGGCGGGGGCGGGCAGCGCGAACGGCCAGGCCGGCCACGGCGGCGGCATCGAGACCGGCGCGAGTACGCTCACACTGGTCAACAGCACGGTTAGCGGGAATAGCGCAACCAGGAGCGGCGGAGGAATCGGGGAGGGCGGTGACTTTGGGACCGTCGCGTCGTACAACAGCACTATCAGCGGAAACAGTGCCCTCAATGGGGGCGGCGTCTTCGTGGGAGGCGGTGTCACCGCCAACCTCGCGAACACCATCGTCGCCGGCAACACCAACCCCGCGGCGCCGAATGCGAGCGGACCCGACTGCCAGGGCACGCTGACCTCGCAGGACTACAACTTGCTGGGTAACAACTCCGGCTGCACCCTCGTCAATGCGGCCGGCGCCGGCGCGCCCGGCGACCAGATCGGCACGCCGGCGCAGCCCATCAACCCCTTACTTGGCCCGTTGCAAAACAACGGCGGCCCCACGCTCACGCAAGCCCTGCTTCCAGGCAGCCCGGCCATCGACGCGGGCAATCCTGGCGGTTGCCGCGATGGCCGGCAAAACCTGCTCACCACCGACCAGCGCGGCCAGCCGCGCCCGGACTCCAACAGCGGACGCTGCGATATCGGCGCCTTCGAGCGCCAGCCCGACGCCGGCCCCACCGCGACGCCCTCGCCCAGCCCCGTCCCACCAACGGCCACAAACACAAACACGAACACGCCGACGGCGACAAACACGCGCACGAACACGCCGACAGCGACAAACACGAACACGCGCACGAACACGCCGACGGCGACAAACACGAACACGAATACGCCGACGGCAACGAACACAAAAACCAACACGCCGATTCCACCCACCGTTCGCGGCACGAGCGTCAACACCGCCACGCCGACGAACACACCCTCGCCGTCGCCCACGACGCCCGGCGGCAATGCCGCGACGGGAACGGCGACCCCAACGACTACCGGCGGCAACACCGCGACAACCACGGCCGTCGCCACGACAAACACGACCGTTGCCACGACCAACACACCGATCCCCCTGGCGATAACACAGACCGCTCGGTCATCAACGCCGACCGTTCTTCCTTCAGCGCCGACCGCGACGGTCGTGAACGTTAACGCGACGACCGTCCCGGCAGTGACCACGGCCGTGGCGACGCGCACAAAAGAGGCGCCCGCTCCCACTCCTACGGGCCGGGGTATCATCAGGACCGTCGCCGGAACGCGCAAGCGCGGCTATGGCCGCGCCGGTGAGCAGGCTACCAAGGCTCCGCTCGCCGGTCCCCAGGGTGTGGCCGTCGACGGCGACGGCAACCTCTTTATTGCCGACACGCTCAACAACGTGGCCCGCGACGTCGGCGCGGCCAGCCACGACATCGGCACCGTGGCCGGCTCACGCGCGCCCGGCTTTCACGGCGACGGCGGCCCGGCCGACCGCGCGCGGCTGTTCCACCTCGGCGGGATCGCCAGGGACGGCCACGGCAACCTCTTCATCGTCGACACCTATAACAACCGCGTGCGCGAGGTCGAGGCCGGCAGCGGACGCATCAGGACGGTCGCCGGGACGGGCCACAACGGCTACCGGGGAGACGGCGGCCCGGCCGCCGACGCCTGGCTCAGCGCCCCCCAGGGCATCGCCGTGGACAGCCACGACCGCGTCTATATCGCCGATATGGGCAACAGCCGCGTCCGCGCGTTCACCGTCGGCGGCGACATCAACACCATCGCCGGCGTCGGCAGGCCTGGCCGCAACGCCGGGTTCGGCCGCGACGGTCTGGCCGCGACGAAGACGCTGCTGGACTTCCCGCGCGGCGTGGCCGTGGACGACGCCGGCAACATCTTCATCGCCGACACCGGCAGTAACCGCGTGCGCGAGGTCGAGGCCGGCAGCGGGCGCATCGTCACCGTTGCCGGGAACGGGCGGCGCGGCGATAGCGTCGGACGGGACCACAAAGCCGTCCACGCCACCTTGAACCAGCCCATGGGCGTGGCCGTGGATGGCGCGGGCGACGTCTTTATCGCCGACACGGGCAACAACAAGGTGCGCGAGGTCTCGGCCTGCACCGGTGACATCGCCGCTGTCGCCGGGACGGGCCGCCGCGGTGACAGCGGCGACGGTGGGCCGGCCGTGGAGGCGCGGCTGGCCGTCCCCATTGGCGTGGCCCTGGACCAGGACGGCAACCTCTACATCGCGGATAGCCTCAACAACGCCATCCGCGAGGTCGAGGCCGTCGGGCGCGCCCATACATCCTGTTTAGGAGCGATACGATGACAAGCTACCCACTGGGACCGCCGGCGTCCCGCCGGCACGCGCTCGCCGCCAACCACGTCGGGGTTATCAGGGACAATCGGAAAAGGAGGAGCCTACCGTGACGACACGTATCGACCTGGAGCGGCTGCGCCACGAGCGTGACGTGCGCCGCGCTCTATCACCCCCCGTCCACGCCCTGTCCCGGCCGACCTGCTGAACGGCGTCGACGACGCCGCGTGGTCGCGGCAGGACTTCCTGGCCGTCACGGGCACGCTGGCCGCCGGCCTGCTCCCGCGCCCACCTCGCCTGCCCTCCGCCTCGCCGGACACGCTCACGGTGCGGCGGCAGGGCGACCGGGTCGCTTTCCTGCTGGGCCGGCGCGAGGTCTGGAGCATCGACGCCGCGCTCTTCGCCGGCCGCCCGCGCCTGGCCGTGCGGGGCAGAGACGTCACCGCGCTGACCCCGGTCGTCGTGGAGCTGCGCGGCGCGCGTTACCCCGGTACCAGTCTCGCGCTCAACCTGCGCGTCACCGCCACGCGCGCGGTGGGCGGCTACCGGTTGCGGCTGGAGTTCCTGCGCTGCGGGACGGGCCGCGTCGGCTGGACCGCCGAGGTCCCCTTCCAGGACTGGCTGGACGGACGTGCCGAAGCCACGGCGCACCTCGACGCGGATCGGGCGCGGGGCTTGCTGGGCGGACACCTGCTGCAGGGGCTGTCGCTCCTGGCGCCGCGCGGGCTGTGCGTCACGGTCGATCCCGCGCTTGGCCTGACCTTCGCGGGGCCAGGTGAGTTGAGCGGCCTGCTGCCGGCGGTGTTGCGGTCGGAACGGGTCACGCTGCGCGCGCTGACCCCCGCGGCGCCGTCGCTGTTCGCCGACCGGCCGGCACAGCGTAGCCTGCTGACCGTGGAGCGCGGCGCCCAGCACTGGCCGGCGCAACTGGCGCACGAGCACCGCGACGGCTGGGCGCTGCGGGCACAGGGGCGCAACCTGTTCTCAATCTTGCGCGTCGAGGCGACCGACCTCGCCTCCATGACCCAGTTCATCCCGGACGAGCGCCCCGAGGGGCAATTGCACTTCCACCCCGCCGCCGCGCTGGGCGGCCTGCGCCTGGAGCAGCCCACGCTGGTACTGGCGCGCGGGCACGACCGCCGCGACGAGGAGTGGGCGGTCGTGGGAGACTTCCCGGCCCACGCGGGCTGGCTCTTCCACGGCGGCTGCGGCCTGGAACTGGGCGCCGAGACGGCCACGGCGCCGTTCATCCTGGCCGCGAGCGGCGCCGCGACGCACCAACTGGAGTGCGCCCCGGCCATCCGCACGCTGTTTGCGCCGCTGCCCGGCACGATCGGCCGTCCGCTCGACCTGCGCGGCCGCAACGCCCACCTCACGAACGCCCACCTCACGTTCGAGAACCCGCGCGTGGGCCACCCTCACCCCCGACCCCTCTCCCGTGCGCGGGAGAGGGGGGCAGACAGCGTGGTGGACGCGCACAGGGGGAACCCGGCCACCCTACTCGCGCAGGACGCGGGTACGCCCTCGGCGCCCTCATCGCCGTCCTTCTCCCCTCTCCCGCGCACGGGAGAGGGGTCGGGGGTGAGGGTGGCCCCGGGGTCGGGGGTGAGGGTCCCCGGGCTGAGCGCCACCGCCACGGTGCGCGGACGCGCCGCGCTACACCTGCGGGTGAGCTTCGACGACGCCTCGTTGAGCGTCGGCGCGACGCGGCCCGAGGATCTGCTGCTGCTGTCCTTCGGCTTCGTCAACTTTACCCTGCAAACGAGCGGCGGAGCCATGCGGCTGGTGCGCACCGATCCCAAGGCGACCACCTACCTGGTGGTGCATTTCCCGCCGCAGCATATCGTCGAGGATGCTTTTACCGAGGGCGAGGCCGCCGACCCCGGCCCCATCCTGTCCATTATGTCCGGCGAGTCTCGGCTGGCCTTTGTGGTCCCGGACACGGTGACGGAGATTCCCTACACGCTGGAGGCGCTGCTGAACTGGTCGCGCTATGACCTCAGCGTCGCGCCGACGGCCGTCCTATCCGTGAGCCCCGCGCTGGAGCCCGTCCTGCCGGCCCCCGAGACGACGAGCGGCCGGACACCGGTCCTGGAAGGCGAGGTCCTGCCGTCTGGAGCGGTTCTGGGCCTGGCAGGGGCGCCGGCACTGCCTCAGTACACAGTGCCCGATATTCTTGAGCCGACGCCGACAGAGACTTCGCTGGAGATCCCCTACCGCCTGATGCTCTCGCCCTCCGAGGTCGGCGCGTGGGTCCACGCCACGGCTCCGGTGACGCGCGAGAACCCGGACACGCACCTCAAGCGCACCGAACTGTGGCACACCCGCCTGGGCGTGCGCCTGCATAAGGACGGGCCGGCCGACGAGGCGAACGACCTGTACCGCACGGTGCGCGCCATCTATAAGCGGCGCTACGCCCACAACCCCTACATCCCGCAGGACTACTTCGAGCAGTACCAGCGCACGCTCAAGAACCGCGCGCTGACCGAGACCGACCTCTACCAACTCGTGCTGCTGACGGCGTTGCGCGGCGGCCGGACCCACAGCATCCGCGGCTTCAGGGGCAGGCGCCGGAACTTGTACATCACGCCGGATTCGGTCCCTATCGCCGTCAACCGGTTGATGCTCTCCGCGTTGGGCGGCTGGCTGCACGCCCACGGCCATTGGGACACCGAGGCGCTGGTCTATAAGGAGACGCCTCCGCCCACGTTCGAGACCAACGGCGTGGGTGGGACGGTGACGCTCGACCTGGAGGACTGGCGCCACATCGCGTCGATGGGACGCGACCAGTACGTGCGCACCGTCCACAAGGGCTACCTCTATCCCTTCGGGCACCGCGCCGCCTTTATCACCGTCACCGAGCGCCAGTTCGACCGCTCGCCGGCCGGCGCAACGGGCTACCTGCGCCAGCGCTACTACGTGGTGGTGCGCGAACGCACCGTCGGCTTCGACCACCTCGGGTTGCACTACGGCTCGGTCACGATCACGACCGCGACCACGCCAAGCCTTGCCCCGCCGACAGCGGTTCCCGGCGTCGGGTCGGACTCCTCCAGCGGGACCGACAGGGGCAGTGCGCGCGCCTTCGTTCCCTACCTCAGCGACAACCCCTATCGCTTCGACATCGAGGGCGTCGACCGCGCGGGCCACACCACGCACTGGACGCAGCCCCTCGTCTTTGTCCGCGAGAGCATCGCCAGCGGAGAGCGCGCCGCCGTCTCGACGTTCTACAACGAGCCCGAGAACGCCGCCTTGCTGCGCGAATGCAGTATGGGTGGACAGAAAGTGGGTTTCGCCACGCCGCCCGCGAGCAAGCCGGACAGCACCACGCTGCCGACGAACAGCATGACCTTCACCACCAAGCCCCCCGCCGTAGCAGCCCTGACGCACACGCTCGCCGCCCTGCCTCCCTCGCCCACGCACGCCACGCCAGCCTTTGTCGCCGCGGCGCGTGACGACCGACGGCAGGGGCGCCGGGCCGGCGCCGCCCTCAAAAACCTGAGCCCAGAAGATCTGGCCGCGTTCTTTGCTCCCCAACTGGAGCAGGCGCAGGTCACGGTACAGTCGATTGCCCAGCTCACCGGAAAAGCGGCCGCCCCGCTGACCGCCCAACTGGCCGACCATTACCTCACGCACGGCTTCGACATGGGCGCCAACCCCGGCCAGGTGTTCATGCAGTTCGTGCATAACGACGCGAACGATGTGCAACGAGCAGCCGCCACATTCGCGGCCGATCAGGCCGGCGGCCTGGCCACGCCACACCTCATCCCCGTGGGTCTCTCGACGACTCTCGGCCCCATCGGCGGCCTCGGCGACGGCGCCATCCCCACCACGCCCGGTGAACTCAAGAATAAAATCCAGGACTCGCTGCTTAAGGCCGCGAAGGCCCAGTTCGACCCCCTGGACTTCCTGGGCAAGGAGTCCAAGGTCCTGGGCAACATCGGGCTCACGGACATCATCGACGTCCCGACCATACCCGACCCGACGCACTTTGAATCCAAGGGCCTCAAGATCCTGACTCAGACGTTCTACAAGGGAGCGGACGGTCAGGAAACCACGACCATGCCCCAGCCGTCGCCCTCGCATCCCGATCCCGCCCAGGTCATTCCGATCGCCATCCAGACCTCGATCGACTGGACGCCCGACGTCAAGTCGTGGCCCGACACCGGCTCCATCTTCCTGGCCTACAAGGACGGGGCGAGCGACAACCCGTTCAAGGACGGCAAGGCGACCGCGCTGGAGATCACCGGCAAGCTGCGCACGGAGTTGGGCGGGGACAGCACAGGCAAGACATCCTACACCATGCACGGGCAGTTGGCCAACTTCTCGCTGCTGCTGCTGCCCGATGTCGCCGAGATCCTGCGGATCGACTTCTCGTCGCTGACCTTCGACGCCCAGACAGGCGGCAAGCCCAGCGTCGACCCCAAGGTCTCCGACGTGACGTTCACAGGCCCGCTGTCTTTCGTCAACGTGCTCAAGCAATTCATCAGCGGTGGAGGCGGCGGTGGGGGCGCCGCGCTGCTGGGCCCGTCGCTCGCCGGCGCCCAACCCGGTCTGCTGCCTTCTGACAACGGGCAACTGGCAACTGGCAACGCGCGCCCGGCTCTGCCGCCCAACCGGCATGTGTCGCGCCCGCCCGAGGACGGCGTCTTCGGCGGCGGTCCCAGCCTGGACATCACGCCTGCTGGGATCACCGTGGGCTACACGCTGCCCATCCCCGGCATCGGCGTGGGCGTCTTCAGCCTGGAGAACATCAAGCTCTCCGCCTCGCTGGGCCTGCCCTTCAACGGCGACCCGGTCACCGTGCGCTTCGCCTTCTGTGAGCGCCAGGACCCCTTCACCCTCTCCGTCTATGGCTTCGCGGGCGGAGGATTCCTGGGCATTACCCTGAGCGCCAAGGAGATCGTGCTGTTCGAGGGCTCACTGGAGTTCGGCGGCAACGTCTCGTTCGACCTCGTGGTGGCCAGTGGTGGCGTGCACATCATGGCCGGCATCTACTTCAGGGACGGTCCTAACGCAAAGACGGGCAAGCGCGACTTCTTGCTGGAGGGCTACCTGCGCGCGGGCGGTTCGCTGAGCGTGCTGGGGCTGATCACCATCTCGGTAGAGTTCTACCTGGGGCTCTCCTACGAAGCCGGCGTCGTCGCGGGCACGGCCAGTCTGACCGTCGACGTCGACCTGACGCTGTTCCACAAGTCCGTCACCCTGACCGTGCACAAGGAGTTCGGCGGCTCGGGCTCCGGCGCTTTGCAGCCAAACGGCGAGTTGGCCGCGCTGCCTCGCGGCGGCCTCGACGACGCCATCGACGGCGTGCTGCCGGCGCTCAACCCGGACAGCATCGCGGCCGGCCGTACCGCGACGGGCCGCCGCCGCAGTCTGGCCGCCGGCGCCGATACCTCGCTCCCGTTCACGGCGGTCATGAGTGAGAGACAGTGGGACGACTATATCGCGGCGTTCGACTAGGGACCCTCACCCCCGACCCCTCTCCCTGCCGCGGGAGAGGGGAGAAGACACGGCGCGCCAGCAAGGGCGAGCGTCCTACTCCCCCTCGCCCCTTGAGGGAGAGGGGGTCGGGGGGTGAGGGGTAGTGGAGGAATACATGAAAGAGCATAAGATCATCTGGACCGCCTGCCCCAACGGTGTCCACGACGGGCAGCTGCGGCTCTCGGTCGCGGTGAGCCACCAGTTGGGCAGCAGCGCGGGCGACAAGGACGGTCACGTGTTGCGCGGGTTCCCCGATGCGCTGCGCTGGCCCGACCATGATGTGCGGTTTATGGTCACGTTCGACGCGCCGCATAGCGCACCGGTGGTCGTCGCGGCCACACTACGGGCTATCGCTCAGGAGCCGTCGATGTGGTCGTCGCTGTTCAAGGGCGACACGCTGGTGCGCGGCTTCGAGGTGCAAGACTATCAGGGCCACACCCTGCGCACCTACTCCGTCGCCGACACCTACAGCTATATCAAGACCCAATACGGCGCTCTTGGCACGGCGTCGCCGTCCGCCCCGCCCTCATCGGGCGTGCTGCTGAGCGACAAGGGCATCGGGGCCGTGATGACCACCTCCGTTGCCCAGCAACACGCGCTGACGCGGCAGGTGACCACCTGGCGCGCGGCGCCACGCCACGGCCCACCGCTCTACCAGAGGATTCAGCGCGAGAACCCCCGCACCCACCCCGACTACTACCGTCTGCACTTCGTCGAGGCCACGCAATTCCACCAGCCGGGGGCCGTGCAGGTCACGCCGCCCGCGCCGGAGCCGCTGGACGTCCACGATATGCTTTCCGCCCTGGGCCAGTATCCGGAGGTGATGCGGCGGGTCGGGCTGGTGTTCGACCTGGAGGTCCCGCTGGCCACGGGGCTGCCGGACAGCGGCGTGGTCAGCGTCACGCCCGCCTACGCCTCGCTGGGTCAGGAGGGCGTCGACGCGGCGCCGATCGACGTGCTGCCACGCACGCGCTACCTGCTGGACAGCGGCACGGGCGCGTTCCTGGCCGCGCCGCGCGCCGCGGGCTCCGACCTCGCCGCGGGCTGGCTGGCCCTGGGCGACGCCGCGAAGTTCCAGGCCTTCGAGCTGGACCTCGACGGCGCCGTTTTCAAGACGTTCGACTTCGCCGCCACGGTTGGCCGCGGGCGCCGGCTGTTTCCCCACCCGAACCCGAGCGGTGGAAAGGGGACGGGACACGGGCCTCCCCGTCTGGGCGACGAGGGCGATACCGGAGACGCGGGTACCGGCGACACCACGACCGACAGCGGAGTGCTGGACGCCGCCGCGCTGCCGGCGCTGCGCAGCGTGGGCATCACCGTGGCGCGGCTGGGCCGCGTCGAACAGTTGCAGAGCAGGCTCGGCGCCGTCGCGGGCCTCACAGGTCAGGAGGCGCCCACGCTGGACGCCGACGACATCACGCGCGGCTACCGCGTCGACGTCTACCAGGGCAGCCGCAAGCGCTGGTACTCGCTGCTGCAGCGCGACGGGACCTATGCCTTCACGGGAGACGGCGAGACCCACCGCTTCTCCGACGAAGGCTGGGTCTCGCTGGGCGGCACCCAGTCCCCCGACCCGGACATCCCGGGCCGGATGGCCCTTAAGATACACGAGGCGCTGTTCCGCTGGCCCGGCTGGAGCCTGGCCGCCCCACGGCCCGATACGCCGGTTCCGGGTAAGGCGCCCGAAATGGCCGACGAGCACGACCTGGGGCTGCGCGCCTCCTTCACGCCGCGCGCGGCGAGCCTGCCGCGGCTGCGCTTCGGCGACGGCTACAAGCTCCGCGCGCGCGCCGTCGACCTCGCCGGGAACAGCCTGCCCTTCGACGAAAAGGACTCTGGCGTGGGCGGGACGGAGATCGAGCTCGGCGGCGGCTACAGCCGCTTCGAGCCGGTGCCCTCGCCGGTGCTGGTGGAGCGGACGCGCACGGACGTGGGCGGCTCCACGCTGGGCGAGTCGCCGGCCCGCCTGGTCATCCGTAGCAACTACGACGTCCGCGCCGACCACTACACCCTACTCGGCGACGCGACCGGCCCGCACGCGACCTCGGAGCGCCACCTGTTGCCGCCGCGGGTCGCCGAGAGCCTGGCCGAGGCCCACGGGGAGTTCGACGGCGCGTCGGGGCTGCGCAAAGCGGCCTACCAGCAGATCAAGGCGCACGAGGGCGACGCCCCCTCTATCGAGACGGGCGCGCGCGTGGCCCTGCCCTACCTGCCCGATCCCTACGCGCGCGGCGTCGCGGTGCAGGGGCTGCCCGGTCAGAAGGCCGGCGACCTGTGTACCATCCCCTTCGACGGGACCTGGCCCGACCTGACCAGCATCCTGCTGGTGATCGAGGAGGCCGAGGCCGGCAAAGGTAGTTCATTCAGCTGCGACAGCGCGACGCGCACCCTGACCGTCAGCCTGGCCAAGGGGGAGCAGTATACCCTCAAGGTCAGCTGCTACCTCACGGCCGACGACCTCAACCACATGGGCGTCTGGCAGTGGATCGAGGAGCACAACAAGTACACGCCGGCCAGGTTGCGCAAGCTGGCCGAGGACGGCGGCCACCTCATGATCACGCCGCCGCGCGAGATCGAGGTGGTGCATGCCGTGCAGCAACCGCTGCTCGACTGGGCGGCCTACGACCGCGACCACCCATCGTACACCTCGCTGCGACAGCTCGGCTCCTACCGCTACTTCGGCGAGACGGTCGTCCACAGTGAAGCCGCGGGCATCCCCATCGACGGCAAGAGCACCAGTAAGTTCGAACTGCTGTCCGAGTGGGACGAGATCGTCGACGACGTCAACGCGCCCGAGCCGTACACGCGCCACGTCGTCGCGCGCGCCGTGGAGAAGAAAGTAGACGTGGCCGACACCAAAATCGATCTCGGTTATCAGCAGGAGTTGCACGACACCAAACACCGCATCATCTCCTACAGCGCCATCGCCACCACCCGCTTCGCCGAGTATTTCCCCAAGGGCACGACCCCGCTGACCCGGACGAGCCCACCGGCGGCGCGCGCCATCCTCAACAGCGCCGTGCCCGCTCCGCCGCGCATCCGCTACGTTATCCCCACCTTCGGCTGGAGCAGCGAAAAGGGCAAACGGGGCGCCGACGATACCCTGATCAGCACGCGCGGCGGCAACGGGCTGCGCGTGTACATGGACCGTCCCTGGTACACCACCGGGGAGGGCGAGCTATTGGCCGTGCTCTACGACTCCGGCAACGTCTCCGGCTTCGACGAGGTGCGCCGCGGCTTCCTGACCCAGTGGGGGGCCGACCCCGCCTACGGTGGGCGCGTCTCGGCCAGGGATAGGGTCTATACCCGCGGCTCCGTCTATCCCGCGGTGAGACCTGAGCACTTCCGCAACGTCGCCCTGCAAAAGAACGATGTCCTCTATAACGGTCCCGACGGGGTCAGCAACTATGGTCCGAACGTCGTCGGCTTCAAGCCCGCGTTCGACCACGAGCGCCGGCTGTGGTACGTGGACATCGAGTTGGACATCGGCACGGCCTACTTCCCCTTCGTGCGCCTGGCCCTGGCGCGCTACCAGCCCAACTCGCTCGATGCGCCGCTGGACAGGGGCTACATCCGCTCCTGCTACCTCAGCAGCGCGGTGGTCACCGACGTGGCGCAACTGACGGCCGAGCGCGTGGCCACCCTTGTCTTCGACGTCGCGGACCGCAAGCGGATCAACGTCTCGGTCAGCGGTCCCGGCTCCGGCACGCTGGCCTCCGCGACATGGCCCGAAGACTATGACTATAGCTCGTCCCAGGACAATGGCAACGGCTCCTTCCCCGGCGAGATCCCGCACCCGCCCGGCAAGCGCGGCGCCCCTCCGCCGCCGCGCAAGCCCACTCCGCCGCCCCAGCCTCCCCACACGCCGGCCCGCTTCCAGGTGGCGCTGGAGCAGCGGACGGCGGGGGTGGAGGGCGACCTGACGTGGCTGCCCGTCGTCCACGAGGTCACCGTCACCCACACGCGGTATGGCCACAAGACGACCGTCACCAGCAAGGAACCGCTGGTGTGGGATCTGCATCCGCGTTCGCTCGGCGGCGGCCAGATGATGGCCACGGGCGACGTCACATTGCCCGAGGATCCCGGCAGCGGGCAATACCGCCTGGTCATCACCGAAGGTGAGCCCTTCTACACCGACAACTTCAGCCCTCAGTACCCCTACGACCGCCGCATCGTTTACGCCGACGCCATCGTCCTGGAGTAACCGGCAACCCTCACCCCCAACCCCTCTCCCGACTGCGGGAGAGGGGAGCAAGGGCTGGTAGAAGTGGCCACGCTGGACGTTCCTACTCCGTGCCGCCTTGCCTCGCCTGGAGTGCGTCGAGACGCTGCTGTAGATCGTCGATGATCTCGCCGACGCGCCCGCTGACGTCATTGACGGAGAGATTCTGCAACGAGTCTCGCGCGTCGTTCAGCAGGCCGCGCATCTGGGTTGCCCTCTCCGTGAGGTCGAACACGTCGGGGACATCCGCCGCGTCGTCGGGGAACATGGCGCGTATGCGGTTCATCGGGGCGGTCAGATGCCGCGGTCTATCACGAAGCTCGACAAAGCCGAGCGTCGGCTTCGCGTAGAATCGTACCAACTCGTCGGTCAGGGCATCGACCACGACCCCGATCGAGGCGACCTCCCGTGTCGCGCGCAGCGCCGTGCGGAGCGCGTGCAGGACAAGTTTCTCGCCGTACCCCTGTCCCTGATAGCGCGTATCGACGGCCATCTGTCCAAGCAGGGTAGCGGGCAGCGGTATGCCGGTCGGCAGACGCCGGGCGAGGTCTGAGGGTAAAGCCGTGACCTCGATAGCGTGCCCGCTCAGGGTGTAGTAGCCCATGATCTCGGACGTTCCCGCCCGCGGCGTCAGCACGAAACACTGGGCGAGGTCGCGCTTCCTGTTTTGCACGGCATACCGCTGTAGATACTCGTCAAGCCTGGGCGTTCCGCACGAGAAAGCCGCCCGGTCGTGACGCGACGCGAGCGGCTCTACGATGAGGGACGGCCTATTGGTCTCTGACGCGTTACCCATCAACGGGCGCCTCAGTCATCGCCGAAGAGGTCACGCATGGTGCGAATGTCGGCGCGGAGTTCCTCGCTCGGCTCCCATGGAGACCCAAGTGCCTGGGCAAGAGCGATCGAGTCGCGCTCGCTGAGGCGCAAGATGGCACGCTCCCTGATCGCTTTCTGGGCCGCCTCCTGAGCGTGCACGAGTACGAACTCAGTCAGCGTGCGCCCCTCGATCTCGGCAGCCTGCTGAAGGATGTCCTTCTGTACCGCACTGAGCCGGGCCGAAAACCGATCATGCTTGTCCGCGCGGGCACGCTTCGGGGACAGCGCCGTTTGCACGTGTACTCGTTTAGGGGTAGCAACGGTAGGCATCATATTCTCCAACACGCACTGCTATGTCCACGGACGGGACGGTACGACAGCTATCTACATCGAATGTACCCCAAACGTATGTACACAGTCAAGTGACGGAGGTTTCGCCATCGCGCTTACGTCACTCGTCACTCGTCACTCGTCACTCGTCACTCGTAAGACCAGATCATGGCCAATCAGTCGCGCCGTCAGGCGCGTGCCGCCGATGGTGATCGGACAGGGATGGACGGCGAGGAGCGCCTGCACCGCCCGCAGACGCGGGTAGTTGGGATGTACCACGATATAGAGGACGTCCAGGCGACGCAGCGCGGCCAATGCGCGCGGCGAAGGGAACAGGTTCACCGCGGCAATGCGTTGCGGCCAGCCCGGCGGGAAGAAGCCGCCGCCGCCATTGATCAAGGGATGCCAATGGTAGGCCGAATAATACATGTAGCTCGACTCTTCCCAGCAAAACGGACCGCGCAGGCCGCACAGCGGCAACTCCGCCACTACACCGGGCGGCTGGGCCGCCAGCCAGCGGTACACCGGCGGTATGCGCGCCCCACTGAGGACCGGTTGCAAGGGATACTGCACCACCGCATACTCCAGCACCAGCAGCGCCGCGACGGCCGACAGCGCGTACGGGACGAGCCGCGGCCGCCTGATCCCGACGCGGGCGAACAGCGTCGTCGCGCCGTACGCCGCCGCGACCGCCAGGTAGGCCATGATCACCCCGTCGTAGCGCCCGATGTCCCGGAAGCCGCGGAACCCCGGCGCCAGCAGATAGACGATGAAATAGGGCATGGGCACACTCGTAAAGGAGCCGAACAGGCGCAGATACGGCCCCAGGATCAACACCGCCAGCATCAGCGCCGTTGCTCCATAGATGGAGGCCGGCGCGCAAACCGCTCGGGAGATATCGGCGCCAACGCGCCGGCGCCCCCCGAGCAGATGCCGGGCCCGCAGCCAAGCCGCGCGGCGCAGCGGCTGGAGACGTAGCGGGGAGCGCGCCATGCGCACGGGGCGATCTTTCGCACGTTCTGACAGGACGCCGACGATGGCCAGCGCCAGCGCCGTCAGGCCGGGGAACAGGTATTGATGGACAGCGAGAGGAGCGATGCGCCACAGCGCATCGCTCCACCCGTAGAGCAGGCTTTGGGGGCCGGCATGCAGGAAGTCGCGTACGTCGGCGGAGAAGTAGACGATGTCTTGCAGCCGGCGCTCGTCTCCCACGCTGCTCTGCGTACGCATATAGGGGATGACGAAGGCGGCGCAGACCGGCAACACGGCGATCAGCGCCCACAGACCGCGCCAGGCGCCGTGCGCGATGACCACGCGGCGTCTGACTAGCAAGAGCAGCACGTAGCAGGCCAGCCCCAGCAGCGTAAAGCCGGCGTAATAGAGGCTCAGCGTGATGCAGAGCAGCAGCGCCAGTCCGAACGCGCCCCACCGCCAGGCGCCGCCGCGCGACCGCGCCGCCTCGAACCCCAGGATCATCAAGGGGATACCCTCGGCGCTGAGCAGGTTCAGATGCTCGATGTGCCCCTCGCGATAGGGGCAGAAGGCGATGATCAGCCCGGCCAGGAACGCCGCCCGGCGGTCGCGGCAAAGATGCGCGGCCAGGGCATACATGCTCAAGCCGCATAGTGGGAAGGAGAGCAGGACGGCGCAGTTGTAGACGACGAGGGGGTTGTGCGCCACGGCCGCCAGCGGTAGGAGCCCGACGGCCAACAGCAGCATATGGTCCTGGTAGGCCAGCGTGCCCCGCGTCGGGTAGAAGATCGGCGCGTCGAACAGCGCCGTCGGATGAGTAAAGAGGGCATGCTGAATCCAGGCGATGATCCAGGTCTGCTGCAGCGCATCGCCGCCGGGCGCCGCGCTGCTCATGATGCCAGAGTCAAGGCGGAACAGCAGCGGGAAGGTGTAGAGAGTGGACAGCAGGGCATAGACCACCGTCGCGGCCGCGGCGGCAAGGAGACCGGCGCGCCGCCGTGACCACCGGTCCGCCCCGCGTGGCCTGCGCCACTGCCGGGCAACGCCGATCGGGGCCCGCCCGCTCGTATGTACGACGACCTCGTCGGGCACGATCCTAGCTGCCCTGTCCGCCACGTCCGCGACGAGTGCGGGCGCCGCGCGAGGATAAGCGGCAGTTGCTATACGCATGGCTACAGGGTAGAAAGGCGCGGTATGGATAGATCCGGCTTGGCCCATACATAAAGCACGGACAGGAACACGAGCACGGGCGGCGCCAAGCCGAGCACGTTCAGGGGCCACGGCAGCAAGAAGGTCAGCGGCAACGCGATCATCGCCCACAGGGCCGACCGGCACAGGATGATAGCGGCTGCTCCCAGGTGGTTGCTCTGGCTCCAGACGACAAGCAGGGGAAACGCCAGGAGCACGTCGTCGTTGACGTGGGCGTAGGGCGTGAAAAGCAACCACGTCGCTACCAGCATGCTCAACTCGACCCACAGCCGGTCATCCCAGTGGGCATCGCATCGTGCCCTGACGCGGCGATGCCCGCGCAGCAGGCATAAACCCATCAGCCCCAGGCCGAGTGCGATCAACCCTCCACTTAGCAGCCGGTTCCAGGGCCGGGGTACGAAGATCAATCCTGTTCCCGGCAGCGAGGGCATGAACGACTGGACGACATCGACGTACCCCGTGTAGTGGACGAGTCCGCTCACCCACATGGCGATGCTGCCCGCTCCCGTCGTCACCAACGTGAGTACGATGCCGAGGGCAGTTGCCGCGCCCAGACCAAGGGACCAGCGGACCGCCGAGCGACGGTCCGTTAGCAGCAACGGCGTCACCAGGGCGACGGGGATCAGGAGATGCGGCTTGACCCAGGTCAGCGCCATTAGCGCGCCGGCCAGTCCGGACCGTCCCTGTCGCAGGGCATAGAGCGCGCCGCCCAACGCGCAGAGCAGTAGCGTGGACTGTTGTCCGTTCCACAGGGTCACGAAGAAAGCCGGCGAGACCAGGACAAGGGCCACGGCAACGGGGCGCTGCGTCGTCCACCCCAGCGCCCGCACCAGCAACCATACGCCTAGCGCGGCGCAGGCCACGACAAAGACGCTATAGACCGCGAAGCCCTGGGCCAGGGGCAGCCCGGAGAGCGGCGCCAGCGCCGCGTTGAAGAGCGGCGGGTTGTAGTAGCGATCCAGGCTATAGTGGGGGGCGCCGGGGTGGTTATAGAGCGCGTTCTCCATGCGCCACATTTGCGCCAGATCGTAGGGGTTGCCGCCATGCGCCAACAGGATGGTCGCGGCGCGGAAACACGCGAAATCGGCTCCTAGAAAAGTCGTCCGCGTGACGATGACCACGTAGATGGCGAGCATCAGAGCGACCACCGAGGCGAAGCCCAGCCGCACGAAGACAGCGCCAGGCGCCGTGCTATCGCTTGTCCTCAAGATTGTAGACATGTCTGTTCCGTGCGACCTCAACAGATATAGGCGCGGCTCAACAAAATATAGGGATGCTCCTGGCGCGAGAGTAGCCGCGGAATGTCCAGGAGACAATAGGACAAATGGGTGTCAGAACGCCACGCTATCCTTCTCCGTCCGAGCTTGCACGGGTTCTCCCAGCGCCATGCGACGCTCCCGAGCGAGAGGCCTCGACATCAACGCCCACGGGCGCAGCGCAAGCAACATCGTGAGCGGGATCAGCACGCTGTAGCTCAACACGTAGTTGAGCCGGAACCCCAGCAGGTCGGCCTCCGGCGCGGCCAGTATCGCGCCAAGGGCCAGGCGCGCCAGTGGATCGGAGAATCCTTCCAGACGACGCCCCAGCAGCAGAGGTAACGCCGGCACAACCAACACCAGGTCAGGAGGATGCGTATAGGGGATAAATAGCAGCCAGGCCACGAGCACCGTGGCGAAGGCGTGCAGCCAGGTGTCGTCTCCCGGTTCTAAACATGCGCGGCGCGCTCGCCATATCGCCAGGGCCGCGAACAACATCCAGACGCCGAGACATCCGCCGGCCAGCCAACCGCTCCACGATCGCCCGATCACACTGAGGTACAGGCCCGCCAGCGACGAGATGTTCGGCTGCAGCGAGTCCATGGTTCGTCCATAGTGCAGCAGGTCATCGCCCCACGAGGCCAGCCCTTCCCCTCCACTGGCCAACAAGGATAGGAGGACCAGGGCGACCGTCGCACCGAGGAAGCCGGCCAGGACACGTCTTGCCGCCGGCCACCTCACCATCGCCATGGCCACCAGGGCCAGGGGCAACATCAGGTGAGGCTTGATCCAGCCGAGCGATAGAGCGATCCCCGCGGCGACGTACCAGCCACGGCGCAGGGCATAGAGCGCGAGGACCAGTCCCAGCAGGAGCAGCGGCGTCTGCTGGCCCAGGAACAGGCAAATGGCGCACACCGGTGTCAGCACAAAAAGCAGCAGCACCCTCCAACGCTCCATCCCATAGGTGTGTGCCGTGACGGCAAGGCCAGCCAGGAGCGCAAGGATCGACACAACGACCCAGCTCACGTAGGCGACATCAACGGGTAGTGCGGTCACCGGCGCCATCAGCGCCGTGAAAAAGGGCGGATTGGCATAGGAGTCGAAGCTCATGGCGCGATGTGGATCGCTAATTGAGCGCAGGTGGTGTTCGATCGTCCTCAACTGTGCCCAATTATAGGGGTCGTGACCCTGGCGCAAGGCAACTCCCGCGGCATAAAAGGCCGCGAAGTCGAGCCCCAGCGCCGGATCGTGGGGCAGCAGCAGCAGGTCGAGCCCAACCGAGCCCAGCAGCACCGTCGCGCCCAGGATCGCGATGAGAAAGAGGACCACACCATTGCTCGAGCGCGTCAGTTTGAGACGACCGGCTACCGCGACATGACGCATCTAGACACACCTTTGTTGGTTGCAAAACGGGAAGATAGTGAGTGCAACATGCGATACGTGAAGAGGGCTAGCCAACGAAGCTCCAGAAGACGAACTCGGCGGCGACGAATAGCATCAGCGGCGCGCCCAGCAATAGGGTGGTGCGCTCCAGCCAGCGCCCTCGCGCCCAGACCGCGAGCACGATCAGCGCCGGGAAGACGGTCAGCATGTAGCGGGCGGTCGACTGGTGCAGGCTGAGCGTCACGATCCAGGTAGCCAGGGCGTATAGCCAGAGCGGGGTGCCCAACAACCGCCGCGCCGGCAGGACCAGCGCCAGCGCGCCGAGCGCCAACACAATGTTGAGCAGGTCGACCCAGTTGCCGTTGGGGTAGGAGAAGATGCGCCAGTGATGAGCGGCCAGGGCGGACCAGGCGGCGCCCAGCGTGACCCACGGCGGGTTGATAGACATGCTCCAGTGTCGCGCCAGGGTCTCCGTCGCCAGGCCGGCGTGGAGAATCAGGCGCGCGTACAGGGTAAAGAGGCCGGTTGCCAGCGGTGGCAGCAGCGCCGCCAGCCATGGCCGGGGATCGCGCCGTCCCGCGCGCCACCCTTGCAGCGCCACCCACAACAAGGGCAACGTGAGAACCACGCCCTGGATACGCGTGAGGGCGGCCAGGAAGGCCAGCAGGCCGGCCGACAGCGGACGATCGCGGTCGAGCGACAGAAAGCAGCCCACGGTCAGCGCCAGGAAGAGGGACTCGGTGTAGGCGCCCAGCAAGAAAGACGCCGTGGGGAAGACGCAGAGCAGCAGCACGGTACGGCGCGCCGCTCCATCGCCATGGCGGCTCGCCGCCAGGCGATACAGCAGCAGCAGCAACCCCGCGAAGCACAGGTCCGACACGGCCAGCGCCGCCAGCAAGGCGTTCCCGCCCAGCAGCGGCGACGCCAACCGGATCAGCAGCGGGTAGAGCGGGAAATAGACGGTGCTGCCGTCCTGAGCATGATAGCCGTGCGCGGCGATAGCGGTGTACCACAGCGCGTCGAAGCGTTGCCACGGCGCCACCAGCGCGTCGTGCAGCGGCGCCTGGCCGAGGTACTGCGCGCGCACAATGGGCGTCAGAAGCGGCGGACGCAGCGAGAGTACCCATGCCGCCATGGCCGAGAGCGCCAGGCGCATGCCCACGGCCCACGACAGCGTGTAGCCCGTCCCGGCCGGTAGCCATGACCATGGGCGCGCCGGCGACGTATCCGGGAGCGCGGACGGCCCGCCCGCGTCCATCCGTCCAACTGGGAGCGCGGGCATCTTGCCCGCTTCCGTCGCCGCCACGTGTTTTGACATCGGCAGTCCCACTGGGAGCGCGGGCGGCTCGCCCGCCTCCGTCGTCTCCGCACGGAGTAGTCCCACTGGGAGCGCGGGCGGCTCGCCCGCCCCCGTCGCAACCGCGCGGGCTGGTGGACCCGACCATTCTGAGGACCGAAGCAGGCGGGCGGCCCGCCCGCGCTCCCAGTGCGCGGCCGCGGGCTCGTGACGGCGAACCGGGCGGGCGGGCCGCCCGCGCTCCCGCTCCCAGTGTAATGCGGCTGGCTTTTGAGGAGCCATTAGCTGACCGCCGCGTCCCGCGTGCACGCCGCCCGCGTCGGCCTCATCCGCTTCGTCACCGTGGGAAAGGATGCGAGAGTGGCCGTACATTCGACGAGCAGTAGCAAAGCAAGGGGAACGGTCTGTACGAGCAGCCGCGACAGCGATGTCTGCACGTGCGCAGTGTAGGGCTGCCAGTCGGAGAAAACGAAGGCCACGGCGTACGCGCCCAGTTGGGCCAGCAGCAGCAGCAGCAGACCGTAGCCGGAACCGCCAAGACGACGCAGCGCCAGCGCCAGTAGCGCAATCAGCAGCGCCCACAGCATGCTCCAGTTGGCAATGTCGAGCATCTGCAGGGCAAAGATCGGGACAATGTAGGTCAGGCGCCCAACGTGAGCCAGGAAGACGGCCGGGGTCGTCGGCAGGAAGTCGCGTCCCAGGGGATGCGTCAGCAGCGTAAAGATGAGCCAGGGCAGGGGTAGCGCGCCCCAGGCCGCGACGACGGGTACGACCGACTTCAGCCGTGCGGCCAGCTCCGGCCCGCGGCGCAGTCCTTCGCCGATCAGGTAGGCAAGCAGCAGCACGATGGCGACCGTCAACCCCTCTTTCTTGGTCCACGCCGCGCCGCCGGCGAGCAGGGCCATAATGACGGCGTCGGCGGGACGGCGCAGCCGCCACCACAGCAGCAGGTAGAGCGCGGCGCCCCCACAGTAGAGGGCCAGCGGCACATCGGCGTCTCCTCCCGCGGCCTGCAACGGCAGCGCGGGTACCAGCGCCAGGGCTGCCGTGGCCAGGGCCGCGGTGACGGGCGCGTAGAGCCGTGACAGGCCGGCATAGAACAGCAATAACAGGGCCGCCAGGCAGAGAGGCCCGATCGACGATGCCAGGCGTGGTCCCAACGAGCCGGCCGCGCGCCAGACAATGGCTTCGGCCAGGGGCAGGTTCAGCGGATAGTCGGGATGGGTATGCAGGGTAGTCCAGTCGTGGAAATAGCCAGGGCGCGGCCCATCCAGCACAAACATGCGCGCCTTGAAGGCCCAGACCGACCAGGCGTCGAAGGCGGCGAGCGGCGAGCGCCACGCCATCCATGCCGATAGCACAACCTGCAGTAGGCCCAGCCCCAGACCGATTGGGACCATTAGACGCTCGCCGAGCCCCCCTGGTTGAGCCGCATTGGAGACAGCGCATATCGTCGACTGCCCTGTTTCACTGCCGGTCAAAGTGATAGAGGACACGCTCTGCTTGATGGGAGTTGTAGGAGACGTCGGCGGCGGTACCAATCGCTCAGTCCGGTCATCGGCGCGACGCGCCAGGCCAAGCCGTCTCAGCCCGACGCCGAGTACGACGGCCGTGCAGAGCAAGGCCGCGCCGATTGTCGTGGGAACCGGTAGGCCGAGCTCGTAGAGGGCGAAGAGGACGGAGGTGCAGAGCGCCAGACCGAGGGTCCAACCCAGGCCAAGCGCCTCGACGATGAATAGGCGTGCGATCCTAGCAGTCGGTCGCGCGCGGCGCGAGGCGTTCATGGCCGCACCCGAACCCGGACTAGTACACGTTGGCTGAAACAACTTGGTCGCTCATGTGGGCTGCTGAGAGGGTCTGTGAATTGTCCGCTGCGGACGCCGGTCACCCACTGGGACCGCCGCAGTCCCTGCGGCACGTCGTCGCGGGACACCCGTCCGGGTTTGGCACACCGTGCGCCTGCCAACATGGCCGCAGGGACTGCGGCGGTCCCAGTAGAAACGCCCGTTGCCGACTTTTCACGAGCCCTGGAGCTGCTGAGACACTTCAGTGTCCGTGGTTTGCCATGCGACGTCAGTCGCAGGCCGTTGCCAAGCTGTACTAGAGCGCCGCTCCCATCCTTGGAGCGGATTGGTGTCACGCCCGACCGCGCGATGGGTAAGGCCCACAGCAGCACATAGTCCGCGCCGTCCCGCCGGGCCAGGCGTCGCAACGAGGGCCAGCCGGTCGGCGGCGCGGTCCCGCCGTGCGCGTAGTCGGTCGGGAAGGCCGTGTAGACGGCGCGAGGGTAGAGGAGATACGTGGCGCGATAGAACACCAGCGCGGGCGGGTTGCCGGCCACCAGGACCCTGGCCGTTTGCGGCGTACGGTCTCTCACCGCCGCGATAAAGGCGTCGAGCAACGGTGAGGGTAGGGCACTGGGCGGGATTGGCGCCGCCTGCATCGTCACGACCAGTCCCGGCGCCCCAATCAGGAGCGCGACCAGCAGCCATAGCCCAGGCGGTGCATGACCCTCTTTTGTCAGGGCCGTTTCATCGATCCGCGCCGGCGCCATCGTCCTCACACCATCTTTCCTATTGAGCACCCTACTGCCTCACACGATACTCACCGTATGGGGCGGCCACAATGAGAAGGTTGGGTATCACCACTTTCCGTGCGCTGACGAAAAATGGGCAGGGTAGGGCGGAGAGAGTGCGGCACGATACGATAGGCGCGCGACGGCAACGGCGGAGACGACGTCTACCGGGTAACCCGCCTGTGAGTAGCATTGACCCGGCAGTTCCCGTTGTCAGAGAGCCCGAGGTACACAAGGCCGCCTTGCTGTCGGCGATCCCGCTCGACGCCGTCATCCTGACGCTCTGCTTGCTGGCGGATATCGGGACTTTGACCAATGCTCACGACGCCACGCGCACGCTCGTCGCCGTGGCCTGTACCCTTTTGCTGGGCCTGTACTGGCTGGTGTCGACTCTCGGCCGTCGCCGCGACGGTGAGTACGACCGCCGCGCCTTTCAGTTCCAGCTCACCGCCGTGCTGCTGATGGTCGGTCTCGCCGTGACGCTGCCCACCCTGTGGGAGATGCACGACCGCCATGTCACCGCCCCCAACCTGTTTATCCACGACAGTCCGCTGCAGATCGAGTTGGCCACCGACCGGCTGCTGCACGGCGACGACTACTACCGCGACACCTACTTTGGCACTCCGCTGGAGCACTGGTGGCATCTCCACCCCGGTGACCCGCCCAACCCCGCCCTCTACCATACCGACTCCCTGCCCTTGCAGGAAGAGTTGACCGTCCCCGCCCTGCTGCTGGCCCGCGCCACGCTGGGCTGGTTCGACGAGCGCATGATCTACCTGCTCTGTCTCGGCGCGGCGCTGGCCATGGCGCTGGCCCTGGCGCGCACGCGCACGGCGCGGCTGGCCCTGGTGGCCGGACTGGGGCTCAACCCGATTTTCGTGCCCACCTTCATCCAGGGGCAGAACGATGTGCTGGTGCTGGCCGAGGTGATGGGCGTGCTGCTACTGGCCCGCGCCAAACGCCGCCGCGCTGCCCTGCTGCTGCTGGGTGCGGCGCTGGCGACCAAAGAAACGACGCTGTTCCTGCTGCCCTTCCTGCTGCTCTACCTGGCTGGCCAGGAGGGCGTGCGCGGCCGCGGCGCCGGCGACACGGCGCGCTGGCTGCTCGGCGCGCTGGGCTGGGTGCTGCCGCCGCTGGCCGTGTTGGTGGGCCCGTTCCTGCTGTGGGACGCCCACGCCTTTTACGAGAGCACCATCGGCTTCGTGGAGGGCACGGCGCCGCACCCCTTTCCCATCCGCGGCCTGCAAGGCTACGGCTTCGCCAGTTTCGTCCTCTTCGGGCGCCTCGTCCCCAACGACACCGCCTACTGGCCGTTCGGCCTTGTCCAGGCGCTCACGGCCGGACCGATCGCCCTGGCGCTGCTCTGGCGGCAATGGCGCGACAACACGCTCGTCCGCGCGGCGGCGGGCTACGCCGCCACGCTCCTGGTGGCGTACTACTTTGGGCGCTTCTTCCACGCCAGCTTTATTGGCTTCGCGCTGTCGCTGATCCTGCTGGCCTATTTCATGGAAGAAGGCGCCGACCGGGTTGTTGAGGCGGTCATGGAGCGCGTCGGGAGCATAAGAAACCTGTTGTACCCGCGGCGCTCGCACCTCTCGCTCGATTTCGTGCTGGTGCTGCTGACCGTGCCCCAGGTGGTCGACGCTCCCGATTCGCCGGCGCACGCCCTCGCCGCCGCGCTGGTCATAGGCCTCGTGGCGCTCTACGCCGTGGTCGACGTGGTCACCGATGGCTGGACGCGCGCGGCCTCGATGGGCCGGCGCGCGGCGGAGCGCAACTGGCAGGTGCGCGTCGGCCTGACCGTTGGCCTACTGGGGCTGCTGGTGGTACGGCCCGAGATCAGCGCTATCATGCTACGTCATGGCGCCCAGCCCTGGAACTATGTCCACGACGTGGCCATGTTGGCCGAGGAGGCCATGCGCTTCCTGCTGGCCGGCAAGGACTACTACGCCCAGACCTACGTGCATACACCGATGGTCCACTGGTATTCCAGTCCCGCCATCGCGCAGGCACTCTACCACACCGACCGGCTCCCGTTCGGCATCGTCGGCTCGCTCCCGTTCTACCTGCTGGCCAAGGCCACAATCGGCTGGTACGACCAGCGCTTCGTCTACCTGCCCTGCCTGATCCTGTGCATCGTGCTGCTGCTGCGCCTGCCGGTGGCGCGCGAGTTGCGCCTGGCCCTGCTGTGCGGCGTGCTGCTCAACCCCTTGTTCGTACCTACCCTCGTCTATGGGGAGGACGATGTCCTCATCCTGGCGTTATTGCTGCTGATGGGGACGGCTCTGTACCGCGGTCTCCTGGCGTGGGCCGCGCTATGGCTGGGGCTGGCCGTGGCCACCAAGCACACCGCCCTGTTCATGCTGCCGCCGTACCTGGCCTACGTCTGGGCGCTACAGCGTGACGCGGGTTCATGGAGGGCGCGGCTAACCGCGACGCTGCGCGCGGCATGGCCTGCCCTGCTGGTCCCCATCGTTGTTATCGCGCCGTTCCTGCTGTGGGACGCGCGGGCCTTTCTGGACGGCAACGTCGGCTTCCTGGCCGGGACGGTCCCGCATAGCTACCCCATCCGCGGGCTCGGAACCTACGGGTTCAGCGCCTTTGTGCTGTTGCGCGGCCTGGTCCCTTCGGCCAACGCGTACTATCCCTTCACGTTGTGGGAGGCGGCCATGGCGCTGCCGCTGCTCATCGTGATCGGCGTGCGGCTGTGGCGGCGACCGCGGGCGCGGGAGGTCTTCGCCCTGTACGCCCTGCTGCTGTTCGCCTGCTACTTCTTCTCGCGCTTCTTCCAGGATAGCGGCCTGGCCTTCGTCACCGTCGTCCTCACCCTGGGGGCCTTTCTGCCCTCCGTGGACCGGCGCATTCGTTCATCCGTGGCAGGGCCGGGCCGCGACGTCGAAAGCCTGACTGTCGCGGCAACGCACGACCTACAGCGTTTGCCGACCCTGGCTACGCGCTAATGCGTGCGAGCAGGGCTGGGTCGAAGCGCTCGAACAGCGCCCGCGCCTCGGTCGCCAGGACGCCCCCGTGGTAGGTGCGGATGTGCCGCCGGATGTAGGGGATGGTGTCGACCATGTGCCCACAACCGGCTATGGCGTCGTGCAAGGCGAATACGACGTGCGGCACGTCGGCCATGACGGCGGCCCCGAGGCACAGCGGGCAGGGCTCGACCGTGGTGAACAGCACCGCGTCGTCGTGGCGCTCCCATAGCGGGTTGCCTCCCTGGAGCAAGGCCTGTACCTCCGCGTGCATCAATTGGCTGCGCGAGGCGCGGTGGCAGGCGCGTCCGCGCGAGACGACGATGCCGTCGACGACCAGGACCGCGCCGATGGGATGCTCGTCGGCGCAGCCGGCGGCCTCCGCTTCGGCCAGCGCCTGGCGCATGTACACCGCCAGATCGAGGGCGGCAAGCTCCGGCGACAGAAAAGTGACGTCCGTTTGCGACATGTATGACCTCCTTTGATGACCGTAGGTGGATGGAGATGGATGGTAAAGGGGATATTTTCTAGCCCCGCGGCGGCGAGCCGAGGCGATCGTCGTACTTCTTCAGCAGGTCGTCCAGCGCTTCGCGCAGCAGGCTGGCCTCGTTGCGCTTGAGCATGCGCGCCAGTTGCGATAGGCGTTCTAGTTGTGTCGTGGTGTAGTAGCTCGTCTTCGTCACCATGCGGCTATCGGACAGGGGCAGCGACACCTTGTTGCGCCCCGAGACCTTGGACAGGTACATGGCCTGATCGGCGGCGCGCACGAGGTCGGCGTCGTTGCTGCCGTGCGTGGGAAAGGCGGCGAGGCCGATGGAGGACGTCACGCGTACCTCCGGCTGCTCCGCCAGGCTCAGCGCGGCCACCCGCCGCCGGAACTCTTCCAACAGCGTGAAAGCCTCGTCCAGTCGCGTATCCGGCAGCGCGGCGGCGAACTCGTCGCCGCCATAGCGCGCCACGACCGCTGTCTCCGGCAGCGCCTCCACGAGCAGCCGCGCGACCCTCGTCAGCAGCACGTCGCCGAACGCGTGGCCGTACGTCTCGTTGACGTCCAGGAAATGGTCGACGTCGCACAGCACCAGCGTCAGCGGATCGCCGCGCTGCTGCGCCTGTGGGAGCAAGGCGCGCTCCAGCAGGGAGCGGAAGTGCTGGTGATTGGCCAAGCCCGTCAACCCATCGATTGTCCCGTCGTCCGCCGTCGATCCTTCCGTTGTCCTCGTCCAGTCCATTGTTTTTCTCCCGCCATCAGCGCATGCTACTTTCTCTACGTACATCGGCGCACGTATGTATGTCTACAGATAGACTTATACTACGAGCAGCGGATAGAGTTGTCAATAGCCCATGTGGGGGAGCAAGAATGTCGTAAGCCCAGGGAGCAGCATCCGTCCACGGCGAGACCTTGCTCAAGCGCTACCGCGACTTCGCGCGCGGGGTCGCGATCGTGCACCATCACCACGAGAGCTGGGATGGCACGGGGTACCCCGACGGGCGCAAGGGGGCGGCGATCCCCTTCGGGGCGCGTGTGGTCGCGGTCGCCGACAGCTTCGACGCGATGACCAGCGACCGGCCCTACCGGCACGGCATGCCCGTGCAGAAGGCGGCGGACATCCTGCGCGCGGGGCGAGCGCGGCAGTGGGACGCCACGATCGTCGATGCCTTTTTGCGCACCGGCGCCGCCACGATCCCCGCGTCGGGGGTGGGAGACCGCCCAGCCCGGGCGGTGCTGGAACTCGTGCCGCCCGCGCCCCCGGAGTCCGAGGAGGCCGTCAGGACCGGGACAGCTTGAGTCGATGGCGTGATGGCGCGGGGCCGATAGGGCTTATCCCTCGGCCTCCGTGGTCAGTGGGAGCCGCACGGTGAAGGTTGAGCCTGCGCCCTCCACGCTCTCCACGGCGATACTGCCGCCGTGCTGCTCCACGATATGCCGCGCGCTGGCCAGCCCGATCCCGGTGCCCTCGATCCGACCCGCCACGTTCCCGGCGCGCTGGAATCGCTCGAAGATGTGGGGCAGGTCGGCAGCGGGGACGCCGACGCCGCGATCGGTCACCGCGATGACCGCCACGGACCCGCCCGCGCTCGGCTCGCGGCCCACGCGCACCCGGACCTCACCGCCATCGGGACTGAACTTAAGCGCGTTCGACAGCACGTTGTCGACGACGCGCCCCAGGCGCGCCGCGTCGACTGGCGCCCAGAGGGCGGGCTCGGCCGCCTCCATGACGATGCGGCGCGCGTCCGGCCCCTCGTGTTGCGCGACCGACGCGGCGACGAGCGCCACGAGGTCGGTCGGCCGCCGATCCAACTCCAGCGGCGTGCCCAGCCGCGCCCGCGTGAGGTCGACCAGCTCGTTGATCAGCGCCAGCATGCGGCCCGTCGCCACATCGATCCGCGCCAGCGAACTGTCGATCGGCGTGATGTCCACTCCGTCCGTGCTGGCGAGGCGCGCCAGGCGCCTGCGGGCCAGTTGAGCCTGCCCGCGAATGCTCGTCAGCGGCGTCTTGAGGTCGTGCGACGCCGACGACAAGAACTCTTCGCGCGCCCGCTCCATGGCCTGGATGTCGCTAATGTCCTGGAACACGGCCACGGCGCCGGCCAGCGCGCCCCCGGCGTCGTACAACGGCGCGCTGTTGAACAGGAACGGCGTGTCCCCGCCCGTGCCGGCGTGGCGGATCACGATCCGCGCGCCACGCACGACCTCGCCGTCGAGCGACCGGCGCAGCGGCAGTTCCCCCGACAGGACCAGCAGGCCGTCGCCGTAGCGCGCCTCGTACCGCTCGTGGGCCTCCCGTTGCTGGTCGTCCGCGGGGAGGGGCTGCCCGACGAGGTCGGGGCCGAAGACCTCTCGCGCCACCCGGTTCGCCAGGACGAACCGCCCCGCGGCATCGGCGATCAGCACGCCGCCCGGCAAGACGTCGACGACCTGTTGCAGGCGGTCCCGGTCCGCCGCAGCGAGCCGCTCGAGCCGCCGCCGCTCCGTCACGTCGTGGTAGACGGCCACCGCTCCACTGGCCGCGCCCGTCGCGTCGCGCAGCGGCGCCCCGCTGGCGCTGATGATACGCTCGTGGCCGTCGAGCGCGTGGATCAACAAATCGGGGACCTCCTCGCCGCTGAGCGTCTCCCCGCGCAGCAGACGCGCGGCCGGCCAGGCGTCCATGGGCAAAGGAATCCCATCGGCCGTACACAGGTGCAAACGGTCGGCCCGCTCGCGGAACGGTTGCGCGGCATAGTCGTCCGCCGGGTCGAGGCCGAGCAAGGCGCGCATCGCCCCGTTGAGCGCCAGCGCGCGGCCCCCCGCGCCGTAGAGGACGACGCCATCGGTCATCGCCTCGAACGTCCCCTCCAGCTGGCGCGCCCGGGCCTCCGCCTGCGCCCGGGCCTCCTCCGCCTGGGCGCGGGCCTCTCGCGCCTCTCGCGCCGCGAACCCCAGCTCGATCTCGGTCATGACCGCGGCTGCCAGGTCGGTCAGGATGGCCGCCTCCGTCTCCGTCCAGGCGCGCGGACGGCCGTCGAGCACACAGAAACTGCCCAGGGCATGGCCGTCGGAGGTGATCAGCGGGATGCCAGCGTACGCGACGACGCCCAGGTCGGTGGTGGCCAGGTTGTCGCGCACCAGCGGGTCCTCGCGCGCGTCCTCGATCAGCAGGGGCGTGCGCGCGGCCACCGTGTGCTGACAAAAGGAATGGGAGAGGGGCGTCTGGCGCGCCGAGGCCCAGGGCTCGGGCAGGCCGACGAGGCTGGCGAAGACCTGGCGATCCGCATCCACGAGCGAGACGAGGGCGACGGGAACATGCAGGGTGGCCGTCGCCAGGCGCGTCAGCCGGTCGAAAGCCTCCGTGGGCGGGCGATCCAGCAGGCCGCTGTCCCATAAGGAGGCGAGGCGCGCCGGATCGGCGACGACGCGCTCCGTGCTCGTCGCCGACTCCCGGGCCGGCCGGGCGCCATCCTGTCCGCGCTTATCCATCCGTCCTTTCCTCGGCGATGATACGGTCCAGTTCATCCATGACGTCATCGACATCGACGGATTGCCCCGCGTCCAGTTGCTTGATCCCCTCCTTGATCGCGGCGACGTGCCAGGCGTTGCGCCGCACATACTCCTCGATGGCGCGCGCGGCGAGATGCGCGCGCGGCCGATTCATGTCACGAGCCAACAGATCGAGAGCCTCTTTTGTCTCGCTGTCCAGGCGCACGTTCATGACCGTGGTTGCCATTACCCCTCCCAAGAAAACGACGATGCAACACGGAAAGCATACCACGTGGTGTACCGCGGTTTGTCCCACCAAAGGACGATGAGCCGTGAATGCGCCCCCTATAGCCGCGGGTCGACCGGCTCGCTCTCCAGGGCGAGCACGCCGAAGACGCATTCGTGGATGCGGCGCAACGGCTCGCGGCGCACGAAGCGGTCCAACCCTTCGACGCCCAGGGCAAACTCTCGCAGCGCCAGCGACCGCTTCGCTCCCAGCCCGCGCGAACGCAGCCGCTCCAGGTTCTCCGGGGCCGTGTATTCCGGACCGTAGATGATACGCAGGTACTCGCGCCCACGGCACTTCACGGCCGGTTGCGCCAGGCCCCGCCGCCCCTCCGCGATAAAATCGCGTGGCTTGACCACCATGCCCTCGCCGCCGCGGTCCGTCAACTCCTCCCACCAGGCGACTCCCCGCTCCTGGCTGGCCCCGTCCATCAGGTCGACCACGAGAGACGGCGTAGCCAGGAGTAGGTCCGGGTCGGCGCGGCAGGCGCGCGCCAGTGTCTCCAGGTGCCACGCGTGGTCGCGGCCTGTGTGGACTCTGCCCTCGGTTGCCAGCAGGTGGAAGGGCGCGAGCTTATAGTCGTCGATCGAGTGGACCGGCCAGCAATACCGCCGATAGGCGTCGACATAGCGATCCGCCATGGCCTCGCGCTCGCGGTATCGCTCCTCCAACGGCGTCAGGTCGAGGCCTCGCTCCGCCGCGGCGTGCAGGGACGCCACGGCCAGGGGCAGCGCCATGCGCGCCGCGGCTCCCACGGCGGCGTACTGCTGCCGCAACAGGTCCCGCGCCTTGGCCGACCACGGCATCAGCTCGCAGTCGAGGATCGCCCAGTCCGTTTCCAATTCCGCCCACAGACCCGCAGCGTCGAGCGCCTGCCGAAGCCGTGTCAGCAGCGTCGCTTCGAGGTCCGCGTCCTCGAAGAAGCGGCGGCCCGTGCGCGTGTAGACGATGCCGCTGCCCTGTCCGAGCACGCCAAAGCGCGCCCGCGCCGCGTCCTCATCCTTGCAGACAACCACGACCGCGCGCGAGCCCATGTGCTTCTCCTCGCAGATGACGTGCGTGACGCCCTCCTTGCGGTAATAGGCGAACGCCTCCTCCGGATGTTCGAGCAGGTCCGGCCGCCGGCTCGTCTCGCTCGGCGACATCGTGGGCGGCAGGTAGACCAGCCACCGGGGATCGGCGGCGAAGCGGCTCATCACCTCCAGCG
>JAABUQ010003005.1_pt1 | contig 31961 bp, 29 predicted proteins | sample 5560001 | NCBI WGS metagenome assembly JAABUQ01 (sample SAMN10711888, study PRJNA513371) | rock metagenome | isolation source: Antarctica rocks | place: Antarctica: Victoria Land, Finger Mt nord | collected 2015-12-18 | reverse complement strand
GCGCAACACCGGTCGCCGTAAGCATAACCGTGTCGCCCACAGTTCCGTATCAGACGCCGTAGCGCAGTGGGAAGTGGCTGAGCAGCGAGAGCTTCGAGCCTCCGCGCAAACGCATGAATCGCACGCAAGATGATCGTCGGCAACGATCTCCACTGCCGTCGCTCGCCGGCAAGATCAGCACCTGATAACCGTTGGCTTTGGCGAGTAGCCGAAGGGCGCGGCGGTAACGATAATAGCCGCGCGGTCCGGTGTACTCAGCCCATCAGCCCGCTGCTGTCGATGCGCAAACTTGTCAAACAACGTTTTGCGCCAGTGCTCGTGTAAGTCCGTCTCTCCGTGTGCCACGATGGCCGTCTTTCCCACCCGAGAAGTCGGCTCACTGCGCGGTTCCCATTTTGCGACGTCTCCAACTTCGCAAGAACCGCAGTGACTATGATCGGACGAGATCAGCGGCAGGATTTTATCCCCGGTTGTCGAATCGCGCGACATCCGTTTGGTCAGCGACGCATGGTTTCGTCGCTGTACGAAGTGAGACGTGAGCGAACCGCCAGCTACGTGAATGCACGCTATTCTTAGCGCTGAAAGTGTGAGTCGTCGCCGCTGGAAGATGAAATTTGCGGCATCTCAAGCTTCCGGCACACTTGGTGGGACGGCAAAATAGTTTCGCGCTTCCGCTTTTTTCGCAGGCCTGTTAGTATGACGTTTGTGACCAACGACACGCGATTTATTAGCGGAGGCTTGGATGCTTGGGATTGCTCGAATCATTCCCCGGTCGGCGCGTGAACAGGCGAAATATGCCTTCGAGATTTTTCAAAGCTCGGTGGATCAGGCCCGCGAGAGTGCAACCTTTGCGGATACATCGGTAACTTTCTAGCCTTCGGCCACCCCCCGCGATACGATGCGCGATGTCCAAAATGCAATTCGCTTGAACGCCATCGCCTCATTGGGTTGTATTTTCAACGGAATCCAGATCGCGTCGACCAGCAAACGCAACTCTTGCACTTCGCGCCGGAAGAAAGGCTTCGGGCGTTCTTCCGAGGAGCAACTCAACGTTATCAAAGTGCCGATTTTGCTCCCAATCTCGCCGACCTTACACTTGACATCGAAAACATCGATCTCGAGGACGATTCCGTAGATCTTATCGTTTGCTCCCACGTCCTCGAACACGTCGATGATGCTAAGGCTTTGAGCGAGATGCGCCGCATCCTACGTCCGCACGGAAGTATCGCCATTCTCGTTCCCATTGTCGAAGGTTGGGAGAACACCTACGAAAACGCATCGGCGACCTCCGACAGCGATCGCTCACGGCACTTCGGACAGTCCGATCACGTTCGCATGTACGGTTCCGATTTCCGCAAGCGGGTCCTTGACGCAGACTTCCTCCTGAGTGAATTCACCGCCGTCGAGCCCGACGTGTTACGCTACAGCCTTCACAGGGGCGAGAAAGTCTTTAGCGCAACGCAGCGCGCGGAGTCAGCTCCGGGCGGCGACTAACTCCCTCGCTGGACCCGAATTGTGGGCGCCCTTCCCGCAAGGCGCTGACGAACGATGTTACGTGCAACCGTTATTGCACGCTTGGTGTCGATCAGCGGTGATGACGCGGCCCTGTAAAATGCAGCATGCTTTCGCCGAGTGCCAAGGTGCGGCATCCCTTAAAGGCCATGCTCCCGCGGCGAACGATGTTACGTGCAACCGTTATTGCACGCTTGGTGTCGATCAGCGGTGATGACGCGGCCCTGTAAAATGCAGCATGCTTTCGCCGAGTGCCAAGGTGCGGCATCCCTTAAAGGCCATGCTCCCGCGCGGAGTTCATTCATCTCAGGGATATTGGACGTTCCGAGCGTGCCGTACCTATGCTTACAGAGCTGGACCGCTACAGAGAGCCAGACAACGGCCCGGAGGCGCCGCGTACACTTGGATAAGCTTTACGGCCCATCGTGCTTTGGCTGCATAATTCACCGGAACCAACCAACCGGCAAAGCAAAGTTACGCCTTGACTCGTGAAGCCGTCGCGCCGTCTCCAGAGCATGGTGCGAGATAAAGGACGTACGCCGCCGCAACGTGGAGGCTCGGCGTGCTTCCGTTACGTGTCCGCCGCGATCGTCGGTCTACGTTACGCCACGAAGCCCAAGCACTTCCCTTCATTGCTCCGCACGGAGGCGCGATCGAGTGCGTCAGGCCAGCGATCCAAACGCTGATCAGCGCAGGGATCTCAGCGACCGCCAAAGTCTTTTGCGCGAGCGTTGGGCCGAACGATGTCTCGAACGGAGCAGCGAGAACGAGGATGGCCGCCAAAAGCGGCGAGCCTGCCGTCGGTGCGGAGACGATGTACGGTAACCGCGGTCTTCGTTATGCCATGCGCCCACAGCCGCTTCGAACCGGTATGCCGGATCGTCTGGAGCCGGTGACCTTGGCTTATGCCACCGCTTGGCGAAGCGTGACGCGGCGACATCCCCATGGCTCCGCCACGCGACGCTCATGGATTGGCACGACAAGTTTGCAAGCGACTTTGAGCGCCTACGAACGCGTGTGCTAGCGTCGCAGCGCCCGATGGCGTGAGGCCGCTAAGTAGCGTAGTCCCGACGAAAGCGCGCCCGTAACTTCTGCAAGCGTTGGGTCTTCGCGAGATCGATGCCTAGCGCACTGCGTGCGATGTTCCGCAACATGAAAAATCGCTGCAGCGTGTAGTAGCGGGTTCGCGTAAAATAGTCGTCGGATTCGTGGAGTGCCCGTGCGGCATCGATCGCTGCCCGCTTGAACATCCGGAGGTGGTGCGGAACCACGCGCACCTCGCTATAGCGAGGGTACGCCGCCTCCCACAACTCGATGGCACGGTGCGGACTCAGTCCAGGAAAGAGATCGGTTGCGTTAAGTGCGGCCATGAGCCGGTCCGTCGGGTAGTAGTCAGCGACACCCGCTGTGATGTTCGTCGTGTGACGACGATACAGCACCAGGCGTTCCGCCAGATTCTCCATCCGCCCGACCATGGCGAGCCGTATCCATAGATCGAGGTCCTGACTGCGGTTGAGATCGCGGTAATTGCCCGCGGCCAGGACGGCGCTGCGACGAAACATGACCGACGACGCATTGAATGACGTCTGCCACTTCGTTCGCCAACGTATCTCCGCGTCTTCGAGTGGATAGGCCCAGTCTTCGAGAACATTTCCCCGGTCGTCGATAATGTCGGGTACGCAGCCGATCGCGACGACGTTAGGCGCCTCCAGAAGGCGCTCGACTTGACGCTGCAATCGTAGCGGCCGGTTAAGGTCATCCGCGTCCATGCATGCGATTAACTCGGTTTCGCTTCGATTCACGAGCGCGGCTCGGCAACGCCCGAGCGGGAGCGGATTGTCCAAGATCAGCTCTCCGGCAATGCGGCTCGGAACCCAGCGGAGAAGCTCGTCTTGCGTCCCGTCGGTGGAGCCGTTGTCCCACGCGATGAGCCGGTGCCGAGGATACTGCTGCTCCGCGATCGTTTCGAGCGTTTTCGCAATGAACGGCATGCCGTTTTTCACCGGCATGATCCACGTGACGGGAGGAAAGGTCGAATCCATCGCGAGCGCCGCGTGCACCGCTATTTCGAAGGCCGGCTTGCGGGCTCGCGAGTCCGGGCAGGCCCCAGTTCCATCGCGTCGTTGCCGTTCATAAGCTCTCCTGTAAAAGCACCGCACAACGGAGCCGGCTTAATGGAACCGTACATTTTCGTTACGATGATTGACGGCCTGCTTGATGGACTACAGCGACCCGCTTCGCCTCACGACCCGGCGGACGGAACGCTGCTCGAGCTTCGTCCGCCGAAGAAATCCGAAAGCTGCGCGTCACGAAAACGATGACGGCGCGCCGACCGTTTGGATTGAAACGCAACGCGTGCGTATGAACGTACTCATGTGACGCAGAGTTAAATACGACGGTAGGTTTCGGCGCGTAGGCCGCGTAGAGCGAGACGATGACGCCAACGGAGCGAATGGTGATGCGAGACAAGCTCGCTTACAACGATTTCGCACGTTTTCTGTGACTGGAATGAGTTGGGAGCTGCTGTCGTGCAGAGAGTGAAGCTAGTCGTCGTCATTCCGGTAGGGCCAAACCTCCGGTATGACTTCATCGTCGATACGCTCGAGAGCATCCGATACTACACGCAAACTGATTACAAGGTCATCATTGTCGACGATTCGGGTAGCGACGTCGGTGCGATGCTACAACGCGACGATCCCACGCTCGATGTCGTAAGAACCCTTGGACGGCAGGGCATCTGCGGCGGTCTTTATCTCGGTACGTCACTTGGCTTTCAGCACGCCCTCGAGCGTTATGATTTCGCGGTACTCCTTCGTCTCGATAGCGATGCTCTCATCATCGGTCCACACGCAGAAGACGACGCGATCGCTTTTTTTCGCGATCACCCCGAGGTTGGTCTCTTGGGCTCCTACCGCTTGGGATGTGACGGCGGGCAGCGTGACTTCACGCCGCCGCGGCGGCAATTGCAACGCGAGCTGAGCTTGTGGCACTTTTTGACTAAACCACATCACCGGTCCCACGCTCGATTTTTGCGCGACACCGTCCGCACCGCAGTCTCACACGGGTATGAATTCGGCGAACATTGCTTGGCGGCGGCGACCTTCTATAGTGCCGCATGTGTCAAGGCACTTTCCGACGGTGATTTACTCGGGCGCCAGGCTCTTAAAACGAGCAGACTGGGCGACGATCACCTCTTCGGGTTGCTCGTCATCGCGTCTGGATCGAAAATGGCGGACTTCGCTACCGGCGACTTGCCCATCGCGGTAAGTTGGCGCGGACTGCCGCTTTCGCCGGACGAACTGCTCAGGCGAAAGAAGAAGATCACGCATTCAACGCGGTTCTGGAACGATTTGAACGAAGAACAGATCCGCGAATTTTTTCGCAGCGTACGCAACGCGAGTTGATATGGCCGATCCGGCGCCGAGAAATTTGCCCGAAGACGCGAAATTTGGCGAAGGTTCGATGAGAAACCTCATCTGGTCGCGTGCGTGTCGTACCAATAGGCATGCGGGATCATGTCGAAGGGATCGGCGTAGCTCTGCCCTCGGAAATTCGCAACCTTCTTCTGCAACCTAATGAGTGAATCGAAGATTCCACGGCCGCGCATGATGCTCGTGCGGAAAATGCCATCATCGCCGTGCAAGAGATACCCAAGGAAAACGTGCTGGTACTGCTCTATTGCCTTCGACGCGTCGAGCCAAACGCCGGGCGTTTCCTCCCCGAAGAGACCACTGCTGTGCGAGGTAAACCGGTGATCGACATACTTTCCAACGAGCGGCGGGTTCGGGCAATCCTGAAACTCGAGAAGTGCTTGATTCATGAGCTTGAATCGCCGGTACCCGAGCCGACGTAAGGTCGAGAATTCCTCGAGAAGCTTGGCCCACGACGACTTTTCCGCTTCCATCGAGAGATAAAGCGGCTTCTCAGTCAGTCGCTCCAGCGAATGAAGCGCAGCCATATCCTGACCTTCGATGTCGATCTTTACATAGTACGGCACGCCGTACTCTCGAATGACCGAGTCTAACGGAGCAGACGGAACCTTGATGCGCCGGCTAGAGGGGGCGCCTCCCACGGCGTTGCGTTTTTCGAACTCCGGAGTCGTCGTATTCCAGATCGAAAGCCTGTCGTTGATGTAAAGGGTTACCTCGCCCGCCTTTTCAGCAATGGCGAGATTCAGGATCCTAAGCGTCTTGGACGCTACTTCGCGTGCGAATCGCTCGTGCAAGTGCGAGCACAATTCAGGTGATGCCTCAATGGCTACCACCGAAAAGCCCTTTTTCAAGTAAAAGGCGGTGTCATCGCCATCGTGTGCCCCAACATCATAGATCAGCGGCACGTCCATCCGTGGTCGATTTATTTCTTGCAATCGACACGGCCTCCCCGGTTCACCCCTATTCAGCGTTACATCGGCACCGCACGACCGACTGGTATTGCCTATTCACTACTGACTTCCGCGTAAGCGCAATCCCGAGGGTGCACGAACGGTTCAATGAGCGTTTCCCACAGGTCAGATTCGGGCGCAACGCCCACTGCGAGCCCATGCAACGTGCGATCCTGCGCCACGCGGATGTTCCTGAGCCGTCGACCGTCTGCGAGCGCGTCGTTGCGACTTCTTCAAAGACCATCCCGAAAGACGTGTTTTTCATAGACGAAGCGCGCGGTAGCCGCGCTCGGCTCGGCGCCGTCGTATAGATAGTCGACGCCCATACCATTGATTGAGACTCGATACGCGCAGCCGCGCACGTGATTGGCCCTGCGAAACGCCACGACGTTTCCATCTGAGAATTCATAGGTTGGAACGCACGAAACCTCGATTGTTTCAGATACGCGTTCAGCAGCGCCGCCCCCTAGTTCACGGTCACAAGGAACGCCTAACTCGCAGACTTTTGCGACCGGATCGACGACATCGTGCAGCGTCATAATAACACCTTCAGAGATAAAGACCCAGAGCGCGTTGCCGCTGCTTCGCTCACATTGTAGCAATTGATGTCCGATCCAACATCTCCATTTACGATTTCTTGATCTTGGACCAAGAACGAAGTCGGCGCAGTCGGCATGCGTCGTCGCGGGACCTAAGGATCGAGTTCGACGATCGAAACTTGGTCGGTAACCGAAACCGTCGCTGATCCGTTTGAGAAGGCCAGCTTCTGGTTGGTCATACTGCCACGGCCGTCGAACGTGTAGACACTCGCCGAGGATGGTGCCGTCTGCGTCGTCAAGGTGATGGATTGCGCGGGAAACGTCAAATCCGCGCACCGTCCAGAGACGTTAGGATCGCAGCTCGGCACGGCCAGCCAGAGCGCCATGAAACGCTTTCCGTTTTGCTTCTGGAGCAGAACATGCTGAACGTTCGTCGTTGGGCCGCTCAGCTGATACGCGAATGGCGCAGACGGTTTCGCCGATTCACCAGGATCGCTCAGGAGTCCGATCAGCGACTTCATCTCGTAATAGACGGGCTTCGGGTTGAGGTAATAGTCGACGAGCCCGTAGTAGCCAAATGCACCATCGAGTCCGTCCAGCAGTTCATAGGTCGCAGTCCGAGTTATGCCTTGCTGAAAGTACGTGAAATAGGCACGGGCCAGATATTTCGCCTGCGTCGCAGGCGAGAGCTCAAGCGATCGGTGTGCGCTCCCGAAGCCGGTTTCCGAGATACGTTGCGGCTTCGATCCCGATACGATCGCGCCAGTTCCGAGATCGTATGCCAAAGAACCATACAATCCCCACGCGGACGGGTTGCCCCAGCCACTGGTCTCTGGGTTACGAGCCGACCAATAGACGTGAAGATTGCCGTCGTCCATGGATTGGGAGAGATTTCCGAGCTGCGCCGCTGCCCCCGCTGTCGAAATTGAAGGCCCGAGAACGCTGAACTGCGAGGTGGCGGCGTTGCCTTTGACGGCCGCATAGAGTTGCTGCTGCCAGGCTATCGTCTTGGACGCCCAATTGGGATCGTTCCAGAGATCGGGTTCATTGTAGCCCTCGACTGCCTCCATCGATCCCGGAATGAGGGCAGGGTATTTTGTAATAAGGTCCGGCGTGTCGCCGGGCCCCGTTATGAGCGTGCTGTGGATGCCGGCCTGAGCTAACGCTTCGAGGTGATCGCGATACGGTTGCCAGTTGTCGGCGTAGATACCATCGCGAATATGGCGCACGCCGAGGCCCACGAGTAACGATTTCACCGTTGTAAACGACCATACATAGGGCGAGTTTTGATAGTGGAGATGCAGCACGACGCCAAAGGAATCCGCGAAACTGTCCGCACCGCGGGGCACTTCGCTCGTATATTGCGCGACGGCGGGCGCTGCCGTACCCGCGGTGTAGTGGGCCGCAATGTCGGTTGCCGAGAGAACGGTCGGGTAAAGTGCAACGTCGTCGATCGCGCCCGCAAAGACGGAGCGGTTGGTGCTGCCCGCCGAGCTGCCGACCGTGAGACCGAGACCGCCAAGATACCAGTAGAGCGGCGCCCCCCCACCCCCGGCGGCCGCCTCCTGCTTGCCGTTGAGATAGATCACGAGCGCCGTGCCGCTGTCCGTCACTGCAACGTGATACGTGCTGCCGGCTGCGAGAACGGTGTGGCCCTGCACTTGCGCGCTGCCCGCTTTGGTTCGCGTCCAGAAATTGAGCGTATTTTGAGGCGTGACCTGTAGCGAGTACGGGTTACCGGCGTTTTCACTTCCGTAGGCGACGATCGGAGTGAATTGTCCCGTGGTGTTAGCCGTTGACGGCGTGATCCAGGCTTCGAGCGTCAACTGCGCCGGCTGGAGCGCCGCCGCCGCCGGCACGAGCGCGACGCTGCCCGCATTGTACGGGCCGCCGGGGAACGCCGGAGCTGCGCCACTCCGAGCGCCGAAGGTTTTCGCTCCGAGCTTCACCTGCGGGCCGTAGGTACCGCTAAGCATCTTCGGGCCCGCGTCGGTCAAGCTGGTGCTGCTGTCAGCCATCGGATAGTAAACACTGGGAGCATCGTTCTGGACAAGTGTCTGATACGCCGTCGCTTCATTGCTCCGCAGCAATGCCGCGTTTCCCGAACGTTTGACTAGCGCGGCGCCGGACTGCTGCGGGTCGAGCTGACCGCTGCCGAGCGGAAGCGATTGGCCCCCCTGACCGGCTCCGCAGCCGGCGACTGCCGTAGATGTGATCGCAAGGGCGAGGAAGCGCTTTAAACCATTGCTTCGGGCGAAAGAAAACACCGGTAAGACCCCTATCTCCGGGTGAAAAACTTCCCGACCTCATCGGAGGCCAGGTAAGCGTCCCTCATCTTACACTGATTGGGCCAAACGGCCTATATGATAGGCTTAAGAACCCATGATCTTTACGTCACGACAACGCTACCGCTGCGCGATATCGAACAACCGTAAGTCAGTGGTGGCGCAAAAGACGGGTTTTCCTACTCGTCGTGCGGTGTCTCGAAAAACCGGGTGGCCCGCAGGCAGCCCAGAGCCCAGAAATGCCATTAACGCTGTCCTAGCGTGCCGACCGGTAAATGGCGTGACACAAAGCGAGAGCGATTTTTCGGAGCGCTGCGAGGAGCGAAGAATGGCAGAGCCATTTGAGCGATGAGCGACGCAGCAGCGGCGGAAAAAGCGCCGAGCGACTGTCATGCCAGGCGGGCGCATGAGTTTGCTGCAAAATCGCGTTGCGGCGTAGCCGCGCTTCATGCTCGTCTCGCAACATCAGCTATGGTGCGTAACGTGCCTCACGGCTGGCCTAGTTGGAAATACACGGCTTCGAGCGCAGCGGCGACCTTGTCCCACGTGTAGTGCTCTTCGACGAACGCGCGATTTGCGCTACCCATCGCGGCGACCGTTTGAGGCGCATCGAGCAACGCGATCAAGGCGTTAGCGAGGGCTTCTTCATCGCGCACCGGAACCAGCAGGCCGCCAGCCTCGGGCAACATGTACCGCAGACCGCCGCGGTCCGTCACGACGATCGCCTTGCCGCATGCCATAGCCTCAATGACGGATGTCGCGTACGGCTCCCCATACGACGGCAAGCAGTAAATCGACGCGCGGTTCATGACCTCGGGCACGGCGTCGCGAGCGACGCGGCCGAGAAACGTCACGTTGCCCGTCCGCATCCCGCGGATGCGTTGCACGAGTGCCGGCTCGTCCCAGCCGGAACCGGCCATCAGCAAACGCGCTCGGGGCCGCTTCGTCGCCACGATTTCGAACGCGTCGAGTAAGGTATACATGCCTTTCCGTTGGCCGAGATTGGCGAGGAAGAGTACCGTGTCTTCCGTTTCCGGAGATGACATCGGCTGCGGTGAAAACGACGCGATGTCGACGCCGTGATGTATCTCAAAGATTCGGCGCGCGAAGAACTTATGCAATGGAAAGCGCTCGAGCGCGGCCGGGGAAACCACGAGCAGCGCCTTGGCAAGCAGCTGTTGCGCAAGCAGCAGCGGAGCGATGGCCAGGCTTTGCGCGCGCGACCGCCGCGTGGGAGCGCGCGTGACAGGCGAATCCGCATCGTCAGGCCAGCGCGGCACGAACGTGCCGAGCACGATCGGCGTTTTGATGCCAAGCATACCGAGACTCAACCCGGCGTGCACCGGATTGAGCTGGTGTACGACGTCAAACCGAATAGAGCGGCGCAAGCGTTCGAAAAGTGCGCGAACACGCAATGCGTATTCCATCCGTTTCAGCGCCGGATGCCTAGACCGCACCCTGACGATATGGATCGTTACGTTCGGCGGCAACGGACTCTCGAGTGCGATATGTTCTGCGGCCACGTGAATCTGATGACCGCGTTTCGCGAGATTGGAGATAAAACCGTATGCGACCAAGCCGTCGCCATGCGGGCGATGATCGGTCAGCAGATCGGAAGGATGGAGGATGAAGATCGCAAGCGGACATTGCACGTTACGTGCGTCGTTCGGGCCTCACAAGCGGAACCCGGCTTTGCGTGCAGGTTCGCATTGCGCTTGCACAACAAGACGCCGCAATGACGCTGGCTTCGCAACCGTGTTCGCTGCAGATCGGAATGACGGCGACGCCGGAGCACGCTGGCGGCGTCGACCGCTACTACTTCAGCCTCGTGAAGGCGTTACCAGCCGCAGGTATTGATGTCTGCGGTCTCGTTGTTGGCGACGCGGAGAGTATCACAGGGGCACGTGGCCCCGTCGAAAGCTTTGCCCCGGAGGGCGCCTCGATGTTGCGTCGCTGGCGCGGGCTGCGTGCCACCGTCCCGGAACGCGTCGCGAAGAGCGACATCGTGGTCTCGCACTTCGCGCCATACGCGTTTCCCGTGCTCGACTCGCTTGCAAAGCGACCATTCGTCAATCACTTTCACGGACCGTGGGCGCTCGAAGGCTTGGCCGACGGAGGGCATCCTCTTAAAGCACGCGTGCGAGGTCTCGTCGAGCGAGTCGTCTACGCACGCGCCGCGCGATTCATCGTACTTTCGCAAGCTTTTGCTGAAATCTTGTCGCGCGAATACGGCGTGCCCGCAAAGAAGATCCGCATCGTTCCAGGCGGCGTCGATCTGGACCGCTTCAGGGCACTCGGCTCGCGGGCCGAGGCGCGGATGCGTCTGGGCTGGCCTCTGGATCGGCCAATCGTCGCGACGGTGCGGCGGCTACGGCGCGCGAAAGGCCTAGAAAATCTCGTTGCGTCGGCCGAGGCGGTCGTGCGCGCCGTGCCGGACGTCTTCATCGCGATTGTCGGGACGGGTCCGCTGGCTGCTAAATTGCAAACGACGATCGCCGAGCGAGGACTGGAACGTTCGGTGCACTTAGCGGGACATGTCTCGGAGGAACTGTTGCCGTCGGTGTATCGCGCCGCAAACCTTTTCGTCGTGCCGACCATCGCACTCGAGGGATTCGGTCTCGTCGTGATCGAGTCGCTGGCCTGCGGAACGCCGGCACTGGTTACGCCAGTTGGAGGACTTCCCGAAGTCGTGGGCGATCTCGACCCGGCCCTCGTCTTGCCAGGAAGCAGCGCAACCGATCTCGCGCGAGGCATCACGCATGCTTTGACGGGAAAGCAACCACTTCCGAGAAGCGAACAGTGCATCGCGTACGCACAGCGATACGCTTGGGACCGCATCGCAGCCCGCGTCGCGGACGTCTATCGCGAAGTTTCTGTTTCGCAATAACGGGCAACGCTGGCTGCGGACGGGATACGACCTTTTCGAGAAAGCTTGCGTTATAGGCCTATGGCGGAAAAACGGTTCGGTAAATGTCTGCCGCGCTACGCGTAGCCTTCATCGATCAAGTCGGCGCAGCTGCCGGAGGTGCCGAGAAAACTCTCGGCTTGTTCCTCAAGCACCGGCCGACTGATATCGAGGCGACGGCGTTGCTCTTCGAGGATGGCGCGTTTGCCGATTATCTTCGGTCGCTCGGTGTCGCGGTCGACGTCATCGGCGTGGCGGCCGGTTTAAAGCAGTCCAAGCGTGAGAACATGCTGGCTAGCGGAGCGCTCGCCGTGCCTGCAGCGGCCTGGACGATCGCGGCGCAGTTGCGATTACGCCGCATCGATCTGATATACACCAACTCAATGAAAGCGCATCTCATTGGCGCGCTCGCAGGACGTTTGGCACCCGTGCCGTGCGTGATGCATTTCCACGATCTCGTCGAAGGTGCCGCGCTACGCGTGCTGCGAATCGCAGCGAAGGGCGGCTCGAAGCGACGGATTGCCTGTTCGCACGTCGTTGCCGACGCAATCGGCGTCGGCGCGACGAGTGCGATCTACGGGCCGGTCGAACTCGATGCATATCGTGACCTGCCCGCGCGTGGGGCGGCGCGAGACACACTAGGCGTACTCGACGATCTACCGGTCGTGACGCTCCTGGGGCGCATCAACCGCTGGAAGGGACACGACCGCTTTGTGCGTATTGCCGCGCGCGTTAACGCCGAAGTCCCGGCTCGCTTTCTCATCGTGGGCGCGCCGATTTTTCGCGACGCGGATTTCGTACCGGAGCTCGAGCGAATGATTTCAGATCGCGGGCTCGCGTCGCGCGTCACATTCGTGCCATGGGTGGACGACGTCAGGACGGTCTATGCAGCGACCGACGTCAACGTAAATTGCTCGACCCGTGAGCCGCTCGGCCGAACTGCTGCCGAAGCGGCGGCAGCCGGCGTTCCGACGATCTGCTTCGACGATAGCGGCGCGGCGGAGACGATCGTGGCCGGCGTAACAGGCGAAACGATTCCAGCCGCCGACGAAGAGCGATTCGCGCGAGCGATTCTACGTTACCTTCGCAACGAGTCCGAACGTGCGCAAGCCGGCGTGGAAGCCCGCCGCGCCGCGACGCAGTTCGATGCACCATACATTGCCGAAAAAATGGCATCCGTCATGCGCACGGCTGCGAGCGCATGAGCGCTCCGCAAGTCGCGATCGTTTCCGACCCGCTCGTGCAGCGGGGTGGGGCAGAACGGTGCGTCGAGGCGATGGCCGAATCGTTTCCGGACGCGCCGGTCTTCGCGCTCCTCTATTCGGCGCAGGATGGGCCGGCATCACTGGGCGCGCGAGTGATCCCCTCCGCGCTCAACCGGATTCCCGGCGCGACCCGGCGTCATCGCTGGTTACTCCCACTCTATCCGGCAGCGATCGAGAGTTTCGACCTCTCTGGTTACGACATCATCGTTTCATCGCATCATACCGCCGCAAAAGGCCTCTTGCGCGGCGCCAATCAATACCATCTGTGCTACTGCCACACGCCCATGCGGGCGCTTTGGGAACGGTCCTTCGAGGAACTGCAGACGGTGCCGCGCCCTGCTCGAGCGCTCGCCGCGGGATTACTTCGCCAGTTAAGAACTTGGGACTACGTGAGCGCTGCGCGCGTCGACGATTTCCTCGTCAACAGCGAGACCACGCGCGTACGCGTCGCCAAGCACTATCGCCGGGAGAGCACCGTACTGCACCCGCCAATAGACACCGATCATTTTCATCCCGGCGCTGCGAGCGAAACCGGCGACTACTATCTCGTCGCTTCCCGGCTCGTGCCCTACAAGCGCGTCGATCTCGCCGTCGCCGCCACCGCGGCGCTCGGCCGTCCGCTCGTCGTCGTCGGTACGGGACCGGGCAGCGGCGCGCTCCGGGCACCGCACGTCACCTACAAGGGTCACGTTTCCGATGCGGAACTCGTAACGCTGATGCGCCGCGCGCGCGCGATGATCTTTCCGGCTTTCGAAGACTTCGGCATGGCACCGGTCGAGATGATGGCATGCGGTCGCCCCGTCGTCGCGTTCGGCCGCGGCGGCGCGAGCGAAACGGTCATCGACGGCCTCACGGGCGTCCTGGCAGCCGAGCAAACCGTCGACGCATTCGTCGCCGCAATCGTGCGGCTCGAAAGCATGTCGTTCTCTGGTCCGCACATCAGAGCGCACGCTGAGGGTTTCTCGCGGGGACGCTACGTCGCGGCACTGCGCGCCGCTGCACTCGACGGCTACGCCCGCATGACCGAACAGGCCCGCATCCCGGCTTTGCTGCCCTGACCCAAAGACGGCACCTCGGCTCAGTCTACGTCTCTAGTAGCGGCGCGCTCGGCCGATCGGCGCCAGAAGCGACCGGTTACATCCGTGCGAACTTCGGCGTACATCGCTTCGAGCCGGTCGACGTGCGCGTCCCACGAGTAAGAGACCCGCGCATGGTCGACAAGCTTGCCTTGCGTGAGCGCATGTCGCCAATCGCCGCTAAGAAAATCGAGCACCGCCGCGGTGATGGCTTCCGGACTTCCGTCTTGCGTGATGAGGCGTGGCTCGATGTCCCGCAGGATCTCCGGCGTCGCTCCACTCGAAGTCCCGATAACGGGCGTTCCGCTCGCGATCGCCTCGACGGTGACCAGACCGAACGTTTCGAGCCGTTGCGACGGAACGATGAATACATCCGCGGCACGATAATAGTCAGGCAGGCTCTGCGCGAGATAGCCGATCAAACGCACGGCCGAGCCGAGCCGCAAGTTCACGATCTGAGCTTCCAAAGCCGGACGCTCGGGACCGTCGCCAGCAATCAGCAAGGTGGCGCCGGGATGGCGTGCGAGAATCGCCGGCATCGCAGCTATCAACGCTTGGAGGCCCTTGCGACGTTCGAACCGCGCCGCAGCGAACAAGAGGGGGCCGTCGCTGGCGTGCCCGATCGAGCGGCGATATAGGGCTTTATCGCCCCTGGGGGCAAACGTCTCGAGGTCGACAGCACCCCGTATCTTGCAAATGCGCTCTGGGGGAACGCCGAACCGCGCCAGCTGCCGGACCGAGAAATCGCTGAGTGCAACGACTCGCGCCGCCGAGCTAATGTCGGTATAGTCCACGGCGTATCGTAAGGCTCTTTTGGCATATAACAAGGGTCGCCGCAACAACCCCGGCATCTGTGCGAAGTCCTGGTGGAAGCCCTCGAGATCCCATGAGCCGTGGTACGTCCGTATGTGCGACGCGCCGCGTTTAGGCACCAGCGACGGCCCGAGCGCTGCATAGGCAAAATGCGAATGGATGATATCGAACGGCTTCGACGCGACGAGTTTCGCCATTGCTCCGCGAGCCTCGAAGACCGCCGGCTGACCTTTTCGACGCTCGCCCAAGCGCACGATTCTCACCGGCGAAGCATCAACGTCGCCTCTACCAGGCTTGAACGCGAGAATGGTTACGTCGTGTCCCCGCTCTGCGAGGCGTCGTGCGGTCGTGAGAGCCACGACTTGCATTCCGCCCCACGAATCCGCGTCGATCCGATCAACGATCTCGAGAATCCGCACACCAATGGCTACCTTACTCCCAACCACTTGTCAACGATCAGCCGACCCCGGCAAGGTTCGCGGCTCGCCTATTCTCACAGGAACCCCCCACATGGAGAGGCCCGATTTTTCCATGCCCGCGCGATTCACCCGGCATATCGAGCTTCAGGAAGGCCTTACTTACCTTCCCGTCGGCTACAGCCCGAGCATGGGCTCGGTAGTCTCGGCAAGCGTAGTTACTGGAAATAAGGCACCTGATCGATTTAGAATGATTCGCTTACCCGATCGATCGCGGCATCATGCGGCCCGGTGTTGCCGTTCGACTCATGGACGTGCTTTCTAGTGGCGGCCTCGGACGAAGGCGCAGCGCGCTGCGATTAAAGCGGCAATGCACCGAGCACTCTCCATTTGAGCGAGCGCACAACCGACCAAGATCAGATGGTCCTCTCCGCTCGTCGCTATCGTCGTCTTGCCAAACGACGGATCTCTTGGTAGTTCGCCGTTCTGAGCGTAGAATTTTCTTCCGTAACGAATGCGTCGACACGCGTGCGCGGAGAGCATATACTGCGCGGTGTGAACCCTAGAACACGTTCGAAGGCCTCTAAGCTCCCGACCCGTCTGGTGCGCTTCCTTGCATTGGTCCTTATAACACATCTGGCGGCGAGCGCGGCGGCGAAAGCCGAAACGGCGCAATCCGCAGGCCGCTTTGTCGATTCTATTGGCATGAACGTTCATCTCTCATACACGAATACGGCCTACGGAAACGTGCCGGAGCTTTCCCGAATCGTAAAGGACCTGGGAGTTCGCCACCTCCGCGACGGCATCACCACAGGCGATGCGGCTCCGTGTCGTATTGCACGCGAACTCGGTGAACGCGGCGTGCGCTTCGACTACATTACGCGACCCGGTATCGGGCGCGACGCCTTGACGGCGTGGGCGCGCTGCGTCGGTCCCGTGCTCGAAGCGTATGAAGGTCCGAATGAATACGACATCAGCCATCCACGGCAGGATACGAACTGGGTCACAACGTTGCAATCGTATCAACAAGAACTCTACAGTTCGGTCAAGGGAACGCCGGCGCTTGCGAAGCTCGCAGTGATCGGACCTTCGGCTACGACGGAACAGGCTTACCGCTCGATCGGCGATCTCTCGGCGTTCATGGACTATGGAAACATACACAACTACTTCGCCGGGCGAAATCCTGAAACCGGCGGCTGGGGCGATAACGGGTACGGCAGTATCGCCTGGAACACGCGCGTAGCGAACGTCGTTATGGGCGCGAAAACGATCGAGACGACGGAAACCGGCTATGGGACGTCATCGCAGAAGCCAGGCGTCCCATTGGACGTTCAAGCAAATTACGTTCCGCGGATGTTTCTCGAGCAATTCGCTCGCGACATCCCGAGGACGTATGAATACCAACTGCTCGACGGAGGAGGCGACGCCTTCGATTCGTTCGGGCTCGTCTCGAAAGACTTTCAGCCCAAACCCGCATACGACGCGCTTCGCAGCCTCATCGAGCTTCTCGAAGAGCCGGCCCTCGATCCTGCGACTGGGTCGATGAGCTATCGGCTTTCGGGTAGCCTCACAAGCGTACATCACGTGTTGCTAAAAAAACATGACGGACGCTATTATCTCGTGCTATGGCTCGCTGCCTCGGACTGGGATGTAAACACATCGCGTAGATTGACGGTCCCGCCGCAGAACGTTACGCTCTCAACTGACGGAGCGATGAAAGCGGCGACGCTCTATCAATACGATGCTCAGGATCGCTTGCGTCCCGTCAAGCGCTGGGGGGCGGTGGCGAGCCTCACCGTCGATGTCAAGGACTCCATATCCGTCGTCGAACTCGTTCCCGCGGATCGAAGAAGCGGACTCTAGGCCGTCTGCTGCTCAAGAACAGCCGTTCGCCGAAGCTTGCACCTGAGTGCTAACTGTGCTCAACAACGCCGATCGTTCGCTCGTCGAGAAGGTCAAGTACATTCGCGTCGACGCCGATGTCAAACTTTCGCGCAAAGTATTTCTTGGACTCGACGATCCCAGGCACGTCGGCACTGCTAAGAATGTCGGGACTGAACGCATCCTCGTCACTCCACTTCGCGTAGTGCCCGTCGTTGCCGGTTAGAGAAAAAGGTGCGTCGCATAAAATCGTTTGGAAAAATGCTTCGTCCGGCAACAAGGTCCGCTCTCGAAACCACGTAACGACGTCCGGCCTCTGTCGAACGAACGTGCGCACGTATTCGAGAGATCTTCGAGACAACGTCCACCATTGGTTTCCTTTTCGTACCGCCAGGCCGCCGGCCGATACACGTGACGACATTCGAACGCCGATGCGGCAGCCTATACGGCCCGTCGTAAATCTCAATAGCGGTTGGAAACGAGAGATCAGGTGTAACACGTAGAAAACACGATGCGCGAAGCGGCTCTCGAATTGTCTTGGCAATCGAAAGTACGCAACCCGATAGCGGTCCAGGCTGGTCGCACGAATATCGGAATAGTCGATGGCTCCATCGCCCACGGACTCGAGGCTCTGCTCGAACTCAAACAACGAGCGGCTCGGATAGTCCTGGCCAGACATGAATGTCACCCACTCAAAGTCGCGTCCACGCTCGAAGAGCTGATCGATGCCGTTGAGAGCGAGTTGTACGAGCGAAAATCCGCCCCATTCCCCGGTAACCCACTTATCGACGAACTCGACGTTTGGATCGTCCGCAAAGAGTTCGCGTGAAAGGTCGCTCTTGGAGTAATCGTGGTGAATTAGAATAAGGCTAGACGGGCGTTGCGCGCGAATGCGGCGCACGAGTCGGACGACTTGGCTCGGTTCGCGGTGCGATGCGATAAAGTAGACGACGCGGGCGTCGTGCGTTGACGCCGAAGGCGGTGTGTTATGCCTCATCGCGCTATCGTTTCGCGGGTCCGTTAGGGGCGCGATCCGTCGGCAGGCCGTACCCTTTCTTCAGCCAAACGATCGCCTCACCCAACATCCACCAAAGCCGCCAGAAAGGATCGAGGGGCGTCCGTTCTTCGGGAAGTTTTTCGTAGAAGTACAGCATGTTGCGCCAACGCTGGATGATCAATCGCCGTTGCTTCAATCTATTCGCCGGCGATTCATGGTGCACGACGTGCGCTGAATCGGCGAGATACAGCTTCCCGTGGCGCACTGCCCGTTTCGAAAACTCGAAGTCCTCGCCATAGCTGTATTCCACGAGATTTGAATCGAAACGCTCGTGCTCGAACAGTGTCGTCCGGAACGACATGGCACAGCCGTGTACGCGTGCGAGCTCGCCCTCGTCGTTGATCGCGCCGAGCCGGTTATCGAAAAACCCCCGATAGAAGATGTCCTCCCAGCGCCGCCACAGTTGATTACCGATCCCAGGCGTCTCAACCAGGATGCGCTCCGCCGGCGTCTTGACGACGCATTGAAAGCCGATTGCCCCCGGCTTGGCCGCAAATGCCTTGCGGAGTCCCGCAACGACGTCGGTCTTGAACTCCGCATCGTCGTCCAAGAAGAGAACGATATCGGTCTCGAGCATTTCGATGGCGACGTTGCGAGCGTTGGTCAAGCCGCGAATAGTCGGATCGTAATGATGAAGCAGATTCGGTTCTAGGGTAATATCATACGGTAGAGCGGACTGGTCGACGACAATGACTCGATCGGCTTGCGTCGGCTGAGCGCGAATCGATGCAAGTAGTCGCGCGAAGTCTGACGCTCGATCTTTCGAAGCGACGACGATCGTAATTGACTGCAAAGTCCCGTCCGTAACCGATCCTGCGAGCCGTGCACGGGCGCTACCGATCATCTCGACCCGCCGTATCTTGCGCGAAGGATCACCGGTCGCATTATGATTACGGATTACGGTCGCGAAAATCAATAACGCGACCATAGCTCACCGCGATCAACCGAGCGCAGCCCCTCCGCCGATCCAACGCGCGAAACGCTGACCCGAGCGCATAAAGCGGCGAGGCGGCAAGTCGCGATACTTCACGCCGAGATATCGCAACAGTAAGAGCAACCGCAGACGCGCGAACTGTACGACGTCCGCGAAGCTGCGTGTTCGACTCACATCACGCGAGAGAAACAGGGTGTTCTGGACGACCATCCCGTCGTAGAAATCCCTACGACCGCGCAATACGGACTCCCGGAGCGCTCGGTACACGCCTGGCAGCGTGGGATCGTTGAACGCGACGACCGACCGTGGCGCCAGGCGCGGTAGATAGCGCGAGAGATCGGCTCTGACGTCTTCGTACCGATGCGAACCATCGACAAAGAGAACGTCAATCGAGCGCGGCAGTTCGTCAATGGCCTCAGTCGACGTCTTGCGCATCGTCCGCACTTTCGAGCTCACTCCTGCCCGCGCCAAATTCGCCTCGAATTCCGCAAACGTATCAGCGACGCCGTACTCGGAAACCAAATCGACGGCGGTCGTATCGTGCGGGTCGATCGCGAAGACCGTTCCAGCCCGGTCGGCGAGCCCGAGCGCCAGTGCGATCGTCGAGCGCCCCTTCCACGAGCCGATCTCGACAATCGTCAGCGGTTCGCGAAGCGGCGGAAATGCAGAGACTGCCTCGCTCAACTGCTTCGCTTCAGCCAATCCGAACCAACCGTCGATGCCCTCAAGCGCTTTGGCTAGTTCAGTTTTACGTACGGTGGATAGCAATGCGAATCTCCTCAACATATTGGTCGGTGCGCACGATTACGCGTCGGCGCTCAGTCGTGCGTGCAGCTTTAGCCGAAGCCCAGACAAGCCGATGCGAATCCGTGTTTCATCGAACCGCCACGCCCCGCAGGTCCAGGTCAGCCAGAGAAAGAGCGCCCCGTAGACGAGGCCGTCCGCACCGATCGTGGCAACCCCGAGCAATTTGTGCGCGAACAGCGACCGCGCCGTTTCGATTCGGACCAGTTCGGAAAGTGCAAGCGAGGACGCTATGCCCGCTGCGGATATCCGAAGCGAAGTCGCGCCGGTCGCCGGCCACCACCGCGTTCCGTTCATGCGATGGTACACGACCGAGAAGCACACGCAGACCGCACCAGAGGCGATCGCAATCCCGGCGGCGACGCCGACGACGCCAAACCGCGGCGCCAAAACCAAGGCCGCAACGGCGTTGACCCCTGCTCCCACCGCCGCGCAGAGGGTCTCGAGCTCCGGCTTGCCGATCGAACGAAAGATCGTCATGCCGATCGTCGCCGTGCTGCCGACGACGTAGCCGATTGCCAAGAACAGGACAATCCCTTGAACGAACGGATACTCGCTCCCGAGCCAGACGTGCATGATCGGGACGCACGCGGCCCAAAAGAACCCCGCAAGCGCCGTCGTCATCGCCATCAAATATAGACTGCCGATCACGTACATCCGATCGACGGCTGCGGCGTCGTTGCGCGTATCTGCAGCGACCGCCGCGGGCGAAACGGCGGCGACCAAGTAATTCGGTAAGGTTCGTGAGATGAAGGCGAGTTTGCCTCCGACTTCATAGAACGTCACGCTCGCTACCCCGACGATACCGGCAGTGATGAAACGGCCGATGTCGAAGGTCACGAGATTGCAGACAGCGGTCAATTGCGTCCAGCCGCCAAAACTGAACATCCGTCGAACGATGACAAGCTCGTACTTCCACGCCTTATGCCAAATGGGGCCAAAGAGGCGGCGGGCGGTAATATATTGCAGCAGCGTGGTTACGACCATCTGGATGCCCTGCGCCGCGATGACGCCGTTGAGCCGCCAACCCAAATGCAACAGCACCGCAATCGAGACGGCGTAGAACACATATCCGATCAAGTTGTTGCGAACGGCCAGGTCCATCCGATGCATCGAGACGACTATCGAACCCGGTACGCCAAAAATCATCGACGCGATGAGAAAGCTGAAGAGTATCCTAAAAACACGTACTCCATTTTCGTATTCCGCGGGCGGCATTTTGAAGAGATGCACGAGGGTCGGGGCAAGGAGAAACACCGGCACGGCTAAGACGAGACCGAACACGACGTAGAAGAGCATCCCGAAAGACACGACTTGTCGCGCCGCGGCGTGGTTCCCCAGTTCCGCGTATTCGGTGATGAATTTTACGAAGCTGCCTCCGACGCCAAAGTCGAGTAAGCCGAGGTAGCCCGCCATCGAGCCGACCGTTGCCCACAGCCCGAAATCTCGAAATCCGAGCGAGTTGATGATATAGGGAGTTAGGACGAACCCGACGACCATCATCGAAATGCGGGCGCCGGCCCCGGTCATGCCGTTGATCGCGACGCGCTTAAAGCCGCTCCTAGCGCCAGCCCTAGTCGAGGTGCGCCCTTTCACGCCCCGTGAGCCGGACGTCGGTTCGCAAAACCTAGGGGCGCATTCGCGAGAATCCCGTTGCGTCCGAGCACGATGGCCAGCGTTAACCAGAAGAACAGTCCCGAGAAGCCGTTGTGGTGATCGCTCGAAACGTCGAGTCCGACCAGCGCTAACTGCAGCGCGAAAATCGACGCACCGATCGCCGCCTCATGCTGCAATCCCGTTCGTTTAGCTCGTCGCCAATACCGGAATGCAAAGGTAAGCCCTGCAGCGATCGTGGCCAAATAGCAAATCGTACCGAAATATCCCATCTCAAGGAGACGGGCGACGTAACCGTTATCGAAGTCAACGGTCGTGCCGCTCGTCAGCTTCGCCGCCGTACCGACGACCCCGAGGCCTTGCCCGATCGGCTCGGAGAGCGCGTTTATGAGAATGGTGCCCAGGTACTGTTGGCGATTTGCGTACGAGTCGTCGTTCGAAATGTCGGTCAGCGAGCTAAAGCGGCGCGAGATGCTCTGCCCAGCTTGCCCGCTGCCAAGCAGCTCAGAGGCATTGAACACCAAGACGGTTCCTAAAATGCCCACGCCGGCGAAGATCATGAGATTGCGCGCTCGCCTGGGACTCATAACGATATAGGCGAGAACGCCGAGCGCGAATGCGAGCCAAGAACTGCGCACCATCGTGAGAGCGAGCGTTCCAACCAACAGCGTCAATTGAGCGATCTGCACGGGCTTAATGCGTCCAAGCCGGGGCAGACTGAGCAAGATAACCGTGACGAGAAAGTCGGCGAACGTACCGGGCCCATTGAGCGTACTGAAGGGACGCAGCATAAACGGCTCAGGGAGCCCGATGCTCACGATATGCGCGTGTCGCATCCAGGCTTGATCCCAAGGGGGCGGCGACACGAACTGAAAAACTCCATACAGCGCAATCGGCATCGCGAGCCAGAGTAAGAAACCGGAGATTTTATCAAACACTACCGCGCTCGGCGCATCGACGGTCGCCAGCCACAGGCCAAAGAGCGTCGGCAACACGAACTCGACGAATGCGTAGGTCGTAGCGAACTTATCTCCATTGGCGATACCAACTGCAAAGGAACATGTAAAGCCGCCGAACCACAGCCATGCGCATATGGCCATCGCTCGATGCAGTTTTTTCGCTCGCAGGTAGAGGAACGACGCGGCGAACGGCAGGAGCGAAAGCAGCGGGACAATACTGATGAGGGAGATCGAGTTGTAGCCCAAACGGAAGTCGACCAGTCGCCGGACTTCCGGAATGAGGGTCCACAGCAGCAGCACCGAGTATGCAAAGACCCACGGTCGCGCGCGAAGCCAGCTAACAGAGGATTCGAGCGGCGTGCGCGAATGCCGCACTGCCTGCGCAGTCGCAATCATTGCACGCGCTCGTACGACACCACGTCGTCAGACCGGCTGTAACGTTTCATCCATAAACCACGCGTACGTGCGACGCAACCCCTCGTGCAGCGAAATTTTCGGCGACCAACCGAGACTCCGCGCCACCGATATCACGGGACGACGGCGTTGCGGATCCTCAGGTCGCGCCGGAAGGGACTGCATTTGCAGCGGGATGCCTAGCGTTTGCGCAAAGACGGAGGCAATCTCATTGATGGACTGCTCCTCCTCGCTGCCCAGGTTGACCGGCTGGAGCCCCGCGGCCCGCGACTCGGAGACGCAGCATAGGCCGTCGATAAGGTCGTCGATGTACGTCAAGGAACGCGTTTGCCGGCCGGTTCCATGAATCGGCAGCGGCCGTCCCTCCCGCGCGGCACTAAGGAACGCCGGCAGTAGGCGACCGTCACCGATATCCATGCGTGGACCGTAACAGTTGAAGATGCGAACGATGCGGCCATCGAGCCCGCGCTCGCGGACTGCCACTGAAATCGCTGCTTCACCGAAGCGCTTGCCCTCGTCGTAACAGGCGCGGGGTCCGATCGGATTGACGTTACCGAAATAGCTCTCCGGCTGCGGATGAACGAGGGGATCGCCGTATACTTCGGAGGTCGACGTGAACAGGAGAGCAGCGTGATGTTCGAGCGCGAGTTCGATTAACGCCATCGTGCCCATACCATTGACCGCGAGCGTTTCCCAAGGATAGGCACCGTACGCCTCAGGGCTCGCGGGCGAGGCAAGATGGAAAATCTTCTCCAGCGGTTCGCTCGTCGCCGAAGCGATCGCGGCGCGAAGGCGGTCCAGCGGCGCAGCAACGTCGTGATAGATGAACGTTGCCTTGCCCGTCGCGAGCGGTCCTTCGAGATTAGCCAACCGCCCCGTAAGCAGATTATCGATAACGATCACGTGTTCGCCAAGCGCGACGCGCCGATCGACGAGATGGCTACCGACGAAGCCGGCGCCCCCCGTGATAAGGGTTGCCATGCGGTCTATCCGGCGACCCCGACCTTCTTCTTATTGAGGCGGGGCATCGGCTCGAGCGCCGGTTGCGCCGCACGAATCGTTTCCGTATCGAAGTTGCTCGGACGGCGAGGCGCTTTGGTGGGGACTACGCCGACGATCGCGTCTCCCAGTTCGGCTGCGAGCTGTCGATCCGCTTTTGTGGGCTTACGACCCATCCGAACTGCTACGAGTACCGAGTCGGCTGCGCGAGCCAGCTCGAGCGCGTGACCCGACGCCGGAATCGATTCGACGTCGACGACGATAACGTCGTATTCCGAACGCAATTCTCGTAGGAACGCGACCGACTGCGTCCTCGCCGCAGAATATCCGTTTGCCGCCGGCAAGTGCGCAATATTGAGATTCGGCTCGCGGGCCACGCGCAGTACGGACGCATTCTGCGCGCTGTAGGCCTGCGGCATTCGCATGCTCAGTTCATCTGCGATCGTCGCCGTCGACGTCGCGCCGACCAATAGCGTCGAGCGCCCGGCTTCGGCGTAGGCACGGGCGAGCCCGCAAGCCAGGAACGTCGTTCCGTCGTTAGGCTGGGCCGAACCGACCGCTATAACGGCGGCTTCAGGGCGGCGCGACTCGACGGTCACGCGGAGGATGCGAAAGCTCTCTTCGAGTTCGTACATGCTGAGCTCCTAACCGATTGGGTTAAAGACAGGGCGCCCGTAAAGGTCTTCGATCGACTCAGACGTGCGTAGACGGTTATCCGCACCGTCGAACAGGAATGCTAGTGTGATCGCTAGCCAGAGGAATGAGATTGCAAACGCGGCGCCGAGCACCGCGGGACGGGACAGGATTGTTGGCGAGGCGACGGTTGCGCGATCGATAACGATCAGCGAGTCGATCGTGCCCGCTTGCGCGCGATCGGCCTGCGCCGCGGCGAGCCGCGAGTTCAATTCGCCGTACGCTGCTTCTTGAGCCGTACGGTCACGTCGCAATGCAGCCATCGACGTGCCCGCATCGTGGCTCGCATTTAGGTGGCCGAGTAGCGCGGAGATCTGGGTCCCGATCGTCTTGAGCTGCGCTTCATCGTTCGCTAGCGCGCCGCGCGCCTTGTTGGCATCGAGCAGCGTGCTGACGTAGGTCGAACTCTTCGCAGGATTGCTCGTCTCGCGCTTGACGGCCGTGTCCAAACTCGCGTTCTCGCGACCGACTTGTTCCGCGAGGCCGGGCAAGCCCGGATAGTTCTCCGTATAGCCTGCTTTTTGCAGATTGTATTGCGCGAGATCCTTACCGTACTGAGTCTTGAGCGCTTCGACGACCGGATCGTTCTGTACGATCTCTTTGCTCGCGAGCGCCTTCGAGAGTGCAGGACGGGCGGCAGCAACGGTGGCCGCTGCGGCGTCTCCGCGCATCGTCGCTTCGACGGTATTACGCTGTTGCTCGAGTGCGATCAACTGCGTGTTGATTGCCGTGGTCCCGGTGTCGGGCGTCACGTATGGATCCTCGCTCGAGATCTTGGCAATCCGCAGGTCGAGCGCTTGAAGCTTGGTACGGCGATCGGTAAGCTGACTCGCAAGGTCGCCTATTAACGTGTCGTAACGCCGGGTGGCGATGTTCTTGTTGTACTCTGCGAGCGCTTGCGTAATGGCGTTCGCGCCGGCGATGGCTCGCTCTGCTTGACGATCCGAGAACGTTATGGGCAGCACGTCGGAGTCGAAAACGGGCTTCGCCTTGATCTGCTTATTGAGCTGTGATGCCTCGTCAGCGCTCAAGCGCAGCTTACGCGCGACCTGATCGAGAACGGCCTGGCTCGTGAGCAGCGTCGGCAGATCCTTCTGCGTCACCGCCGACTGCGTCGGGTCGCGTCTGGGGTCGAGCGGCGACGCATTGGTGTTCGACGAGGCGACGGAAAGGACAGTCGACGTCGCTTGGTACTTGCGTAAGAGCGGTAACGCTACTAGATAGAGCGCGAAGCCGACGATTAAAACTGCCGCGATAATGAGGTATTGCCGGCGAACCATCTCGGCAAAAGGTTTGATGTTCATAACGTCTCCAGTTAGCTCACAGCCGCAAGGCTAATGCCGGCGCTCGGCTTGCGACCGACGCCGCGATAGCGCAGGCCGGCCGCCGCCATCGCGTCGGGATCGAGAACGTTGCGGCCATCGACGACGACACCTTCTGTGAGCCGCCCCGCGATTGACCACGGTGGGATTTCGCGAAATTCCGGCCATTCCGTTAAGAGCAAGAGCGCGTCTGCTCCCTCGAGCGCCGCCTGAGCCGAGACGGCTATGCTGCAACCGGAGTCGGGAGGCAAGTCTCGGACGGCTGGATCGTAGGCGATCATCGCCGCGTTGCGTCCCTTGAGGTCTTCGATGATGCGCAACGCAAGCGAATCACGCACGTCGTCGGTGCCCGCCTTAAACGCGAGTCCCCAGATCGCGATGCGTCGGCCCTGCAACCCGCCGAGTTCGGCTTCGAGAATGTCGACGATGCGTTTTGGCTGTTCTTTATTGATCCGAAGCGTCGCCGAGAGCAACTCGCGTCCGACGCCGTGCTGTCCGGCGACGAAGTGCAGACTCTTGACGTCCTTTTCAAAGCAGGGGCCACCGAAGCCGATGCCCGGCCTCAGAAACGCGCCACCGATTCGCTTGTCATGACCGACTCCACGTAGCACCGCATGAGCGTCGGCTTCGAGCACGTCGCACATGTTGGCGACTTCGTTTGCGAAGCTAATTTTGAGCGCAAGGAATGCGTTAGAAAATCCCTTGATGAGTTCGGCGTTGCAATACGACGTGATGAGCACCGGCCGCTCTAGCGATGCGAGCAGATTCGCGTAGCGCTGGCCCGTCTCGTGAGAGTTTGCACCGACGACGATGCGGTCGGGATCGAGAAAGTCCGGGACCGCCGAGCCTTCGCGTAAGAATTCCGGCGCGTAGACGAAATCGACACGATTCGTCGCAGCGAGCAGTTCCGTCGTTCCCGCCGGCACGGTCGAGCGCAGCACCATGACCGCGTTCTTCGGACGGCAGGCCACGAGGGCGGCGACGGCCGACTCGACGTGCGAGAGATCGGCCGAGCCGTCGTCGCCCGAGGGCGTTCCGACGCAGATGATGATGAAGTCCACACCAGCGACGGCAGAACGCAGATCGTCATAGAATCTGATGTTGCCCGTCCGCAAGTGTTGGGCGAGCGCTTCATCGATGCCCGCTTCCCGGTACGGCGCCACGCCGCACTGAAGCGCGCGGATCCGTTCCGGAATGATGTCATAGCCCGTGACACGATGCCCGAGGGCCGCGAAGCCGATGGCGCTCGCCATGCCGACGTAGCCCGTGCCAACGATGCAGATTTTCTTGCTGGTCGTAATCATCGGGGACATAGACTCCTAGTAAGCGCCGTTAGTGGAGAAGAGCGCGCCGAAGGTCCGTAGCACGAGTTGGCTGTCCGTCGTAGTAGAAGCGGTCCGGATATACTCCAAGTCAATTTTCGTCGCTTCGGGCCGATGGAGCGGGATTTGTGAGCGGCACGACGTTTGCCAAAGCCCCGTGATACCGGGCTTGACGAGATGACGAAGGTGCTGCCACGGAAGGTACGAGTCCACGACGAACGGCATTTCGGGTCGAGGGCCGACGATCGCCATGTCGCCGCGCAGCACGTTGAATAGCTGCGGAAGCTCGTCGATCGAGGCCTTACGCAGCCACTTACCGACCCTCGTCACGCGGCTGTCCTTGTTGGTGGACGGCGAGAGTGCGTCGCCGCAGGCGTCCGTACGCATGGTGCGCAGCTTGTAGATCGTGAAGGGACGTCCGAACCGGCCGACGCGTTGCTGCTTGAAGAGTACCGGAGCACCGTCCTCGAGCCAGATAGCAACTGACGCTAACGTCAGAATCGGGCTGGCCAAGGCGAGTGCCATTCCCGCGATGGCAACGTCGAAGGCGCGCTGCCGAACCGCGTACGCTGCATCGTGGCGGAATGCGAGCCTGAGATGGTCGTTCGCTGACCCGGATTCAACCATATTCAAAATCTTAGGAAGAATCCGAGCGACCCGATCGCCTGCCAAACCGAGCTTATATTGAACGTGCTGCCTTGCGGGACAAAGACGAGATCGCCATCGGCGAGCACAGGGTTCTGGCCGTCGGCGCCTTTACTGAGTTTGTAGAGATCGTACTGCGTTTTCACGCCGGCGTGCGTCACTTGCACAGCCCGGAGGTTCGCATATTGGTCGGGCCCTCCGGCATAGTAGATCGAACTGACCAGCGTCTCGCTGCCGCGCAATAATGTCTCACCGGGTTTCTTGACGATGCCAAGCACATCGACGCGAGGCGCGCGAGGCACGACGATCTGGTCGCCATTCTGCGCAGGCTGTGAGAACGGCACACTGCCGAGGGATACGGTTTGCGGATCGCTTCCCGGTTGCTGCAGTGACATTTTCGTTTGCGTTGCGGTCTGATTCAAACCGCCAACCTGGTCGATCGCTCGCGAGAGCGGGTCCGTGAGATAGAGAAACGCCGTCCCGGGACGCGCGACGTCTCCCGTAACTCGCACGGCGACCGGTTTGTTATTGAGTTGAATCGTATCGTCGGGCTGTAGCGTCGGGCCTGGGTTTCCAGAGTCGCGCAGCGAGACGATATTGAATGGACCGAGCTGCCGCTCTTCTCGCATGATCTTCACGGTGCGGTAATCCACCGGACCGTCCTCGAGGTTGATCTGTGGATTCCGGGCGGCTTGCGCTTGCGTGTCATAGCCGTTAACGGGTGGCGGACTCGACGTCGCCGCTCCCGGGCCGGTTATTGGAGCTTGTAATTCGTCGAGTGCACTCGTCAGCGTCTCGCCCGGCCGATAGCGCAAAACGCCGCCTGGACCACCGGCGACGAAAATCGAATCGCTTTGCTCCTGAAGAGCAACGACGACAGCCGGCTTTCTTACAAAGGGCGCGAGGCGGCTCTGCACGCGCGCCGCGAGCTCGGCAGGGCGCACGTTCTGTGCCGCAACGGTTCCGGCGAGTGGCAGCGAGACATTGCCGGCGGAGTCGATCGTCGACGTCACCGAGAGCTCCGGGTGATTGAAGACTGTCACAGCAACCTTGTCGCCTGGATGCAGCGCTGCGAGGGCGGCCACGCCGCAGATGATTTCGAGCGAAGCAACGATGAGGGCAACTCGCCCCCCCAGTCGACGCACGCGGTAGCGTCCGCTGATGTTCATGCCAGTCTTTCGATCATTCGATCAAACATCCAAACGATGGAGTCGTTTTTGAGATCGGGAACAGTTGCAGTGTTTTGTCCGGCGTCGACAGCGGGCTTCTTTGCCGCGCCGTTGCCGCCGATCGCCGAAACGAGCGTTTCACCCGGCTCGTACGCGAGCACGCCGATCGTGGAGCCGCTTACGAAGACAAACTGCCCTTGCTCGATCAAGCGCACGTCTGCGGCAGGGTGATTGATGTACGCAGTGAGGCGGTGCTCGATGATTTGCGATGCGGCTGCCGGGGTGAGACCACCCACGGGCACCGCGCCGATCACCGGGACCGGGAGCGACCCGTCGCTGTTGACAACCGCTTGCGTAGAGATGTCAGGATGGTTGTAGACCGTCACCTGCACTTTGTCGCCGGTGTGGAGCGGCACGCTCGGCGACGGACTTGCCGAAGCGGCGCTGCTAACCGGCAGCAATGCGCCGCCGACGAAACCGGCGAGTACGAGTGACGACAGAAGCATGCGCACGCCTTGGACGCATTGCCGCTTAGGACGGGCGACGCTCATGTTCATCACAACCTCTCGATCAGCGTTGGGAGCGTTTAGGTGATTAAGCATACGCGGTCGGGTTGGGACAGATGCGAGCCTTGAGTTCTCAAGCTTTGAACGTCCACTCGGGTGAACTATAGCGCATCTATCACGCGCAATGGAAGTACCACCCGACAAAACCCGGGCTCACGCCGTCATACCGTTGGCCTCTCAACGTGCACTGCGGTTAACGGCCTGACAGTACGCAAAGTTGCGAAAAGATCGGTTTTCTCGCACGGCTGGAGGCGCGCGTAAGTTTCTTCCGCGGTCTACGCAAAAGCAATAGGCATTAAGTATCGCAGGTTTCGCTTAATCCCGCGATAAGCATAAAGTCCCGGTCGCGGCGGAATCGGTGAAGGTTTAACGTCCGATGCCGCGCAGGCGTTCCATCGACCGGCAGCGCCGGGGGACGCGCCCGGACACATGCGAGCTGGGAGCAGACAATTGAGAATGATTCTTGTTTGCTGCGTGGCTCGACGCGGATACCGTTTCTCGCCGGTCGGCTAGAGTCGCTCCCCCAGGAACGGCGCAAGCCCCTCGGCTGCAACGCGCTCTTGGCGCATCGAGTCGCGGTCGCGCACCGTTACCGTCCCGTCCTCGAGCGATTGGTAGTCGACCATGACGCAAAACGGCGTCCCGATCTCGTCCTGCCGGCGGTACAGCTGCCCGACATTGCCTTCATCGTACTGCGTCCGGGCGTGCGGCCGCAGGTCCCGCTCGATGTGCTTCGCGCGCTCCACGAGACCCGGCTTATTGCGGGCGAGCGCGAAGACCCCAACTTGAACCGGGGCTATTTTGGGATGGAAGCGCAGAACGATGCGCCTGGTTTCCTTGCCCGTGCTCTCATCGAGGACGCTCTCGTTCTCATAGGCGTCGATGAGCATTGTCAACGTCGTGCGGTCCACACCCGCGGAGCTCTCGATGAGGATCGGCGTGTATTTTGTCTTCGTTGACTCGTCGAAGAATGTGAGGTCTTTGCCCGAGAGCGCCATGTGCGCGTCGAGATCGTACGTGCCCCGGTGCGCGATCGACTCGAGCTCCCCCCAGCCCCATGGGAAAAGGTACTCGACATCGGTGCCGGCCCTGGCATAGTGCGGCCGCTCTTCCGGGGCGAGCTCGTAAAACCGTAGTCGCTCGGCGCGGACCCCATAGGCGCTATACCAGCGCTTGCGGGCGCTCACCCACCGCTCGTACCACGCGAGATCCCCACCGTCGTCGGGAACGAAGAATTCGAGTTCCGCCTGCTCGAACTCGCGTTGCCGAAAGGTGAAATTGCCCGGCGTAATCTCGTTGCGGAATGATTTTCCGATCTGAGCGATACCGAAGGGCGGTTTCTTCCGAGCGCTTTGGTAAATGTTTTTGAAGTTGACGAAGATGCCCTGAGCGGTCTCGGGACGCAAGTACGCGAGGGAGGCCGAATCTTCCATCGGACCTATCGCCGTTTGCATCATCAGGTTGAAATTCCGCGGCTCGGTCAGCGTGTGACTCATACCGCAGTCCGGACAACGCTCGAGCGACCCGAGATGATCGGCGCGAAAACGGTGCTTACAGTTTTTGCAGTCGACGAGACGATCGTGGAACTGCGCGACGTGACCCGACGCGATCCAGGTGTTGGGATGCATGATGATCGATGCATCGAAGCCGACGACGTCGTCGCGCAGCTCGACCATCTCACGCCACCAGGCGTCCTTCACATTGCGCTTGAGAATCGACCCGAGCGGTCCGTAGTCGAAGAACCCGCCGATGCCGCCGTAGATCTCGCTCGAACCGAAGATGAACCCACGACGTTTGGCGAGCGCGGTGATCTCGTCGAGCGTCACGCGAGCAGCGCCTTCCATTACCATCGTGCTAGCGTACGCGGGTTACGTCGCGGCTTCCGCCCGTTCAGAAGCGCGCCTCCGATCGCGCGGGACGCCCCGAATAACGCCGTCCACGCCACTCGACGCCGCGGCCCGAGAGGACGCGCCGCGTCGAGTTCGCCATGATCGCCGCAAAGACGGCCGTGCCCAGCGGCTGCAACAGGGCCGCCACTGAAGGCATGCCGACCATACGAATCCCCCGCTGCGACGTCGCCACGATCGACGCGGCCGCGGCGAGCGCCTCGAGCGCTTCATAGGGGCGCCGGCGCAGTGCCGCGCGCACCGCGAGTATGGAAGGTGCACTCAAAGCCGACATGACGGTCATGCCGAGGAAGAGCGACGCCAAACTCCCTTCGGCACCAACGTACAAGTTTTTCGTAAAACCCGCCCAGATTTCGCCGAGCGAATGGTACATGCGCACCTGCGCGAGTCGCATGCCGCCGCCGACCAGTAAGCGAAAACGCCCGTCCGCTTTGAGCCGCTTCGCGAAGCGGAGATCCTCGACGAGCTCGCCGCGCAGCGCGG
>JAABUQ010003004.1_pt1 | contig 31976 bp, 30 predicted proteins | sample 5560001 | NCBI WGS metagenome assembly JAABUQ01 (sample SAMN10711888, study PRJNA513371) | rock metagenome | isolation source: Antarctica rocks | place: Antarctica: Victoria Land, Finger Mt nord | collected 2015-12-18 | reverse complement strand
GGCAACCAGAATCACATCTCCAGCCGTTTGCTGCAACCTCGATAGTAAATTTTGTACCGTTGCTTCCCAAGCACGATCGTCTTGCTCCAACCAATTAGCCACCCAAGTCCCAAGAGAGTCAACGATCAGGCAACTAGTGGTAGGAGCCGTGTCAATAGCTTCTACTAATTTGTGGGACACTTCTAATATTGCCCAATCTTGGGGGCGACGGATGCGGTGTTGTTCAATTCGCTCAAGCCACTCTCGATCGGTTGAGTCAACTTGAGCTGTGGCAATGTAAATAACCGCTTTCCCTGACTGTACCGCTAGAGTTTCTGCCCATTCACTTTTACCAGATCTAGTTGGTCCTGTAACTAGAATGACTTTACCTGAAGGATTTATTTCAAGCTGCATTTAAATAGGTATAGGGAGTTTCGATCGTATTGGATGTAATATTCAGCTATTATTTCTCCAGTGCATAATTACTCAAAAGATTATGAAACCAAACTTAAAAGGAATTGAGGCAAGTGTAGCTTATTTACGGAATGTCAGTACTACATCCTCTGCTAGCGCAAATGATACTAACCATTTAACAGAGACACTTGAAATTTCTAGTCTGCCAATAAAAAGTACTGTTACTGAACCTATTGAAGGTAAAAGATTAGACTTAAAACCTGAGCCTTCTGTTCAAACACAAGATAACTCAAATCAAACCCCCTCCTTGCCCGATTTAGATTCTAGATTTGATAGTAATCAAAACAAGAACAACCCGATGGGAACAAACCCATTACCAGAAGAATTAGCAGACCTCACCACTGATAGGACAAAATTACAACAAATTGTACAGCAAATACAACATCTCTATTATGAAGGTCCGCTAGTAGATGGTTGGTTAGAGTTCAATCCTCGCTCAATTCCTGCTGGCTACCACCTTTGTGGTTTGGATGCAGAAGGAAAGATGTGGACTCATCCTTGCCCTCCAGAGCAACTACCCAGTGTTAGTCTAGCGATCGCTCGTTACCAAAAAATACTTCAACTATTAAAGCACAAGCGGCAGATTGAGAAGATCCTCAATTCCCTTATTCATTCATCCCCCGATAAGTAGCAACCGCTGAAGGTGAAATCCGATTTAGGTAACGGAATATCCAATATTTGAACACAGTGTCTAGGATGACTGGAAATGTAGCGATGAAAAGTTTGATGAAGCTGTCATTTTCAGGTAGTCCAAAATGGCGAGACGTGCTAGACAGTAGTACATCCCATCCTTCCGGAGAATGAAAGCCAACAAACATATCTGTAAATAATATAATCACGAACGCTTTAGCACTGTCGCTCAGACCGTATACAATATCATCAATAAATGACTTTAGGATGGCTATTTCACGCTTGCTGGCGTAGACAATCCAGCCAAATACTCCCAGGGATAATATATCTGTGATGATATTTTCTATAGCATTATCGCCAACAGTACGATAGGATTCTGCGATTTCGCGTGCCTTCTCTTTTTTTTGTTTTTCTATCTCTTCTTGAGAAAATTTCGGCACTTCACTGATTAAGTTTTGAAAATTTAGTCTTTCTTCAAATATTTGTAGTTCTTCCAGAGCTTCTTTTTCTAAATCAAAGTTTAGGAAGGTTGCAGTTTCATTAATAGCACCGCCAAAGTGGGTAATGGCTGGTCCAACTATGAAGTTTTTGGATAACTGATAAGTTAAGAGAGGTACAAGAATCAGTAATAATAGCAACCTGATCGCAACTATAGTTTTTTTGCGCGAACCACGAAAATTCTTGACGACTTTCTGCTCTGAATTGGGATCTAATTCAACTCTAATGCGATTGATTGTATTTAAGAGCGATCTAGGTAGAATGTTAGTCTCTTCGGTTAAAGAGTCGTCTTCATCTAATTGATTGCTATCGGATTTAGTACCTCCAATAGGATTGGTCGAGTCAACTTTTGTTAAATCCTGAGAAGTTGTAACTAATGCCGAACTGCTATCAGCATATTTAGCTAAAACTTCATCAATAAATCTGAGCTTTTCTAAAACAAAAGTAGGACCATTTCTCGGTTCGATCGCAAAAGAAACTTTATTAGAATTTAGGGCATCAGGTCTAGAAATTTTAGTAATTGTTTGATTAGAACTTCCTACCCACGAACGACTAGCTCTAAATTCTGTCAGCCTCATTCGAGTAGTTTTTAAGTGCTTTCTCAGTTCCTCCTGAAAGTAAGCCATAGCGCTAGCGCCGTAATTTGCCGACTCAGGAGCAATTTTTTTACCATTAAAATGCTCATCTTCCATTGCCTTAATTAGCAAAGCAGCCTGATATGCTTGATCCAGCGATCGCTCTGGTGTCTGCAAATACCACTGATAGGAGTTGCGCAAATAAGAGTAAATTTTCTGTGTCAAATTAGACTGTTTCATTTTAAGTAATCCATCCGGACTGATTCAATAAGTTTTAAACTTAGCCTATAGCAAAAAGATTTTAACAAATTGACACAGGGAAAGTTGGTGTTGTTTGATTCTGTTTGGATTGATGGTTCAAGTCGCAGCGGCAAGACGACTCGCTTAATCGAGCAGTTCTGCATTTGGATGCAACAAGACAAGGGCAGGCGGGGCAATCGGCGTGTCTTGCCTCGACAGTTAAACCTAGAACAGACAGAACCGGCAGTTTTAATCTTTGCTGCCAATAATGAGCGACGGCACGAGCTAGCAGAGCTAATCATCGCGGCAACTACAGGAAAATATCCAGTCCGCTCGAAGACACCATTAGGTTTTTTTCAAGATGAGGTAGTTCTATTTTGGCCTTTGCTAATTAAGGTATTGAATTTGAAAGCGCAATTTCCTGTGCGCCTCCGCCCTGAAACTGAGCAGGAGTTAGCAACTCGGCTTTGGCATCCACAGTTAGAAGCACAATTGCATCTACTGGGAATGAATGAGTACCGATTGGTACGTCTGATTCTAGACTTGCTGCAATTAGCTGCCTATAGTGGTACGCCAGCGGAGTCGATTCCCGACCTTTTAGCACAAGGTATGGTGGAGCTAAGTTACGCTCCTGAAGTTTGGACAGAAATCGGTAAGTTGCTTTCAAGTTGGCGTAGTTGGTGCTTTGAGCGGGGACTTTTGACTTACGGCATCATTACTGAACTTTACTGGCGATATTTACTACCTCATCCAGATTATCAACAGCACTTAACTCGTCGTTACCGCTTAGTGATAGCAGATGATGTGGATGAATATCCTGGAGTTGTGCGTTATCTGTTCGACTTCCTGCTAGAGCGAGGCGCAGTCGGAGCTTTTACTTATAACCCTGATGGTGCAGTGCGGTTGGGATTAGGAGCCGATCCTGATTACTTAGCCCAGTTGCGATCGCGCTGTCGGGTGGAAACTTTGACAACGCCACAAAATTCTCTGGCGGCAACGCTCTCGTTACCAATGATCGAATTTATCGAAGAGCCAGTAGGAATGTTAATGCCCAGTTTGGTGCAGTCAATTCAAACTACTTCCCGTGCCGCTTTATTACAGCAAACAGCGACATCAATTGTTCAAGCGGTGCAGTCGGGGCAAGTGCTGCCGAGTGAGATCGCACTGATTGCACCAGGACTAGACGCGATCGCTCGTTATATTTTGGTGGACAAGTTAACCAAACAAGGAATTCCAGTCGAGACGCTCAGCGATCAACGCCCCCTGATCGGTTCGCCGATAATTCGAGCTTTACTAACTCTACTGGCTCTAGTTTATCCAGGGTTAGGGCGACAGGTAGATCGAGATGCAGTAGCTGAAATGCTAATTGTCTTTAGTACTAAATACGAGGCAACAACCGATCTGCCCGTTACCCCGTCACCGCTAATCGATCCTGTACGTGCTGGTTTGTTGGCTGATTTCTGCTTTGAACCGCATCCCGATCGCCCTAATTTACTACCAGTAACAGTTTACGACCGTTGGGATCGATTGGGGTATGAAGCAACTACCGCTTACGGAGAAATTTTGCAGTGGTTAGAAGCGCAGCGTTATCAGCAAGAACAGCATCTGATTCCCAGTCCGATCTCAATTTTAGACCGAGCAATTCAACGATTTTTGTGGAATGGTAGCCGTCTCCCCTACGAGCAGCTAGCAGCTCTGCGGGAATTACTAGAAACCGCCCAACACTACTGGGAAGTCGATCGACGGCTGCGACACAGTGATGCCATTGATGCTCCGGCTCATACCACTATTGCCCAATTTATTGAACTGCTACGTCGGGGCACCATTACCGCCAACCCCTACCCTGTGCGTTCTATCGGTTCAGAGAAGCGTGTTACTCTAGCAACAATCTTCCAATACCGCGCCAGTCGCCAATTTCATCGGTGGCAATATTGGCTAGATGCTGGTTCACCTCTGTGGTTAAGTGGTGGTGCCGCGACTCTATTTGGTGCCCCATTATTTCTCCAGCATCGATTCGGACGCGCTTGGACGGCAGAAGAGGAAAGTCTAGCTTCTAAGGAACGGCTGCGGCGGATTATACCAGATTTGCTAGGTCGGGCGGGGGAGCGAGTATACTTGTGTCACAGCGATTTAGCCGTGAATGGACAGGAGCAAACTGGTCCTTTATTGTCTTTAGTAAATGCTGTTGTGCCTTTATCTGGTATCGATCAACTGTAGTAGGATTTGTCTATATGTCTCTAAACCAGAAGCATTGAGATGAACGCCATCTGTAGTATAGTTTGCTTTCAATACCTGATTTTCAAATAAAACCTGCATCTCTCGACTGGCAAAATATAGTTTCTCTGCAACTGCTACTTGACGCAACAGTTCGTTAATTTCTTCAATTCTGGCTACAGTTCCAGCTCGAAATGGATTATTTGCCGCCGCCGCAGAGGAGTAAAAAGCAGGAAGTAAAACTATGTGTTTAGCTGCCATTAAGCGTAGTAGGTAAGCTGCTTGTTTCATTAATTCTACAAAGGTTTCGTCGTTGATGTCATACCAGGCATCATTAGTGCCAATTGCAACGATGGCGGTTTGAAGTTTCACCTGAGAATTTACTAAAACCTCTAACTGTTCTACTAAAGACCTCGTACTCATTGCTGTGATAGCAAAGTTAAAAGTGTCTTGTCCTAAACTGTTTTTTAGTGGAGAAGTCATTGAGTCACCGAATAAGCCAACATTATATTGCTGGTTTTGAGTTAATCTAATTTGATTGCGAATGACTCGTCTCCACCAGATTGTAGAACTAAGTCGATCTTTTGGGGGAAATTTGAATGAAGCTGTATACAGGAATACAACACTTTTGGAGACTATAATAACTGGGTTGAGAGGATGCATTACTGCTTGGCTACATCTGAAGAGTTTACCAACTTAAAGGAGTATACATGCTGACACTTGCTCCACTTTTCCGGCAGAGGGGCGGCTCGGCACTAGTCAGGCTAGAAATATTATAGGTAGTTCCATTAATTTTAATTTGATTTGTTAAAGGACGATTAACTGTATTCTTAATTACAGCAAAAGCACACCCATTAACAGTGGTATTGAAATGATTATCTAGATTGTTGAAAAAAACGGTGTAGGATTGTCCGGCTGTGTATCCAATTAACGTCACTTTTCCTTTTGCTGTTTTGAAGTTACTGTTGACTTTAGGAGAGAATGTACCATTAGTGCATTTAGGTGTACTAATCGAAATTGTGGTCAAGTCAATAGTTATGCCATTAACGATGACACTATTACCTATACTTGGCATCGCCACAGTAGGACCAAAACTAATCTGCCCACAAGCACCAGCCCGGATATTCTTTTTAAATGCTTTTCCTGGCAACTCAACTTTAAGGCGATCGCCTGCTCTAACTCCAGAGTGAATGTAAACATTACCCGCACTATCTTTGAAAACTGCTGGAGGTGGATCAGCCTTAGCTGAAATATCGATCGGGGATAGAAGTGCAACAACTAACGCACCAATAAAAGAGGAGATTCTTACTTCTGTCATTGCCTAAATTACTTCTCAAGTAAACTGACGGAATAAATTAAATACATAATTTAACTTTGCCAGCATGAAGATATTTATAGTTATCTCAGAATAAATATGAAGTTTATACTAAATTGGCGGCTCCTGACTGTCATGTGGCTAATAATCAACATAGGTGCAGTAATGGCTGGCAAGTTAGATGCGCCAATTCCTTTACCTGCAAACCATCAAGTTTCTGATACGCTCTCAGAAAAAGATATTCCCATTGAGCAGTTCGGATTTGCCCGCGACTACTCCGTAAAGTTGTATGCAGGAGATAGTGTCACGATTGAGCTAACGTCTGATAGTTTCGACACCATCGTTACCCTACTAGCTCCTGATGGTTCAACGGTGGCAGAGAATGATGATGGTCCTGATGGTACTACCAACTCCTTTCTGTTTACTCAAATTACTAAGACAGACACCTATATTATTCGTATCCATGCTTTTGGTGCAACAGGGGTAGGACCATTTAAACTCAAAGTGACAAGGCTGCGACCAATTTGATCTTAACTAAAATGCTGTGAATCATTTATCTACAACCAAAAGGCTAAAAGCCTTCTCTAGAGTTGCCTTCAGCTTTTGGAGACAAGCAACAAGGAAGCAGAAGTAATTATGACACGAAGTCACTTTCACGGGTTTAGCAGATTAACAATTATCCTAGAAGTAGTAATACTGTCCGGCATAACGACTGTTCTGTTGGCAGATAAATTGATGCGATTGAGCTAAGTAATGATGATTAATCCAGCACACGCTCAGAATTCGGACATGTTGGGTCTAATTCTTGAGCAACAGAGGCCGCAACAAATTACCAGACAAATTACCAGTCAAATTATTCCTCAGCTAACACAAGCACTCTTGACACTTATCCCAATCGAGAATCAAAATAGAGACCGATCGCCAACAATTACTGAGACTGGTCAAGGCAGTATTATCAACTGCTTACCAAAAGATGTAAGTGATGAACTCAAAAGATTGAAAGATGCTGCGATCCATCCCAACGGTGGTATCAAAAGCTTTGAAGCATTTGTTCAATTGATCAACCAACTGACTCAAGCCTTGACTGAGCATTGGAGCTGCTTACCAAGGGAAGTGCAACAGCAGTTAGTGTCTATGACACAACCAATTCTCGATCTATTTTCTCCGGCTTTTCCAGGTGGTTTAACAATCGCCATCGAATCTCCCCATGTCACTACACAGTCGCCATTTTTTGCTCAACCGTGGCTGCGCCATGCAAGGACAATATGGGCGCTCATCAAAAATCCGCTCCGAACGAGCAATCATCTCAAGTACTTATTCGTGGTTCTACCCAAGTTTGCACGAACTGTACAAAGACTAAGCGATCGCGACCTCAAAGTAGCGGAATTTCAACGCAAGTTAGCGCAACATCCCGATTGGGATCGGCAAGCACAGATTCAACGCAACCAGAAGGCAATTGCTTGGGTTCAAGCTCGTCTACAAAAGGATAAACAGATGACTGAGGAAGAGAAAACAAGAGCGGCATTAGAGTTTGAACGAATTAAACAACTTCTAGATGCCCATCGCAGTTCGGGAAATAAGCTGTTTAGCGACGACTAAACTTAAATGATTGTTTTTCTCGACACCAACATTCTTAACCTGATTACAACACCTGGGGATCGAGATGAAGCCGAAAAGTGTAAGATGTGGTTTTACACTCTTCTAGTCCGAGGTGCTTATATTACAACCTCTGATATCTGTATTTATGAAATTAGTCGTGGTCTTCTCGCTGAGTCTCTAAGAAGGGGTAAAGAGCTTGAGGGACTGCAAGAGCTGACAGAATTGAAAAACCAGATTGAATTGCAGTCAGTAACACAGGCAGTTTTAAACAGAGCAGCTTTAGTTTGGGCACAATCTCAATATCAAGGACTACCTATGACTGACGCGAAGCGACTAGATGCAGATGCAATCATTTGCGCTCACTGGCAACTCTTGGAAGAGGAAAACCAAGGGCGATCCGTAATTATTGCTTCAACTAATTTACGGCATCTTAATCGTTTTGCCATTGCAGATCTTTGGCAAAATGTTAATCTGTAAGCTCTAAATCAGAGACTCTGTACAATCAACTTGTGTGAAGCCAACTCGATTATCGAACTGCTGAGTTGTCAACCGCCGTTAGTCTAAAAGATCCTGAATGTGCTGTTAAATGAGGCAAAGCAGTAAAGCTTCAGTCCACTCAACTACTGCCCCATAAGTATCTCCTGTATGCCCTCCTAGTTGCCGCCCAAACCAAGTACTAGTCAAAATAGCGATCGCACTTCCACCAATAGCCATCTTTACTGCAACAATGGTTTGGTGGCGATTTAGTAAAATCTCTCCCGCACTCAAGCCTAGCAGCAATAGTAATCCTGGTAACACATCGACTAGAGAACGAATTGCGGCTTTGTGAAATGCACCTTTACCAGTCGGCTTGAGATAGGGATATTGAGCGATCGCGTATTGTTGCCCCCAACGTCCCCACCCACACGCCGCCATCAAAACTAACCATCGATCTGTGTGAATATCAGTTAAGGCAGTGGTTTTAAGTAGGATAATCGCGATCGCTGCCATTGCCCCAAACGCACCTGTAGCACTATCTGCCATTACTTGCAATCGCCGTTGCGGATCTTGTACTGCCAATCCATCAGCAGTATCCATTGCCCCATCTAAATGAAGTCCTCCAGTGATAGCAATCCACGAGACAACTACCAAGGCGCTACGAGTCAGCAACGGGATTCCCATTTGGTTCAGCCCGGCATCAACCAGCCCTAAAATTCCCCCAATGATTAACCCTACTACCGGAGCTAGACGCGCTACGCCTCCAAAGTCCAAATTCCCAGTTGTTGGTAGTGGAATAGCAGTATAAAATATTACAGACGCTATTAACTTTTGCCACCACCGTTGGCGATCGCTCATTTACACGCCCCCACAAATTGGTGAACAGGAGCATAATATTTATGCCACATATAATTTCTCAACTTTGAGTACAGAATTTTCTTTTGATGTCTTGGCTTACTGTAGCCAGACTAAAGCACGAGTAGGAGTTTTTCGCACTCCTCATGGTGTGGTTGAAACGCCTCGATTCATGCCAGTAGGAACGCTAGCAAATGTTAAAACCTTGACAGCCGCCCAATTACAGGAAACTGGAGCGCAGATGGTGCTAGCTAATACATATCATCTCCACTTGCAACCTGGTGAAGCAATTGTCGGAGGGGCAGGGGGATTGCATCGGTTTATGGGTTGGCAGGGACCGATATTAACTGATTCTGGTGGTTTCCAAGTTTTTAGCTTGAGCGAAATGCGTAAAGTTACTGATGACGGTGTTATCTTTCGTTCTCCTCTAGATGGTCAAATTATCAACTTGACACCAGAGCGATCGATCCAAATTCAGAATATTTTAGGCGCAGATGTGATTATGGCATTTGATGAATGTCCGCCTTACCCAGCCAGTCGAGAAGAAGTAGAAGCAGCAACTACTCGTACTTTCCAATGGTTGAAGCGCTGTATTACGGCTCATGAACGGAGCGATCAGGCTCTGTTTGGCATCGTGCAAGGAGGTGTCCACCTGGACTTACGTGCAGGCGCGGCTAGATCGTTGGCTGAGCTAGATTTGCCTGGGTATGCAATTGGTGGTGTGAGTGTGGGAGAACCTCCAGAACTCATTTCTCAAATCGTCCAGGCGACAGCACCACTGCTACCGCCAGAAAAACCGCGTTACCTGATGGGTATCGGTACTTATAGAGAAATGGCTCAAGCGATCGCGGCGGGAGTAGATTTATTTGATTGCGTGATTCCCACCCGACTAGCACGACATGGTGCTGCTTTGGTACAAGGCGATCGCTGGAACTTAAAAAATGCTCAGTTTCGAGAAGATTTTACGCCGCTAGATGAAACTTGTCCTTGCTACACTTGCCAGCAATTTAGCCGCGCTTATTTGTGCCATTTAGTGCGATCGCGGGAAATCTTAGCCTACACACTGTTGAGCTTGCACAATATCACAGAACTCGTCCGCTTTACCCAAAAGATTCGGAGTGCTATTTTGCATGAGCGCTTCGCGACTGAATTTGCCCACTGGCTCACCCCAGCCACTGAGCGGATGCCAAGCGACTGAGAACAGAGAAATGTTAACTGTTAGCTCGATCTCTTCACTAGGATTAAAGAAGAAAATATGAACCAGCACGACATCTAATACAGGGACATCTACAGCATGTTGACGCAACGCATTATAGATATTTTACGTAACGGTCAGCCAGATGACGCAGTAACAATTAAAGGCTGGGTGCGCACAAAAAGGGAATTAAAAGGGTTTGCCTTTATTGAAGTCAACGATGGCTCGTCTCTGTCTAACCTGCAAGTCGTGCTGAATCCAGAACTACCAGACTATGACTTGCTGCTGAAACAGCTAAATACAGGTGCTTCGGTAGAAGTCGCTGGGGTACTAGTGCCTTCTATGGGTAAAGAGCAGAGAATTGAATTGAAAGCTCAAGCACTACAGGTATATGGAGAGGCAGATCCTGAAACCTACCCGTTGCAAAAGAAACGCCATTCGTTTGAATTTCTGCGGACAATTGGGCATTTGCGATCGCGTACCAATAGTTTTGGTGCTGTTTTTCGAGTCCGGAACGCCTGCGCTAGTGCAATTCACCAGTTTTTTCAAGAGCGGGGTTTCTTGTGGATTCATACCCCCATCATTACCAAGAGCGACTGTGAAGGGGCGGGAGAACTTTTCACTGTCACCAGTTTAGATTTGAAGGATGTTCCTCGAACGGCGGATCGAGAGGTAGATTATAGTCAAGACTTTTTTGGCGGACCTGCCTATCTTACTGTTAGCGGGCAGTTACAAGTCGAAACAATGGCAATGGCATTTAGTAATGTCTATACTTTTGGTCCTACCTTCCGAGCAGAGAACTCCAACACTTCGCGGCACTTGGCTGAGTTTTGGATGGTAGAGCCAGAAATGGCATTTTGTGACCTCCAAGGTAATATGGATTTGGCAGAAGCCTTCTTAAAACACGTCTTCAAATTTGTGTTAGAGACTTGCCCAGAAGACATGGCATTCTTCAACCAACGAATTGATAATTCTGTACTGGCAACAGCCGAGAATATTATCAACAATCAATTTGAGCGGATTACCTACACCGAAGCGATCGCTCTACTAGAAAAAGCCGACCACCCGTTTGAGTATCCCGTTAGTTGGGGCTTAGATTTGCAATCAGAACACGAGCGCTATCTGGCTGAACAGCTATTTAAAAAGCCAGTCATTGTTGCCGACTATCCAGTGGAAATCAAAGCCTTCTATATGCGGTTAAACGACGACGAAAAAACCGTGAGCGCGATGGATATTCTTGCTCCCAAAATTGGTGAAATTGTCGGTGGTTCCCAGCGAGAAGAACGACTTGAAGTTTTAGAAAGGCGGATGCAAAGCCAAGGCCTGAATCCAGAAGATTTATGGTGGTATCTAGATTTGCGTCGCTATGGTACTGTCCCCCATGCTGGTTTTGGCTTGGGTTTTGAGCGCTTGGTGCAGTTTATGACTGGAATGGGAAATATTCGAGATGTGATTCCTTTCCCTCGTACACCTCTAAATGCAGAGTTTTAAATTGCCTTTTTGACACTCTCACTGTAATATCTATCTTTGTGGCTATTTAATCCGGTATCTCGACCAAGCAGCCGGAGATTAAGAGGAGTAAGGTTAATGGGGTGGCAACGCATCACTCATCAAGCAGCATTGAATCCCACTTCATTGTGGGCAAGCGCTGCACTTGGGTGCAAACGATGGTTGAAGAGGTGGCTAAAGTCTAGTTCACCAAGGTTTATATCATTGTTTTTAGTGGGAGTAGGTTTGAGTGTGGCGATCGCTGCCTGTGGGGACAATCAAACTGCCACTCCAAGTAGTAGTGCTAGCCCTGTAGCTCAAGGTGGATCAGATATCACCCTAGTTTCTGACGCTGTGACTCAAGCTGCCTATCAGCAGATTATTCCCAAATTCACGGCTCAATGGAAACAACAACATAACCAAGACATAACTTTTAACCAAAGCTACGGCGGCTCTGGCTCCCAAACTCGCGCTGTGATCGATGGCTTGGAAGCAGACGTGGTGACGTTAGCTCTAGCTCTTGACACTAGAAAGATTGAGAAAGCTGGACTAATTCAATCAGGCTGGGAAAAAAAAGCACCCAACAATGCGATCGTCACTAAGTCTGTCGCCGCTCTGGTAACTCGCTCTAGTAATCCTAAAGGGATCAAAACCTGGGCAGACTTGGTAAAACCTGGTGTGAGTGTAATTACAGCTAACCCCAAAACTTCTGGCGGCGCTCGCTGGAACTTTCTCGGATTATGGGGTTCAGTGGTTAAAACTGGAGGGGATGATGCCAAAGCCTTAGACTACACCACCAAAGTATTTAAAAACGTCCCAGTTTTGACTAAAGATTCTCGCGAATCCAGCGATGTCTTTTTCAAGCAGGGACAGGGTGATGTCTTGATCAACTACGAAGATGAAGTGATTTTGGCGAAAAAGAATGGTCAAGACTTTCCATATATTGTGCCAGACGTGAATATATCAATCGACAATCCCGTGGCTGTTGTTGATAAAAACGTTGATAAACACGGTACGCGAGAAGTAGCAGAAGCATTTGTCAAATATCTTTTTACCCCTGAAGCTCAGCGAGAATTTGCTAAAACTGGATTTAGACCAGTCGATCCCACAGTGGCGCAAGAAGTGGCTAACACCTATCCCCAAATCAAAACTCTCTTTACTGCTCAAGATTTTGGTGGGTGGAGTCAAATTCAGAAAAAGTTTTTCGATGACAATGCCATCTTCGACAAAATTCAAGCTAGCCTCGGCAAATAGTCTCTAGCCTCCATTTCCTCAATCTTATGGCTTCCTCACCGCTCAAATTTCCGACCAAACCACTCTATCAGCTTACTCAGATCCCCTGGCCGTGGCGAATTTCGCTGTTTTATTTGACTGTAATGCTATTTCTGCCAATGGCGGCACTCTTACTCAAGGCAGGGACAAAAAAACCAGCGGAGTTTTGGCAAATTGCCACTAGTAAAATAGCTCTTTCTGCCTATGAAACCACTTTTACCACTGCATTAATTGCGGCGGCGATTAATGGCATCTTTGGCACTTTAATTGCTTGGGTTCTGGTTCGGTACGACTTTCCGTTGAAGCGATTGATTGACGCTGTGGTTGACTTACCGTTTGCATTGCCTACCTCCGTTGCGGGTTTGACTCTGGCGACGGTTTACAATGAAAGTGGCTGGATCGGCTCTTTGTTCGCACCTTTCGGGATTAAAATTGCCTTTACTCGATTGGGTGTGGGCGTGGCAATGCTTTTTATCTCCCTGCCTTTTGTGGTGCGGACATTGCAGCCGGTTTTACAGGAAATGGAGATGCAAATTGAGGAAGCGGCTTGGAGTTTAGGAGCATCAGAACAACAGACGTTCTGGAGAGTAATTTTACCGCCTCTGGTTCCAGCCATCCTTACAGGTGTTGCACTGGGATTTTCGCGTGCTGTGGGGGAATATGGCTCGGTAGTGATTGTCTCCTCTAACATTCCATTTAAAGACTTGATCGCGCCCGTACTGATTTTTCAACGGTTAGAGCAGTATGACTATGCTGGTGCAACTGTAATTGGCACTATTTTGCTCGGAATTTCTTTATTAATTTTGTTAGCAATTAATTTATTACAAGCTTGGGGACGGCGGTATGAGCTTTAATTTAGGGCAGTCTTTTCATCCAGAAGCACCAGGTACTGAGTCATTAAACCCAAGTCGGGAGCGGCGCTGGGTTAAGCCAGTTTTGATTTTGGTTGCGATCGCCTACTTATCTCTAGTATTGTTGATCCCAGCCCTCAACGTCTTTTTCCAAGCTTTTAAGGGTGGAGTTGGTCCTTTTTTTAGCAACCTCAGCGAACCTGCTTTTGTTGATGCCGTCCAGCTCACAGCGTTAATTGCTTTAATCGTTGTGCCAATAAATGCCGTGTTTGGTTTGTGCGCGGCTTGGGCGATCGCACGACACAATTTTCCTGGTCGAGCTTTTGCGATTAGTATTTTAGACTTGCCTTTTGCCGTCTCGCCAGTTGTGGCTGGCTTAATGATTGTCTTACTTTACGGACGCAACGGTTGGTTTGGACCATTTTTAGAGCAAGCAAATATCAAAATTGTCTTTGCCTTACCAGGCATGGTTTTAGCGACAGCATTTGTGACTATGCCCTTTGTCGCCCGTGAAGTCATTCCTGTATTGGAAGAAACTGGTTCTGAGCCAGAGGAAGCTGCTAGAACCCTGGGAGCAAATGACTGGCAAATTTTCTGGCGCGTTACCTTGCCTAATATTCGTTGGGGTTTACTCTACGGCTTAATTTTGACTAATGCTAGAGCAATGGGCGAATTTGGAGCTGTCTCAGTTGTATCAGGTAATATCGCTCGTAAAACACAAACCCTACCGTTATTTGTTGAGCAAGCATACAAGGAGTACCAAAGTCAGTCCGCTTTTTGTGCTGCTGTATTACTAGCAGGGCTAGCATTGGTGACGCTCGTTTTGAAAGAAATTCTTGAACGTAAAACTAGAATTAAAGATGTTTAATCAGAGGCTAACACATGGCAACTCAAAGCAGTGACGATCTAGCTAATTCAACTGAAGTAACAGAACCTACTGTCGAACACGGAGTTAATAGACAAATCCAAACTCGGATTAAAATTCACATTCCCAAAGCTTTTCATCAAGAACCAGTCATTTCTCGCCTAGTTTCTCATCACGGCGTTACTGTAAATATTGCCGCTGCTCTACTAGGACCGAATGACCGAGATGATGGCTGGTTCGACTTAGAACTAATAGGAACAAATCATCAAATCCAGAGTGCTTTAACTTATTTAGACGAACTGGATCTAGAAATCTGGAACCAAGCCACCTCAGAAGAAGATGGCTGGTGACTCCTCATGCCATCTGATTTTCAATCGCCCAACGCGCCAGCTCAGTGCGGTTGTTAAGATTTGTTTTGCCTAGCATGTTAGAGACATGGCTTTCTACTGTGCGCTGACTAACGTTTAGTTCGGTCGCAATTTCGCGATTAGCCAAACCTCTAGCGACAAATTGCACTACTTTTAGCTCTGTTGTAGTTAGATGCACATCAAAAGGAACCTGAATTCTTGGTCCACTATCAGTTCGATGGTTATCACGTTGTATGATATCCATCGTCCTTCTTAGGGTAGATTCTACTTGCGCCACCAGTTCTTCTGGCTCGAATGGCTTGACCATGTAAATATCAGCCCCTGTGTTCAAACCCTTGATCCGGTCTTGGCTTTGGCCCTTAGCGGAAAGGAATAAAACAGGAATTAAGCTAGTCCGCTCGTCTTCTCTAACTTGCTTGACAAAGGTGTAACCGTCCATTTCTGGCATCATCACGTCGCAGATGATCATGTTCGGAATATCATTAGCTAACACTTCTAGCGCTTCCCGACCATTTTCTGCGGTAATAACATCATAGCCGCGAAATTCTAAGTAATCCTTAACGAGCAAGATGAGGTTGGGGTCGTCATCAATCAGCAGCAGTCGTTTTTGATCTTTTACGCTGGGTTCTTTCATACCTGTAATACTCATCACGCTTAGGTCAATTGAATTTTCCAATAGTCTTTTCCGAGGAGTCATGGCTGGCATTTGGCGTTATTTTTCTGAATCAGAAAAGCCTCTATTCCTTACGATAGAGAATGCCGTAGAGGAGTAGCTAATGGCGAAATTTTAGTCAAAATACGGAATTTTAGCTAGTGCCTAATGCTGAATTATACCTTCACCTTGGCGCTTTTTCTAGATCGATTAAAGGAAAGTAAATGGAGGGACAAAGAAAATGTTTGCAAATCTAAATTATTAAGGCTGATAGTTTTTGTCTCCTCTTCCCCTGCGATCTACGCTCTTGAACTCTGTATTAAGTTAAGTTACCAAGTCAGAAACATATTACCAATGCCTTAAAGGTACTTGTCAATCATTTCTCTAGATACCAGCATTTTTAATAGAATTTAACAAGCCGGACAGAGATTCGGAAAACCGTACAACTAGATCTGTTGCAATTTGTGACCAATTTTGGCTAGATTAGCACTCAGGAGTCGAGAGTGCTAACTATGGAGGAGTTCGTATGGCAGCATTATCTTTAAGCGTTTCTACAGTTAAGCCCTTGGGCGATCGCGTCTTTATCAAGGTGAGTGCATCAGAAGAGAAAACCGCAGGTGGGCTTTATTTGCCAGACACGGCTAAAGAAAAACCCCAAGTTGGAGAAGTCGTAGCTATTGGGCCTGGCAAGCGCAATGACGATGGCTCTCGTCAGGAATTGGAGATCAAAGTAGGAGACAAGGTTCTCTACTCAAAGTACGCCGGTACTGATGTCAAGCTGGGGACAGATGAGTACGTTCTGCTCTCAGAAAAAGACATTTTGGCATCTGTTGCCTAAAAGCTAAATCCCACAGGCTGAACTTAGCCTGGGGCATCCATTCTAAAAAATTGATTAACCTCAACAACCGAGATTGACAACTATGGCAAAGCGTATTATCTACAACGAAAACGCTCGTCGGGCACTCGAAAAAGGCATGGACATTCTGGCAGAAGCCGTGGCTGTAACGCTAGGTCCGAAGGGTCGTAATGTGGTGCTAGAGAAGAAATTCGGCGCACCTCAGATCGTCAATGACGGGGTAACGATCGCGAAAGAAATTGAATTAGAAGACCATGTGGAAAACACTGGTGTGGCTCTAATTCGTCAGGCTGCTTCTAAAACCAATGATGCGGCTGGTGACGGCACCACAACAGCGACAGTGCTGGCACATGCAATGGTGAAAGAAGGGCTGCGGAACGTGGCAGCAGGTGCAAACGCCATTTCTCTCAAGCGTGGGATCGATAAGGCAACTCACTTTTTGGTAGATCAGATTGCCAAGCACGCACGTCAGGTAGAAGATTCCAAGGCGATCGCTCAAGTCGGCTCCATCTCTGCTGGTAATGATGATGAAGTCGGTCAAATGATCGCTGACGCGATGGAAAAGGTAGGCAAAGAAGGCGTGATTTCTCTAGAAGAAGGGAAGTCGATGACGACGGAACTAGAAATCACGGAAGGGATGCGCTTTGACAAAGGCTACATTTCTCCCTACTTCGCTACAGATGCCGAGCGGATGGAAGCAAATTTTGAAGAGCCATACATCCTGCTAACTGATAAGAAGATCACTTTAGTGCAGGACTTAGTGCCAGTACTAGAGCAAGTCGCTCGTTCTGGTCGCCCTTTGGTAATTATCGCCGAAGATATTGAGAAAGAAGCTCTGGCAACTTTAGTAGTTAACCGACTGCGCGGTGTGTTGAATGTGGCTGCTGTCAAAGCTCCTGGCTTTGGCGATCGCCGCAAGTCAATGCTAGAAGACATTGCCGTTCTCACTGGTGGTCAAGTGATCACTGAAGATGCTGGTTTGAAGCTAGAAAGCACCAAGCTGGATATGCTAGGTAAAGCACGTCGCATCACGATTACCAAGGACACCTCTACCATCGTCGCCGAGGGTAACGAAGGACCTGTGAAAGCTCGTGTTGAGCAAATCCGTCGTCAAATCGAAGAAACTGATTCTTCCTATGACAAAGAAAAGCTGCAAGAGCGTTTGGCGAAGCTGGCTGGTGGAGTTGCCGTAGTCAAAGTCGGTGCTGCTACTGAAACAGAAATGAAAGACCGCAAGCTGCGCTTGGAAGATGCCATCAACGCTACTAAAGCAGCCGTTGAAGAAGGTATTGTCCCTGGCGGTGGTACTACATTGGCACACTTGTCTCCTGAGCTAGAATCTTGGGCAAGTAGCAATCTTAAGGATGAAGAGTTAATTGGTGCAATGATTGTTGCCCGTTCTCTGTCAGCTCCTCTGAAGCGGATTGCTGAAAATGCCGGTCAAAACGGCGCTGTGATTGCAGAACGAGTCAAGGAAAAAGAATTCAACGTTGGCTACAACGCAGCAACGAATGAATTTGTCGATCTGTTCGACGCTGGTATTGTCGATCCTGCCAAGGTAACTCGTTCGGCTCTACAAAATGCCGCATCGATCGCTGGTATGGTACTGACAACTGAGTGCATCGTCGTTGATAAGCCTGAGCCAAAGGATAATGCTCCGGCTGGCGGTGGCGGCGGTATGGGCGGTGACTTCGATTACTAATTCTAGTTAGCAATTGAAGTGAGTAGGGGTGATTTATGCGTCGCTCCTACTTTTTTATTGAGTAAATACCTATGTGTTATGAGTAACTACTATAACCAGATAGCTCATATCTACGATGCCACCAGACCTTTGCCACAAATAGTATCAGAACAAATAGCGGACTGCATACTTAAGATTGTGGCAGTAACACCAGAGACGACATTTCTCGAACCAGGTATTGGTACAGGTCGAACTAGCTTGGCAATTATTCGTAGAGGATATTCGTATACAGGCATTGATATTTCTGAGGAAATGATGGATCAGTTGCGCCACAAGTTGGCAGGTGTGCCTCATAACCTGAATCTTATCCAAGCAGATGCCTCGTCTTTGCCTTTTAAGAATGCTTCTTTTGATGTGGTGTTAACAACGCATGTACTGCACTGCCTTCCCGATTGGCTTCAGGGACTAGCTGAAATCCGTCGAGTGTTGAAGCCAAATGGTTTCTACCTAGCTTGTGAGAATTTATTGACTCCGCACCAGAGAGAGTTTGAAAACCATTTTCGAGCCATACTTGCTTCCTACCAGCCAGAAATTCAACCGACTCAGGAAAAAAAACTGAGTGCGTTTAAAGATGGAATCGCACAAGTATTGAGTGAGCAGGGAGTGGCAGTTGAGACGTTCACTGCGGCTCAGTGGCAAGTAGAGCAGACAGTTGCAGATTTACTCAACATTTATCAATCAAAAGCGATCGCTCTTTGCTGGACAATTCCTCATGATGTCTTCGATCGAGTAATGCAAGACTTCCAAGCCTGGTGTCAAATACACTACAAGTTGGAAGATATTCTATCCTCTGAGGCTACCTTTGACATTACTGTAGTACGTAACTAGGTATTAACGAAATTTTTATCCCAACTAATAGATGTCCCCTATTCAAGCCTTATCTCGTGGTTTAATTGTCTCGTGCCAAGCTCCGGTTGACTCACCATTGCATGAGCCATTAGTAATTGCCGCGACAGCGAGAGCAGCAATTAACCAAGGAGCAGTAGGAGTTAGAATTGATACTCCTGGACATGTAATGGCGGTACGACAGCGTTGTTCAGAACCAATCATTGGGCTATGGAAGCAACAAATAGCTAACTCCGAGGTTTACATCACGCCACAATTTCACCATGCGGCGGCGATCGCACAAGCGGGAGCAGATATTATCGCCATTGATGCCACTCTCAGAAACCGTCCTGGTGGTGAAACTGTTACCGCCATCATCCAGCAGATTCACCAAGAATTAGGCAAATTGGTGATGGCAGATGTAGATACAATCGAAGCTGCGATCGCCGCCGTTGCCTCTGGTGCTGATATTGTAGGAACTACTCTCTATGGCTACACTGCCCAAACCCACCATCAATCCCCTCCCGGCTTCGATCTCCTCACTCAAATGGTAAAACATCTGAACGTTCCTACTATTTGTGAAGGTGGTATTACCTCACCTGAGATGGCGCGTCACGCCTTAGATTTAGGAGCCTACGCTGTTGTCGTCGGTACTGCAATTACAGGCATAGACATAAAAGTTAAAGCTTATCAACAAGCTCTCTGAGGCTTTAGCAATTTGAAGAATTCTCTACTCCTTCTTTAAAAGGTACTCCCTGATTAATTGCATCAATCTCTTGTTGCTCCATTTCATTCACCTCACTAATGTATTGGCGCAAAATTTGAGCCAAACGAGGATTATAAAAACGGTGCAGACTGTGATTGGCACTGGCAGGGAAGCCACGACGTTTCTTATGCCGTCCCCCCGCTCCTGGATCGAAGGTTTTAATGCCGTTAGCGATCGCCCACTGAATCGGCGTGTAATAGCAAGCATCAAAATGCAGACAGTCAATTTCATTAGAACTGCCCCAGTATCGTCCATACAGCAGATCGCCCTTTGTCAGACAAAAGGACATCCCAACTGGCTGTTGCCGATCTTGTCCATCGTAAGCCGCGACAAACAACACCCGATGGCGATAGCGATCGTACAACTGCTCAAAAAATTGCTTAGTGAGATACTTACTGCCCCACCAACCAAACTTATCGCAGGTATCGGCGTAGAAACTATACATTAAAGGAAACAATGACTGGGGAATCTCCTCACCAGTTAGAGGCAAAAGTTGCAAGCCAGCTTTCTCCACTGCTTTGCGTTCCCGTTTAATATTGCGACGCTGATTAGCATTGAAGACACCTAAGTAATCATCAAAAGTCTCAAAGCCTAGATTTTCCCAAATGTAGCTGTGATGTAGCCAACTAGTGAAGCCGTGACGTTCTAGCATCGGTCGCCACTGAGGATCTACATAGAGGAAATTGCAACCAGAGATGCGATGATGGCGGCAAAATAAGTCAATTTCGCGCACCATTAACTCTACGATCTCATCCTCATCAACATTGGGAGCAATTAAAAACCGATACCCCTCAGCAGGGGTAAATGGTGTCATCCCCAACAGCTTTGGGTAATACTGCACTCCCAAGCGCTGAGCTAAGTCTGCCCATTGTTGGTCGAACACAAATTCGCCATAGCTATGACCTTTAATGTATAGTGGTGCTGCCGCAATTAGCGATCGCCCTTGCCAGACAGTTAAATGATTTGGCAGCCATCCAGTATTAGCATTAACACTGCCAGAGGTTTCTAAGTTATTGAGCCATTCCCACTCCAAGAAAGGCGTTTTTAGTGCTAGGGCAAGAGCATCCCACCCAGACTGCGGTATTTCAGAAATTTTGTTGCTCCAGGCAACGGAATAACGAGGCGTTGTTAGCTGCTTTACCATATTCGATCTACAAACACACCAGTTCCGAGGAAGCGGATGCAACTCTAGTTACCTCTACAGGGTAATCAAATCTGCTTGATGTTGCAGGTAATTAATCAAGATTGTGGAATGACCTAGAACTGATGTAAATTGTGTAAAGTTTTGGTGAAGTTGTATACACTACAAACCTTGCCTAAAACTTATAATGTTATTTTTGCTCCTTTCGTTAGTTTTGTACAGGTACGGGCATATTAAGAAGGATAAATGTAAACGAACAATATCACATCTTGGTCAATCTAGATAAACTGCCGTCAAGTTGTGCATCTTCGTGAGATTCCTATGGCTAAGCCCGGTCAATCCTCCTTTCGTCGCATCCTACTGTCGAGAATTTTGCTACTTTCTGTACCAGTTTTATTACTCGGAGAGGCTGTGACTTTTAAGAAGGCACGCTCTAGCTTGCTGGAAACCGCCAATCAAAATTTGACTGAAAGTGCAGTGCGCAAAGGGAAAAGCATTAGTGATGCGATCGCAGCTTTGAAAGCAAATCTATTTGTGGCAAGCCAAACAACTGTTCTGCAACAGGGTAAAGTCGAGGATGCTCAACAATTTATCGACCAGCTAGCACCCCAACTACCGACTCATATTCAGTGCATTCAACTGACAAACCCTCAAAATGGTGAGATTGTTGCAAGTCATTGTCTGAAAAATCATACTATTTCCTTAAAAAGCTCCCAAAACTGGTGGCGCTTTTCCCAACTAAGATCGCGCAGATCAGGCAGCCGAATATACGTTGAGGCTTTATCGCCCAAAGAATTTCCGCTCCAGGATTTAGCCAAACCAGCAAATTCCAGCTATCCGCCACGTCAACTTCAACTACTATTATCTGCTCCCATTTATAACGGTAATAGTCAACTACGTTACGTCTTAAGCATTCAATCAGCGTTGCAAGAACAAGAATCAGAAGGTATGGGAGCAATGGCAAGCTATACAGTAGCAATTGCTCAAAATGGCACGATTTTGGCAAATCCAATTGCTAAGCAGAGTGTGACTAAAACGCAGGAAGCAAACACTAACCTATTTAGAAGTATTGCGAACAATGCTCTCTCCCAGCCTAATAGTCCCCTGTTTTACTTTGAAGTAGACGGGGTGGAATTAATTGCGGCTCCTAGCACTATTACCAGTCCGCTCCCAACCGAGCCGGGGCAAAAGTGGATTATATTAGCTGTCATGCCTAAAGACCGTGCGCTGTACGATCTACAAGAAATTAGAATAATTCTGATTGTACTAACGCTTTGCTTGCTAGGAGCCAGTCTGTTAGCAACCCTATATGTAGCCCGCGATTTAGCACGACCATTAGAAAAGTTGAGAGACTATGCTCTAAATGTCCAGAGTCGCCAAGGAGAGTTATCAAAGGTACCTCACAACTTCAAAATTCGGGAGTTGAACCAACTGGCAGAAGCTCTAGATCGGATGGTGGAGCGACTGCAAGCATGGACGGAAGAGTTAGAAAATGCTTGGCAAGAAGCACAAGCCGCTAATCAGCTCAAAAGTGAGTTTTTAGCTACAACTTCCCACGAGCTGAGAACCCCGCTAAATGGGATTATCGGCTGCGTTCGCCTTGTCCGAGATGGCTGCTGTGACGATCGTGAAGAAGAATTGCAGTTCCTACAGCAAGCGGATGAAGCAGCAATTCACTTGCTGGGAATTATTAATGATTTACTAGATATCTCAAAAATAGAAGCTGGTAAGCTTTCAGTTGTCATAGAACCACTGAATATCATTCAAGCAATTAAGGAAGTGGTCAATTTACAGACTGTACACATTCAACAGAAAGGCTTGCAGTTGATAGCTCCCGACGAGCAACAGCCGCCGATTATGGTGCAGGCAGATCCAGCAAAGCTCAAGCAGGTGCTGCTTAATATCGTTGGTAATGCAATTAAATTCACGGAAAAGGGTAGTATTACAATTGCAACAAAAATTGAATTGTCTGACGACTTGGAGGTTCAAAGTCCACCCCAAGTAGTTGTAGTTATTCGAGATACAGGGGTAGGTATCGATCCAGGACAACAGCAGAAGCTGTTTCACCCATTTGTGATGGTGGATGGTACCACAACGCGGAAGTTTGGCGGTACTGGCTTGGGGCTAGCAATCTCGCGTAACTTAGTTGAACTGATGGGAGGCAGCATTAAGCTTTACAGTGCTGGAGCGAACCTTGGGACAACGGTAACGATCGCTTTGCCATCAACTGACATCTCACTGTTGCTCTCGAATGAGGTGAAAGTATCTAGCTACACAACTAGCTCGACGAAAAAGGAGGTGCGTTGGCACGGATTTAAATGGCGATGAATGGTTAAGTAGCCGCCAAGTCTTCTGAGGGCGTTCGCTCCAGTTTTGCAGCACAATTGAAATATTAATCTTTTGATTAGTTACTGCATGAGCGAACAAGATTTTAGAGTAGTGAAAGATGTCAAGCCTGATAGTCAGGGACGCTTAACCCTGGGACCAGTAATTGAGGCAAAAAGCTACCGCGTCACGATCAACAATCTTGGTCAAATCTTACTCGATCCAGTTGTGAGCGTACCAGAACAAGAGTTATGGTTGTGGCAAAATTATGATGCTTTGGCTTCAGTCAAACGAGGACTTGAACAGTCAGGAACTGAACAAGGTCAATATCTAGGCGATTTCTCTCAATATGCCGACTTGGAGATCGAAGAGTAGTGCAATTTCGGTTGGAATTTCAGCGTAAATGATTAAGATAAGATTTGAAATGATTTATCCAAAAATTATACATAATCATCTTTATCTTCTGACACGATCGCTTTGAGAATTTCTGCCAAAACTTCAATATCATCGGGTAATCGGTACAGGGTCAAGTCTTGCGCGATTTCTTGGGCAAGCGGATCGTACCTGCCAAATTGCCAAATGTCACCTGTCGTTACAGCTCCGACAAGCGGGTTAGCAAGATTCTCCCTGCCCTGGCGCTTTGCCAACCAAAGGTTAAGCCCAATCAGCTCGGCGGCAAGTTGGACAAAACCACGAGTCAAGTCAGCATTTTTCGCCTCGACAACTAGCAATTGATCGCCCTGACTCAGGAAATAATCCAGGTCGCCCTTGAGATATTGATTGATAAAGATCGGGTACTCAATCTGTAATGGCGCTTGAATTGTTTGGGCGAGTTCTAGCAACACTGGGGCTACGAGACTTTGCTTACGGGCATCTTCACTAGTTAGGTTAATGTAGGGCAGATAATTGGTAATTCGCTGTTTCAGTGCTTCAACCGACCAAGGCGATCGCGGCAGAGACAGAGAGCGACGTACCAAATGACAGCCCAAATCTGCCAAGATATCTACTGGAGCAAACCTGAGTTCAAAGTAGCTGCGGAAGGTGTAGCTTGCATTCAGATCGAGGACAAGTGGACGAGGAATCATATATGCGTTTCCTCCAATTTCAACTCGAACTATACCCTGTTTATTATGGACCTCGGTTAATGCATTCCTACTGCCCCAGAGTAAACTAACCCGCGTTGCATATCTAGAGTCAGAATTGCCCCATCTCGAATGACTTCTGTTGCCTTCTTCACGCCGACAATGACTGGCACTCCCAACCGCAAGCCAATTATCGCCGCATGACTTGTTAGACTTTCTTCTTCTGTAACGATCCCTGCGGCTTTACGAATTGCCTCGACAAAATCGGCACTAGTGCGCGGCACGACTAGAATTTCTCCACTATTAAAGTTGCCAACATCCATACCACAGTGAGCCACCCTAGCTCGACCACTTACCGATCCCTGTCCTAATCCAGTACCCTGACCTAGTACTGCTGTCACAACTTCGACTTTGATCAAATCCGTCGATCCCGACACCCCTTGCAGCGTCCCGGCAGTCATCACCACTAAATCGCCCTCATTTAATAGCTCTTTCTCCTGAGCAACATTAAGAGCCGCTTGAAACGTTTGACTTGTAGAAGGTAAATCTAGCACCAAGAGTGGTTTCACTCCCCATACTAACTGCAACTGCCGTGCGACATCCACATGAGGAGTCACAGCTAAGATCGGAGTCTGCGGTCGAAATTTCGAGACATTCCGAGCTGTGGAGCCAGTTTTAGTCAATGTCATAATTGCTGCTGCCCCCAACTGTTCCGCAATCTGTCCGACAGCTTGGCTGATGGCATTCGGAATCGAACGGCGGGAATTTTTCACCTTGTTAGCGTGGGCTGATGCTAGTTCCTCTTCCTGCTCGATTCGGGCAGCAATTCGAGCCATCGTCGCTACAGCTTCAACTGGATGCTTGCCCACAGCAGTTTCATTTGACAGCATCACTGCGTCAGTCCCATCTAAAATCGCATTTGCCACATCTGAAACCTCCGCCCTAGTCGCTCTGGGGCTGCTAACCATGCTGTCCAACATTTGGGTAGCAGTAATTACTGGAATGCCCAATCTATTTGCTGTGACAATTAGCCGCTTTTGCAGAATCGGAACATCCTCTGCTGGCACCTCAACCCCCAAGTCACCACGAGCCACCATCACACCATCACACAAAGCTAGAATTGCCTCCATTTGTTCGATGGCTTCGTGCTTTTCAATCTTGGCAATCACTGGTACATGCTTACCAGCACTGGAGATCAGATCTTTAATTTCTAAGATGTCTTGGGGGTTGCGGACAAATGAAAGGGCTACCCAATCTACACCTTGATCTAGACCAAACATTAAATCCTTTCGGTCTTTTTCGGTCATTGCCTTAACCGATAAGTAAACTCCAGGAAAGTTAACGCCTTTGTTGTTAGAAAGCGTGCCACCCACAACAATGCGACAATGTAACTCACCACTGACACGATCCACTTCCTCTACTTGCATTTCTACTCGACCATCGTCAAGCAGAATAGTTGCTCCACTGGGGACTTCCTGTGCCAAAAGGTCGTAGGTGACGCAGCTTTTTTCTTGACTGCCGCTGATTATGCGACTAGTTAAAGTGAAGGGATCGCCTTTACTCACCACGATAGAACCAGTTTCAAACACTCCCAAACGAATTTTTGGTCCCTGGAGATCTTGCAGAATACCGACTGGCTGGTTTAGTTCAAAGGCAGTCTGACGAATTAAGCGGACACTGCGCTGGTGGTCGGCATGAGTGCCATGAGAAAAGTTTAGTCGTAGTGTGGTGGCACCAGCTTCAATCAAAGCCTTTAACACTTCGGGGCTACTAGTGGCGGGACCAATTGTAGCAACAATTTTTGTGCGTCGGAGGGAATCTCTTAGTTGCATGGTGATTTGGTGTTGGACGTGGTGAGTCAATAATCAAGTCGCAAGTTGCAAGTCGCAAGTAGCAAGTGAACTCACGACTGAAGTCGAGGGCTTGAATCTACTGATTCGACAGATGGCGCTACACGTCTCGGTTTAATTGTTGGTCTGTTAGTGAGCTTTATTCCCAAAACTAAAGTTTTCATCTTAATTGCAACTTGCGACTTGCGACTTGCGACTTGTTTTGTCAATAGGTGGATGATTTATACTAAACAAAACTTTAGTATTGGAATGACCGTATCATACAATACGCTATAACTGTTTAATTAGGAGTTAAGAATGCTCGTAGAGGCTCAGAAGCCATTAACACCTAGAGAGTTCTTAGGACCTCCAGGCGATTTCAATCCCACAATGTTAATGTTTTTAGCCGCAGTTGCCATGTTAGTGCTGTCAGGCTTTGGCTACTGGCTATGGGAATGGCCTCACTGGACTTGCTTTTTGACTAATGTCCTTGCCTTGCACATGGCTGGAACAGTGATTCACGATGCCTGTCATCATGCTGCTCATCGAAACCGTCTTGTCAATGCCATGCTCGGACATGGTAGTGCCTTGATGTTGGCCTTTGCCTTCCCAGTATTTACGCGGGTACATTTACAGCATCATGCTCATGTAAACGATCCAAAAAACGATCCAGACCATTATGTCTCCACAGGTGGACCATTATGGTTAATTGCAGTCCGCTTTCTCTACCACGAAGTATTTTTCTTTCGGCGGCAGTTGTGGATCAAGCATGAGCTATGGGAATGGTTTTTCAGCCGCTTGTTCGTAGGGACAATTTTCTATATTGCCTGCCAATACCACTTCTTGGGTTACATTCTAAATTTTTGGTTTATCCCAGCATTTGTCGTGGGGATGGCGCTGGGGTTATTTTTTGATTACTTACCTCATCGTCCCTTTCAAGAACGCGATCGCTGGAAAAATGCCAGAGTCTACCCCAACCCAATCCTCAATATCTTGATTATGGGGCAGAATTACCACTTAGTGCATCATTTATGGCCTTCTATCCCCTGGTACAATTACCAGCCTGCTTACTATGCTACTAAACCTCTTTTAGATGACAAAGGTTGTTATCAATCGCTGGGACTACTAAAAGGCAAAGACTTCTTAGGTTTCGTCTACGATATTTTTCTCGGAATTAGATTTCACCGCAGCACAGTAGACTGAGGTAAACTCCAATCAGGACGTAAATTTTTAGCTTGACGTAGATAGGGATGATACACCCAGTTATGGGAGACTGGAAAGTTAGCGTGAATCAAAAATCGGATACAACGCTCCAGACTCCCCTCTACATGCATTTGCTGCACATCTAACATCGGCACATTGTCCCAATTAGGACGTTGACGAGCGATCGCGGCGGGAAAAGTAGCATCCAAGTCGCGCGTGACGGAAAAAGTCGCACTAATAATTTTAGTTGGATCGAGTTGATTCCGTAGTTGTAGTTCGTCTAGCATTTCCATCACTGCTTCTTGCATTGCCTCAACTGTATTTTGAGAGACAGTTGTTGCCCCACGAATCGCTCGAACTTGCCACTCCACGCCAGTACCCTCCATCGGCTAAAACAGTTTTTATTAGCACATAATACAATGGTTCTAACTATCAGAACAAAAGACTAATAGCTAATAATTACCATAGTTTTTCTTGGTTCTCTTTGAGTTAGATGAGAAAACTAACATCTAATAACTAGTTATGGTCGATATAACCATAGCGGCAGCCCGTTAGTCGCCACTTCAAATTCAACCCAATCGATCCCCGCAGATAGACTAGATGATACTTGACGGCTCCCTGGTAGCAAGCGAGTCAACAGTGGTTTACGCTCTTCCAGGTTGTAGCATCGCGTTTTATCTGGGTCAAGCCCCACTAATTCTGCTGCCCATCGTCGGGCTTCTTCTTCTGTGCCCAAGCGATCTACGATCCCTAGCTCCAAAGCTTGCTGCCCAGTGAAGATTCGACCATCAGCAAAACTTTTAACTGCATCTACTGCCAACTTACGCCCTTCAGCCACTGTTTGGACAAATTGCTGGTAACTAGTATCAATCAGCTCTTGCAGGATATGTTCTTCTGGCTCAGTCAGTTGACGGTCAAAAGCCAAGATATCTTTATAAGGACCGGATTTAACTACTTTAAACGAGACACCAATTTTCTCTAGCAGCCGCTCCAAGTTGTTACCCCGCAGAATCACCCCAATACTGCCAGTAATCGTTCCTGGATTTGCCACAATATACTCGGCTCCCATACCGATATAAACACCACCAGAAGCAGAGATATTGCCAAAGCTGGCAACAATTTTAGTTTTCTCCCGCAACCGCTTCAGGGCGCTGTAAATTTCTTGGGAGTCTCCCACCGTACCACCAGGACTATCAATCCGCAGGAGTAAGGCAGGAAATTTTTTCTCCTCAACCGTTTTGAGGGCATCTAGTACCCGTTTGCGGGTGTTACCAGCGATCGCGCCAGTAATTTCGATCCGAGCAATTTGTTTACGTAAAGCAGGCTTGAAGGGCCACATGTGGGGAGGAGGGGGGGAGGGGGAGAACAAGTCACAAGTCACAAGTCGCAAGTGAAGAGTGGGGAGAAAGAGGAACATCTTTACTCTTAATCTAGTTTGCCCTATTTCGTTGACGACTGCTCGAAACTCAATCACAAACTTTATCGAAACAGTCTTTTGCTTACAAGCTTTGTCCTTACAAATAGTCTCCCCCTTGCCCCCTTATCCCCTCTCTTCACTTGCGACTTGCGCGGAGCCGGAGACGCTCCGCCTCGGGACTTGCAACTTACGACTTGTTCTGCCCCTCTGCTTTACGAAACTCAACAAATAGCTACAATCAGGAGAAAAGAATTATCAGCCATTCTATGCAGCTAAAACTTACTGAATCAATACCGACTTCCCCTGTAATCTTAATTGCACCCTTTTTCTTATGGGGCACGGCAATGGTAGCGATGAAAGGGATACTCCCACAAACGACACCGCTATTTATGGCTGGGGTGCGTTTGGTGCCTGCGGGAGTGTTGATTTTAGTGGTGGCAGCACTTTGGGGCAAACCTCAACCGAAGGGCTGGGCTGCTTGGCTGTGGATTACTTTGTTTGCTTTGGTGGATGCAGCGCTGTTTCAAGGTTTTCTAGCAGAGGGTTTAGTTAGAACTGGTGCTGGTTTAGGCTCAGTGATGATTGACTCTCAACCTTTGGCTGTTGCCTTACTTTCGAGTTGGCTGTTTGGGGAAAAAATTGGTTTATGGGGCGGGCTGGGGTTGGGGCTGGGAGTTCTTGGCATTAGTGCAATTGGTTTATCAGATGAATTGTTTTATTTGCTTCAACCCAGCACAACGATAAATTTAGGAGACTTGCTGGAGCTGTTTCAAAGTGGCAAGTGCTTGATGCTGTTAGCAGCTCTTTCAATGGCAGTTGGAACTGTCACCATTCGGTTTGTTTGTCGCCATGCCGATCCTGTTACTGCTACCGGATGGCACATGATTTTAGGCGGGTTGCCGTTATTTGCCCTTAGTGCTGGGGTAGAGTCGCAGCAATGGGAAAATCTCGATTCATCTGGCTGGATGGCACTAGCTTATGCCACAGTATTTGGCAGCGCGATCGCTTACGGCTTGTTTTTTTATTTCGCCTCTACTGGCAATCTCACCAGTTTTAGTTCTCTTACCTTTCTCACGCCAGTATTTGCTCTACTCTTTGGTAGCTTATTCTTATCGGAAACTCTCAGTCCTTTACAGTGGATGGGAGTGGGCTTGACTTTAATTAGTATTTATCTGATTAACCAACGTGAAATGTTATCAGAAACCTCTAATGATATTTTTCCCATATTAAAAGAAACCTCGATCGAGCCAGATCGCCTTCTGGAACCATCTGATGACTTGACATCCTTAACCATGCCAGTGAGAAAATCAGAGGAAATTGTCCCATAAGCTTTATGAATCACAAAGCATTAAGGTATGGATGATAGCCAAGTCGCAACTAGGGAGGTTGCAGCAGATTGAAAGTGACACGCTCCCAGTTTAATCAATATGCTGTTGCAGTATTAGCAGTGGTGCTAACAGTGTCGCTCCAGTTGCTGCTAAATCCCCTGATTCCGATCGGAGAAAATCCTTGGCTGCTGTTCTTTGCTGCCATCCTAGTTAGCGCTTGGTATGGTGGTTTACAACCAGGGATCGTGACTACTGTTTTGTCTGCTGGCGCTGGTGCATACTTGATCTCTGTATTCTCTCGCACTGGATTGGCCATACACGACATCCTGCGGCTAGGCTTATTCTTGCTTGAAGGTGGACTGTTAAGTGCATTCAGTGGCAGACGGCATGTTGTCAGCCGACAATTTCAGAAGACTAAGCTAGAGCCACTTGACCTAGAAGTCCAAGCAAATCGCGATCGCCAAGCACAGGAAGTTAATGCTGACTTGAAATACCAACAACACAGTGCAAATCTGTACCAAAAAATACAACAACTTGAGGTAAAAAATGCTGAGCTAGTTGCCTATGCAGCGCAGATGCAGACAGTTCTAGACAATACCCCAGTTAGTATTTACATCGTTGGCATAGATGGTTATGTCAAGTTTACTAATGCTGAATATGACCAAGTATTCGGTCAAAGGTTTGGTGGCAACTTAGTTGGTCGCCATTTAAGTGAGTTTTTGACACCTGAAGCAGTAGCAAAATATTTGCAAGAGCATCAGGAGATTTTGGCGACTAGAAAAACTTCGCCGAAAATGATTTTTGAGACAGAGCTGGCTTTACCTGATGGTGTTCATACTTATCTTCGGATGAAGTTTCCGCTGCAAAATGCCAATGGTCAAGTTCATGCTTTCTGTAGTGTTTCCCTGGATGTTACTGTCCCCAAACAGATGGAAGCAGCGCTGAGAAACTTAGAGCAGCAGTTGCAACACAAAGATGAGGAAATAGCAGAAGTTTCGCGGATTAAGTTAGAGTTTTTAGCCAGAATGTCTCATGAGTTACGCACACCTCTAACTTCTATCTTAAGCTGGTCAAGCTTGTTGTTAGAGCAAATTTCGGAACTGCTAACGGTGAAGCAGCAAGAATATCTATCGCTAATTTGTAGCAACGGTCAACATCTGCTATTTACACTCAACGATCTACCAGATCTAGCCAGGATCGAAGCAGGTAGGATGGAGCTAAATTTGGCAACAGTTGACTTAGCCCAACTATGCCAGCAAACTTTCCAGATTGTTAAAGTTCAAGCGCTAGCCAAACAACAACGTTTATCTCTTGAACTACCAGTTGCAATCGATCGTGTTATCGTAGACCATCAACGAACAGTGCAGATGTTACTAAATTATTTATCCGCTGCGGTAAAGTTCACTAAAAAAGGTGGTGCGATCGCTTTAAGCACTCAATTAGCATCTGGTCTGGAATTAGCAACACAAAGTCTACTGGCAACAAATAGTCAATCTTTTCTCAACACCACACTTGAGTCTCGCTTTCTAGTCCTATCGGTAAGTAGTACTGGGATTGGAATGCCACTAGAAAAACAGTACTTGCTATTCCATAAGTTTCACCAGATGGACGAAGCGATCGACTTGCATGATGAAAGCACTGACTTGGGACTAATTCTCACCCGACAATTAGCCGAACTGCACGGGGGTACGGTCACATTTAGCTCGATTCCAGAAGTAGGTAGTACATTTTCTATCTGGTTACCACTGCCAAGTTGAGCTGAATAATTTAGCTTGAGCTGGCATTCATCTTTGCGTTTTGCAATGGAACAGACTGTTGCGCCGCGCTCGACTAATTCTAAATTACCTGGAGCGATGGCTAAATCTACTCTTCAAATTTTCCCTACAAGAGACCATTGGTGACAAGTTAAGGAAAAG
>JAABUQ010003003.1_pt1 | contig 32009 bp, 32 predicted proteins | sample 5560001 | NCBI WGS metagenome assembly JAABUQ01 (sample SAMN10711888, study PRJNA513371) | rock metagenome | isolation source: Antarctica rocks | place: Antarctica: Victoria Land, Finger Mt nord | collected 2015-12-18 | reverse complement strand
TTGCCACTGGCCTTCCGTCCGCCGCCGTCCGTCCGTCCGTCCGCTTGCTTGCTCAAACACTCTCCTTCCAGACCAACTCTCCTACCAACCACGACCCCGTTTCCGCTGCTCCCCCTTCTTTCGGGCTCTCTCAATGTCCCTGGTGCTTGACCACCCTCTCTCTATGCCGAAGGTGAGGGGGGGTGGTCAAGCACGCCCAGCGCAGCGCAGGCGAAGGGACCCACAGCCCGAAACCACCCAGGAGCAGCGGAAACGGCGCCCCGCCACTACGTGCTGGGCTTCGCCGGTCTTGCGCAGTGAACGAAAGATCGGCGAAACCGTGAGACCGTCGGCCCGCGTGCCTCATGTGGTCCTCGTCCGCCGACGATCACCCATTCGAACCTGATGCGCAGTGCCCGGTGGTCATTGGCCGGGAGCTTGAACTGCTCAGTGGTTCTCGGAGACGCCGGCCTCCAACCGTCCCTCGCGGCTCCCGGGGCCAAGCCGGTGGGGGAAACCTATGTGGGAGCCGCCGGGATCGATCGTGGGCGGCAGCGGGCGCTTGCCTGGCGGCTGGGCGCTTCGCCTCTCCCGCACCGGCCATCACAGCTCCTCGACGTGGCGGCCGGTCCGTGGCTCGTCGCCATAGCCGCAGGCCCGCCACAGCGCGAGTGCCCCCGGGTCGTCACGCCAGACCAGCGCGCCGGCGCGCCGCGCGCCGCGGGCGCGGAGGTGCTCCTCGCCGGCCGCCACCAGCCGCCGGGCGATTCCCTGGCGTCGCTGCTCGGGCGCCACTGCCAAGCGGTAGAGGTTGCCGCGCCACCCGTCCCACGCCGCGATCACGCTTCCCACCACGACCCCCGCGCGGTCGGCCACCAGCAGAGCGCCGGCGCCGCCTTCGATCAGCCGTCGTACCGCGCGATGATCGTCGGGCGTCCGACGAGCTCCGCCGTAAGCGCGCGCCCACAGCGCGAGGATCTCGTCTGCCTCCTCGGCGCGGGCGGACCGGATCGTCAGCTCGTCCGCGACATCGGGGTCTCGCGGGCCAACGGCGACGAACTCCCAGCCATGTCGCCTAGCTGCTTCGAGCGTGGCCCGCGTGTCCATCGGCGCCGACGGCGAGCCCGTTCCCACCTCCCGAAAAAAGCGCTCGAGCCCCGCCGGATGGAAGAGCACCAGGCGCCGGCCGGTCGCCTCGCCCACGCTGCCGGCGGCGTGCACGACACCGGCGGGGACGTGGAGCGTCTGGCCCGGCCCAAGTCTTGAGCGAACACCCGCGACGTCCATCTCGAACTCACCCGTGATGACGTGGATCGTCTCGGCCTCGCGCAGGTGGCGATGGGCGGGCAGCGACCATTCGGCGGGCGGCTCGTCGATCAGCAGGCAGAACGCGCCGGCGGTCTGCTCGGCACCCAAACAAACCTCGGTGCGCACACCTCCATCGACATCATCTTCCCCGATCGAAGCCGCAGGGTCACCCGCCTCGGCGAGCGATCGAGCGCACGCCGCGATCTCGGCGCGCTCGGACGCCAACTGGGTCTAGCGGACCTCGCGAAAGAAGGTAAGCAGCTCGTCGACAAGCAGCGTGGGTTGCTTGAGCGCGGCGAAGTGGGCCGCGGTCGAGCTCGTTCCAGCGACACAGGTCGCTGAAGCGCCGCTCGGCAACGCGACGAGGGAGGGACAAGGTTTCCTTGGGGAATATCTAGCAGCCGGTCGGCACCGTGACCAACGACAGCTCGGTCTCGCCAAGCTCTCCCAGTACAGCCGCTCTGACGATGCGCCGGTTGCCGGCAGCAGCAGAGCATGACGTTGTCGAGCAGCTCGTTGCGGCTGAGCACGTTTTCTGGGTGGCCGTCGCATCGGTCCACGCCCAGAACTTCTCGACGATCCAGACGCATTGACCGGCGGGCGAGCTTCCTGCGCCCTACGGGCGATACCCCAGCGACGAGCACTCGCGCTGCGCGCTCGGCGATGACAGGGACGCTCCCGCGTCCTGCGGCCAGCTCCACAGCACGGACTCGCGCTCGGCGACACGCGGGACGGCTCGCGGCTGCCCGGACGCCTAATGCCCCCGAGCTCGACGGGGACGACTCGCTCGGCGACACTCGGGACAGCTCGGCACCCCAAGGGACAGATCAAACCCCCGCCCGCCAAGTCAGCCAGCAGCCAGCCAGCGTGAGGCCAGCGAGACCCCATAAGGGAGCTTCAACGAAGCCGGGGTTCGAAGACCCCAGGGACTGTCCCCGCGCACGCGGTGTGAGAGGTTGAAGTTCACGCTTCAACGAAGCCGGGGTCCGAAGACCCCGGGGACCTCACCGGGCGGGTCAAACCGCCAGGGCCGATCGTCGGCTTCAACGAAGCCGGGGTCCGAAGACCCCGGGGACGGCCCGATGAATTGCAGGACGGTGGCGTCTACGTTGCTTCAACGAAGCCGGGGTCCGAAGACCCCGGGGACCTGAAGCCGGTGTTGCCCAACGTCGTCGCAACCACCGATGGCCGTGGCCGATGAGGGTGGCCGGCCCGTGGCCTGTGATCCCAGGCTCTGAGGACGAGGTTCCGAAGGTGGGCGATACTGGGCTCGAACCAGTGACCTCCGCCTTGTCGAGGCGGCGCTCTCCCAGCTGAGCTAATCGCCCTGGGCAGGGGCAAGCGTACCATCGGCCGTTACCCTTGGAGCGCCTCGCGGCGACGTGGCGGAGTGGTTACGCAGCGGCCTGCAAAGCCGTTTACACCGGTTCGATTCCGGTCGTCGCCTTGGAAAACTGTGCGGCATCAGCTCGGGCTGGCGGCGCACCCCGTCCCGACCCCCGGGGAGCAGTCCTCGTCACGGCCTCAGCCGGTGCCTGCCGGTGCAGGCCGGGGCTAGCGCGCGCTGGTTCGGACGCCGCGCTGGACGCCGAGTGGCGGGTCCCAGTCCAGTCCCAGTGTCGGATCCTCAGGACCGGTTGCGCCTGGCTACGCCGTGGATGTAAGGCAGGGGCGGCTCGGTGGGGCTGGCCCGCATGACAAACCGGCGCACCCCAGACACATCAAACCCCGCCTGCTGGATCGCAGTCAGCGTGTGGCGGGTCGGGTGGCAGTTGCCAAACGCTCTACGCCAAAAGGTGGCCTCGGCCGTCCTCAGCGCCGCCTGCGCGAGCGGCTGATGTGCACCGACGTGCTCGAAGACCCGCAGCTCACCAGTGGGCTTCAGCACACGCGTCGCCTCAGCCAGTGCGCGCGCCTGATCCGGTACCGAGCAAAGCACCTGAGTCAGCACGACCGCGTCGGCCTGCCCATCCCCGATCGGCAGATCATCAGCGGTGCCCGCTACCACCGAGATCGGTACCTGGACACCGCGCGCCGCCTCGGCGGCCTTCTGGCGCAGATAGGGCTCCGGCTCGATGGCCAGCACACGCTTGACCGTGCCCGGATACAGAGCGAAGTTAGGCCCGTTACCAGGGCCAATCTCCACCACCACCCCGCTCAGGCCGTCAAGCAACTCCCGGCGCAGGCGAACCATCCTCGAGCCCTCCCGAGCGAGTACGAAGTGATAGATGCGCGCAAAGAACGGATTACGAATGTCCCTATCACCGGGGGACGACCGCCGGCCGGTCGCAGCGTTCCTCGCCGTCGTCATCAATGCTCTCCCTAAGTCGCCGATATCCGCCGCGCCAGCGACGATTCCGGAAACCATAAACGCGACCAGGGCTGCGCTCACCGTCGCGCGGCGGTTTCCCGCAGCGCGCGCTCGATCCACTCCGTTGGAGGTTGGCGGGATTGGCCGTCTGGCCCGCGATACAGCCTGCATTTCAGCCCGAAGTCAGCACGCGCCTGAGCTCCCGGCTCCACGTCCACGCCGTCTACCCGCACGCTCGGCGAGCCCAGGAACCGCGTCTGCACGGCCTGCTCGGGGGTGTCGATGCGGTGCCGCTGCAACTCGACGCTATGCCCGATTGCCAGCTCGCGCAGGCAGGGCAACAACCGGTCGTTGCTCGGGCAGCCGTCGAGGTACAGGACCTCCAGCTTCACGCCGGCGACGTCGTCTCGCCGCCGTGAGGCGCCGAGGCTGGACTCACCCATCAGCCGGCCGTTCGTCGGTCCGGCTGCACTGCGCCACGTGTTCGGCGTTGTCGGCGAGCAGACTCCGAGCCAAGCCGAGAAGCTCCAGGACGCGCTCATCGTTTACCCGGTAGAGAACGCTTGGGTGCTCGCGGCGCGTCGCCACGAATCCACACCAGCGCAGGCAGGCCAGATGGTTCGAAACCTTGGGCTGGGGCTGACCCAACCGCGCTACCAGCTCTCCGACCGGCAACTCGCCATGCGCGGCGAGCAACTCCACGATGCGCACCCGTGTCGGATCTCCCAGACCGCGGAGGTACTTGGCGACCAAATCGGTTTCGCCCGGTGCCCTCGGCAGGACGAAGGGACTGGCTGTGCGTGTTGATGGGGGGCGGTGCATCAGAGTTGGCTGATGTAGAGTATCAGCCTACGCTGATACGGTCCGCTTACCCGACAGCAACCGCATAACCACGCACTCGAACGGTTGTTTTTCGCGTCACCCCCTCCCCCCGGGCATGTCCCTCCATGCCGCCCGCGTGACGCCACCGGTGAAGCACGTTATTGGTTGCGGCGGATCGGTGCCACATGGCGCTGACGTGTCGTGATGTGCATGTCAACATGACCGCAGGGGCCGGGCACATGGCGTCACCACGAGCACCCCGGTCACCCTGAGGCGGCGCGCCAGGTCGCGCGGCTCATGTCCGGGCCGGGGACCGAGAGCGGGGTTCAGATCGTCGGCCGCCTCTGCCAGGGCGCCGGCAGCGAGAGCGAGCTCAGCGGTGCGGTGCGCATGGCTCAACCCGCCGTTTCCCACCAGCTCCGGATCCTGCGCGATCTCGATCTCGTGACGCGCACCCGCAGGGGGCGGCACACGATCTACGGCCTCCATGACCCGACGTGGCCGTCCTGCTCGACGAGGGATTGCGCCACGTTGCCCACCTCCGCGCGGGGACGCCGCAGGTGCCACAGTCAGTGCCAACCGACGACAACCAGACCACGAACGGAGTCCGATGAACGAGCACCCACACGAAGCCCCCCACACCCACGAGCACGAGCACGAGCACGAGCACGAGCAGCACGTCCACGCTCATTCGACTCATGACCACGAGCACGTCGAGCATGAGCACGTGCACACCCACGACGGACAAGCTCACAGCCATCCTCACCCTCACGAGGTTGGCCTCGAGGAGGTCCACGAGCACGAGCACTGATCACGTCGCGGCCGGAGCTAGGAGACGGGCTTGCCGCCGGTCACCCTGATGTGGGCGCCTGAAACGTAGCTGGCCTCATCGGAGACGAACTGACGTAGACGCCGGCTTCTGGCGCCCGGACGACGAGCCGCACGTTCGCCGGAAAGCGCCGTCCGCCCGTCCGATCCGCCGCCGCCGCCCAAGAGCGCTTCAACAGGTGCTACCCGAAGAAAACCTCGGCCGCCTCATAGAGCGCCGGGTCGAGCAGCTTGGGCTCGCGCAGCGCGTCTTCGAGGGTCACGCGAACGATGTCAGGGCCACGGAGTGCGACCATCTGACCGAAGGCGCCCTGCGCCACCGCGTCGACAGCGGCGACGCCGAAGCGGGTGGCGAGCACCCGGTCGTAGGCCGTGGGGGAACCACCGCGCTGCACGTGACCCAGGATGGTCATCCGGGTCTCAAAGCCCGTACGGCGCTCGATCTCCTTTTCCAGCTCCACCGCTATGCCACCCAGGCGCACGTGGCCGAAGGCGTCGCGCTCCTCGCGCGCGACCTGCTCGCCGCCTTCGGGCTTGGCTCCCTCGGCCACGACGATGATCGAGAAGGTTCGTCCCGTGTCGTGGCGGCGCTGAATGCGTGAGCACACCTCGCCGATGTCAAACGCCCGCTCGGGCACGAGGACGGCGTCGGCGCCGCCGGCCATCCCGCTGTAGGTGGCGATCCATCCCGCCGTCCGTCCCATCACCTCGACGACCATCACGCGGTGGTGTGACTCGGCCGTGGTGTGGAGGCGATCGATCGCGTCGGTGGCCACCTGAACAGCGGTGTTGAAGCCAAACGTGAAGTCGGTGCCGGCCAGGTCGTTGTCAATCGTCTTGGGCACGCCGACCACGTGGATGCCCTCGTGACTCAAGCGACGCGCCACCCCCAGCGTGTCCTCCCCCCCGATGGGAATCAGCGCGTCGACGCGCTCACGCGCAAGCGTCTGCCTGACCGCCTCGACCCCGCCGTCCACCGCGTAGGGATTGGTCCTCGAGGTCCCCAGGATGGTGCCGCCCCGGTGCAGGATGCCGGCGGTGCTGTCCTGGGTGAGCTCGACCGTGTCGCTGTGGAGCAGACCGGCCCAGCCGTTGCGAAAGCCGCAGATCGAGTGCCCGTAACCGCTGATGCCCCTGCGGACGACCGCGCGGATCACGGCGTTGAGGCCGGGGCAGTCCCCACCGCCCGTGAGAATCCCTATGCGCGCCACCGCCTTCATCCTAGATCGACGCGCGTCTTCGCAGTGCCTGGTGGACAGGACCGCTCCGGTGGTGTTACGCCTTGCGTAGCTACGTGCCACGAAGTATGATGCGGGCATGAGTGGCAGGTCAGGCCGGGGACAGCCCCGATCGTCGCGCCCGAACGATCCGGGGACCCTCATCCTCACCAGCCTCGCGTCTGGGCCCAAGCACGGTCACGCCCTGGCCAAGGACATCGAGGGGTTCACCGGCGTGCGGCTCGGCCCCGGCTCTCTGTACGGAGCGATAACCAGGCTGGAACAGCGCGGGTTGATCGAGCCCCTCGCCGCAGACACCCGACGTCGCCCCTACCGGCTCACGCCGGCGGGCCGCGACGCGCTTGGCGAGACGGTCGACGACATGCGCCGCATCGTGGACACGGGTACCGAACGGCTGCGCGTGGCATCTCCCTTCCCCACCGGCGGCCGGATCCCCCGCAGCGGGAGGGGGTTCGCGTAATGCCCGTAGGCAATCCTCAGCGGAGGCTTCTGCGCTGCTACCCGGCGCGATGGCGCGCGCGCTATCAGGAGGAGATGCTCGCGATGATCGACGACACCCTGGGCGGAGAGTCGCCCTCGCTCCGCTTCTGCCTCGCCATAGCGCGGGCGGGCCTGGCCCAGCGCATGCGTGGCGCGGGCGTCGTCGGTGAGGACCTGGCGCCTTCAGATCAGAGCCGGGCGGGTTCCCTGCTCGTGCTCTGCGCGTGGTCCTGCTTCGTGTTTGCGGGGATCATCTTCGCGAAGTTCTCCGAGCATTGGCAGGACGTCACCCCGCCGGCCTCACGCCGGGACCCAGCGGCCGCCTTCACCGTACTGCAGGTGAGCGCTGCCATCAGCACCGTAGTCGTCGTGGCCGGCGGGCTCGCAGCCGCTCCCGCCCTCACGCGCTTTCTCCGCGACCGGGGCTGGTCAGAGATCCGCCGTCCGCTCCTTCGGGCGGCGATCAGCGCCGCGGCCCTCGCCGCTGCCACGGTGGCCCTGGTGTTCTGGGCTCACCACCTGGGCAGCCCTGAACGCCACCAAGTGCCATGGTCATACGGCCTGGTATTCGTCGGGTGGGGACTGCTCGGCGCCTTCACGCTGGCCTGCGCCACGGCTGCCTTGGTCGCCACCGCTCGGCGGCTTGACCTGTCCGCGACCGTGCTTGGCTTGGAGTCCGCACTCGCCACGGCCGTCGCGTCGGGCATGGTCCTCATGACCGTGGCCACGGCGGTGTGGTGGGCGATGATCGCCTCCCGAGCGTCGTGGGTGCTCAACGGCGGGCCCGCGGGCACGAAGGCCACGCCGTGGTCGGGCACCATGCTGCTCACCGCGCTGCTCATGCTCGGTGCCTGCGCGGCGGCGTCGACGGGCCTGACCCAGATCCGTCGAGCCGCGGTCCGACACGGCCGTGAGCGGGCAGGCTAGCCGGGTGTCGTCGCGGAGGCGCCCCCCGAAAGGTTCGGCGCCCGCCGACGCACGTCTCAGAGAACGTTCAGACTTGGGGTCTACGCTGCCAGCCGCGATGGGGCGACGATGATCGAAGCAACCGCTCTGACCAAGCGCTACGGTGGGACCCTCGCGGTCGACGATCTGTCCTTTCAGGTCCACCCGGGAAAGGTCACCGGGTTCCTGGGCCCCAACGGGGCCGGCAAGTCGACGACGATGCGCATGGTCCTCGGTCTGGACGCGCCCACCTCGGGCTCAGTCACCGTCAACGGAAGGCCTTATGGGCAGTACCGTCGCCCGCTGTTCGAGGTGGGGGCGCTACTGGAGGCCAAGGCGATACACGGAGGCCGCAGCGCCTACAACCACCTGCTGTGCCTCGCTCAGAGCAACGGGATAGGCCACAGACGGGTCGACGAGGTGCTGAGGATGGTCGGACTGGACGCGGTGGCGCGGAAGCGTTCCGGGGGCTTCTCCCTGGGTATGGGTCAGCGGCTCGGCATCGCGGCGGCGCTGCTGGGCGATCCCCGGGTGGTGATGTTCGACGAGCCGGTGAACGGCCTTGACCCAGAGGGCGTCCTGTGGATCCGCAACCTGCTCAAATCACTGGCCGGCGACGGTCGCACCGTCTTCGTCTCCAGCCATCTCATGAGCGAGATGTCGATCACCGCCGATCATCTGCTCATCATCGGCCGCGGACGCCTGATCGCGGACACCACCGTGTCCGACTTCGTCCAGCGCGGCGCGGGCAACTACGTGCGCGTTCGCTCGCCGCAACGCGACGAGCTGGCCCGGCTGCTCGCTGCCCAGGGCGCGCAGACGAGCGTGCAGGACGACGGGGCGCTCAGCGTGGTCGGCGCCGCCTGCGAGCAGATCGGTGAGCTGGCGGGGGCGCATGACGTGGTCCTGCACGAGCTGACCTCCCAACGGTCTTCGCTCGAGCAAGCGTTCATGGAGTTGACCAGGGACTCCGTCGACTTTCGCGCAAGCGACGGCGCGGTCGCTGCGGGCGAGGGTTGAGCCCGTCGATGGAAGCCGGACCACTCATCACGCCCACCGCCTCCCCCCTCTCGAGCTTCGGGCAGATCCTACGCTCGGAGTGGACCAAGATCCGTTCGGTGCGCTCCACCTACTGGTCGTTGTTCGCCGCCGCGTTCGCCACCATCGGAATCGCCGCGCTGATCTGCAGCGTGTACGTGGGGCGCTACGCAAACATCAGTCCCCAGGATCGGGCCGATTTCAACCCCACACAGTTCAGCCTGAACGGCGTGAACCTGGCGCAGATCGCCGTAGGCGTACTCGGTGTCCTGGTGATCAGCAGCGAGTACGGCACCGGGATGATCCGCGCGACCTTCACCGCGGTGCCTCAGCGGCGCCAGGTGCTGGCGGCGAAGGCCATCGTCTTCGCCGCCACCGCGTTCGTGGTCGGCACCGTGGCCAGCTTCATTGCGTACTTCGTCGGTCAAGCAATCCTGGCCACCAGGGGGCTGGGGTCGTCGATCGGAGACCCGGGCGTGTTTCGCGCGGTCACCGGTGGCGGGCTCTACCTGGCCGTGCTCGGCCTGCTCGGCCTCGCCCTCGGAGCAATCATCCGTTACAGCGCCGGGGGGATCTCGGCGCTGTTCGCCCTTCTGTTCGTGCTCCCGGTGCTGACGAATTTTCTGCCGTCTTCCTGGCAGAACACCATCTCTCCCTACCTTCCCGCCGATGCCGGACGCCAGGTCTTCCTGATGCGCCATCAGGCGCACGCTCTGTCGCCCTGGGCGGGGTTCGGTGTGTTCTGTCTCTACGCTGCGATTCTGCTCGCGGTCGCCGCCGTGCTTATCACGCGACGAGACGCCTGAGCGCCTTGGCCTGGCTAGGCCTTGGCTGACCGCGACAGGGCCGCCACGCGATCAGGGCGCCGTATGCGCGCAAGGTCGTCATGGCGTGCGCCTCGCTTGTCGCGGTACATGTCGGCGTCAGCGCGTCCGAGGAGGTCGCTCGGGTCGGTGTCCCCGGCCTGGAGCTCGGCGTAGCCGACGCTCGCGCGCACCCCGCCGGTGCGCAGGCCACTCCTGATCGCGTCGGCGAACGCTGCGATTTCGCGCCCGCGCGTCTCGCTCACCAGGATGACGAACTCATCGCCGCCGAGCCGGGCCACGGCATCGCTGCGGCGAGACCGGCGACTGAGGATGTCCGCAGCATCACACAGCAGTCGATCGCCGGCGGCATGACCGTGGCGGTCGTTTACGTGCTTGAGGTCATCGAGATCGAGGGCGACGACCCCGAGCGGTCGACCGTAGCGGCGTGAGCGTTCCCACTCGATCGCCAATCGGTGGCGGAGTGCGAGCCGGTTGGGTAGGCCCGTGAGAGGGTCTGACAGCGCGACCCGCTCGGCCTCGTGGGCCCGCCTGCGCTCGCGCCGGAACAGGGCCGCCATCCCGAGGAGCAGCGCGAGCACGAAGACGAAGATCGGGAAGGGCACGGTCATCATGACGCGGTCGGCAGCGCGCAGGAACGACGTCAGAGGGGCGACGCTCGGCCGCGCAGCGGTGACCGGGGCGCCAACCGTGCGGTGCCCTGCGAGAGAAACGGAAGCGCCGGCCGAGTACCCGGGCGCGGACAGCGCACCCGGGCGCCCAACCCAGGCCGAGGCCCCGGCCACGACGCGCTTCTCGCGCCGTAAGCCCAGCGACTTCGCCGCACGCCAGGGGATGTTGAGCTCCGAACCATACGGGCGCGATGTCGCCGGGTCCCCCTGAACCGCAGGCGAGCGCAGCCCATGTGGGGGCGCGGCGACCGTGGGCACTTCGGAAACTCTGGGAGCGTCCGGAGCCTTCACCCGGCCCGCCAGTCCGAAGCGGCGGCCCAACTCGGTCAGCCGAGTGATCACGGGCGCGAGCAGCGGGTCGCCCAGGGTCGGCAGCGAAGTGCGCCGCTCGCTGGGTTGGACCGAGGGGGGAGATGCCGGTACTGCGGGAACGGGTGTGCGCGTCGCCGGCTGCCCACCTGCGGGAGAACCGACCCCCGTGGGAGCGGACGGGGTCTTGGGGACCCCGGGGGCTACTCCGGACGCAGACCCGGGGGGCGGCGCGCTGACCGGCGAGCTGGGCGCGGCTGTGGCCGGCGGGGGCGGCGGCGGTGCGGGAGAGGCGCTGGCGCTCGCCGCGGCCGGAAACCCGACCGCAGCCACCAACACGCAAAGCGCCCACGGACCTCGTCGCCGCGCGCGGCGGCGGTGACGGTGACCCTCAGTCCGGAGGGGCGCGATCAGGGTAGTGGGAGGCATTGACCAGGGGAGCTGGTGCGCTGCGCCCGCAATTGAGCAGCATTCGCGCCGTTTGCTGCTGTGAGTCTCCAGCACCGGCCGTCGGTTCACGGCCCAAGTGGACGAATGTTTCAGAGTGGAGTGCCCTTTGCGTGGCCTCCTCGGAGTCGCGAAGGCTGGGGCCCATCGGGAAAGAGGCGTCCGTCTGTCTCAGGTTTCGGCAGGGCTGCCCTGAAGGGACAGCGCGAAGGGACTGCCCTCCGAATCGCGACAGATCGCCCAGCGGCGGCCGGGGTGGATCACCGAGCCGCCCAGGGTGAGAACCCTCTCCAGCGTGTCGTCGAGGTCTTTGACCGCGAAGTAGGGCAGGGACACCGAGTCGCCCGGACCCCGCCCACGCGCGTGAACGCCGACGGGTGGCGAGCTCGACCGTGACTGCCACCCCTCCCCCTCGCCCCTGTCCTCGCGCCGGCGGCCAAGCTCGGTGCCGAGCAGACCGCCCCAAAAACGCAGGGCTCGCTCGAGGTCGTCGGCCGGGAACTCGATCAGGGCCGGGGCTGCGCTGGCCATATCCTCGGTAACGGCGTCGATGCGAGCGGCCAAGACGAGATCGCCCTCGGTCAGCCCGCCCTCGGAGTGCGTGGAGAGGGTAAGGGTCACCTCGTTCCACGCAATGGCCACGTCGGGGTGGTGGCCCACGGCCTCAGCGATGCCGCAAACCCGGTTTACGAACGCGACCGACTCCACGAAGTCGCGGAAGCGCAGCGTTCGCTGGATGTGAGCTGCGTCTCGCCGCCAGCCGGACAGCGGAACGAGCCCACGGTCAATGTCCTCGTCTGACAGGAGGGTCATGGGGCAGCGACATGTTCGCAGGGACGCGGCGGCGGCGCCCGGGATGGGGCATCCGGCGATGAGATCGGCGGTGCTGTCCAGCCCGACGGGCCACGCACAGGTGATAGCGACGGCGCACCTGCCGGCGAGCGCCGCGCGCGAACACCACCACACGTACCCGCACGGCACCTCGGGGACGGCCGGCCAACGCGACCCTGACCCGGCGACGCGCCCCCAGCAGCACCCGCTGCAGGTGACCACCGACGTAGACCTCAACGCGTCGCACGTGTCCGCCGCGGCGCCGACGACGCGACGGCAGGGTGATGGTCACCGTACGCCGGCTGACGCACCGGCCCCTCGTCGCGCCGGGCGTCATCGAGGCCGCACCCAGGGACACCGCGCGTGACGTGGCGCAGCCGGCCCGCGAGCGGTCCGGCGGGAAGGGCAGGTCGGCGACGATGGCGGTCTCGGCGTAGTCGTTCTCCAATGGCGCCCGCGATCCGGGCGCCAGGGCCGCTCCCACGGCTCGCAGCCCCGCGCGTGGACCGTCGGGCGCCACCCAGGGGGCGATGGCCAAGAAGCCGGGCTGGGCGCCGGCGGAGCCCTGCAGGTCGGGACGGTCTTCGGAAGGTAGGAAAGCGGCGTTGCCCACGTAGTGACAGCCGGCGCCCTGGGGTGAGCCACGCTGGGTGATGGCGCTCTGGCCGTCGAAGGGCAGATCGGCCAGGTTCCCGACCATCATCGCGGTGACGTTGTAATCAAAGGCGACACTCAGATCAGACACCGTGCGGTAGGTGGAGCTCATCCACGAGAGCGGCTGCCACTTCTCCACCCCGTCCCCGTCGGGACCGCTCCAGCGCCCGGGGTTGGCTTCATCTTGGATGACCAGGTTGGTGCCCAGGGCGTTCAGACAACGCATGTAGTAAGCGGCGGTATCCGAGCAGGGGTTGACGCCGGGCGGCGGTTGTCCGTAGACGAACGCGGGCAGGCTGGTGGCCACCCCGATGCGCGCATCGGTGCCCGGCAGTGGGAAGGGGCGCAGGTTGTCGACCGCCGCCGGTCCGCGGCTGGGGCCCGGAGTGAACTGCAGCTCGTTCTCGATCGGGGTGAGGGGTACCTTGCGGTTGGTGAGCACCACGTTGCGCAGCACGTCCGGACCGTCGCCCCGAACATCGTGTGGCCCCCACATGAAGGCGGTGTTGTAGACCTGTGGCGCGCTGGCCACGTACACGGAGTCGGGGGGCGGCCGCAGGTCGGGATCGCCGAACGTCGTGACGTCGTGCGAGGCGGTCGACTGACCGAAAGGCGCCACATCGGTGGAGCCCACCATGTACACGCCGTAGCGGTGCGCCAGTCCCGAGAAGGTGCCCATGAATCCACGCACGAGCGTGTCCGTGGCGCCGACGAAAGCCTGGCTGACTGAGCCCAGGGCGGGAAAGGCCCGGTGGTAGGCGGCGATCTGGGGGGAGTAGGCGGCACTCACCGCCGCCAGGGCGGCGAGCGTTGCGCAGGGGGCTCCCTGCGCCTCGCAGCTGGGTGAGCCGGGATGGCCGAACAGGTCCCGTGCGGCCGCTCCGCGGGAGCCGGTGGCGATGGTGGCCAGCCCGATGTCCTCGTTGAGCACGACCACGTTGGGGCGGTCGGGCGCCAGGCGCGGCAGTACATCCTCGCGCAGCAGGCACTCGATCTTCACCCGGAAGCTGTCGTAGGTGACCACGTTGGTCAGGTCCTGCTTGTACTGGATCGCAAATACGCGTGGCGCTCCCGGTCGCGCGTCAAAGCTCTCGGTCACCGGCAGCGTGCGATGAGCCCTGACGCCCGCGCAGCGCTGTGCTGAAGGCGCCGGCGGGAGGTCCACGGCCGACGCGTTACGGGCGGATGCGGCGCGGGCCACGCCCGGGCCGGCTAGCGCGAGCACGGCAACGCCCGCGAACGTGGCCACCAGCGGCGATCGTCCGCGCGGCGATGACGACGGCAGCGAGCGCGGTGTCACGCCAGGAACCTACCGCCTGGCGGGTCGCGCCCGTGCAGCACGAAGCCCTCACACGCGCGCCAACGTGACGCTCGAGTCCCTCGCACCCTGCAGAGCCCCGGGCGATCGCCGGTCCGGCGAGGCAGGGCGTCACCTCAGGATGAATGCCCCTTGCGGCCCGAGAACGGGAAGACCATCATCGGAGGACGCGATGGGCCACGAGACTTCCCCGACCGAGCCGGTGCTGGCCGAGCAGGCCCACTACTACCGTGAGCGTGCTCCGGAGTATGAGGACTGGTGGTACCGGCGCGCGGGCTCGATCGAGGACCGACCGAGAACAGCGCGTGGTTCGCCGAGGCCGCACACGTGCAGAACGAGCTTGAACGCTTCGGGCCAACCGGCTCTGTGCTCGAGCTCGCCTGTGGCACCGGGATTTGGACGCGCCGCCTGCTCGCCCATGCTCAGGACATCACCGCCGTCGACCTGTCGCCCGAGACGCTGGCCATCAACCGCCGCAGCGTCGACGACCCGCGCGTGACATACGTCCAAGCGGACATCTTTTCCTGGACGCCGCGACGTACATACGACGTATGCCTGTTCGCCTTCTGGTTGTCCCACGTGCCCGAGGGGCACTTCACCGCCTTCTGGCAGGCCGTGGCGAGAGCCCTGCGACCGGGAGGACGGGTGTTCTTCGTGGACAGCGGCCCCCCCGATCGGAGCGCCCTCTCGAGCCGGCCCGCCCCACAGGACGAGACCGTGGTGCGGCGCCTCGCCGACGGGCGCACCTTCACGATCGTCAAGCGCCGGTTCGAGCCCGCCGCGCTCGGAGAACGACTCGCAACCCTGGGCTGGGAAGCCCGCGTGCAGGCCACCGATCGCTTCTTCATCTGGGGTCACGCTCGCCGCAGCGCGTCCGGCGCGCCGCGGTGGTGACCCTAGCGCTGCTCGCCGGCATGATCGCGGGCCCACTGAGTGCCGGCGCGAAGGTCCTCCCGCGGGCGGCCATTGCCACGCAGACGAGCAATCCGTTCGCCGCCGCGCGCCTGTACGTCGACCCGGATTCGAGCGCGGCCCGGCAGGTTCGGGCTTGGCGCACACACCGCGCCGCCGACGCCCGGGTGATGGCCAAGCTCGCCGGTCAGCCGCAGGCCGACTGGTTCGACTACGCACAGGGCGTACAGAGCGACGTCTCCCAGCGGGTGGGGCAGATCACTCGGGCCGGTGACCTCCCCGTGCTGGTCGCCTATTTCATCCCCCACCGCGACTGTGGCGCGTACTCCGCCGGTGGGGCGCGTGACGCGCAGGCCTACCGGCGCTGGGTCGACCGCGTGGTCGCGGGCATCGGTTCGCGCCGGGCGGTGGTGGTACTCGAGCCCGACGCCCTCGCGGACCTGCACTGCCTGTCTGCCACGCGCCAGCGCGAACGCCTCAGCCTGCTGCGCTACGCCGTGCGCACCCTCGCGGCGCGACCACGGGTGAGCGTGTACCTGGACGCGGGCAACTCCCATTGGCAGCCGGCGGCGGTCATGGGTCGGCGCCTGAGCCAGGCGGGGGTGCAGGAGGCAAGGGGCTTTGCCCTGAACGTCTCCAACTTCGGCACCAACGCCCAGGAGATCGGCTACGGGCGGCGGCTCAGCGGGCTCTCCGGCGGGCGGCCGTTCGTGGTGGACACCAGCCGCAACGGGCGCGGCCCGAGTCCGGCAGGCGACTGGTGCAATCCCTCGGGGCGCGGCCTCGGGCAGCCGCCCACGACCAGGACCGGCGATGCCCTGGTCGACGCCTTCCTGTGGATCAAGACGCCTGGGGAGTCCGACGGCAACTGCCATGGCGCGCCGGTTGCCGGCGCGTGGTGGCCGAGCTACGCGCTGGGCCTCGCTCGCCGGGCCGCCTTCTAGACGGCCCGCCGAGCCGGACTCCAGGAGGCCATCCAGAACAAATTCCTGCAAACGGCGGTGCGACAACTTTTGCTGCATTCCTGCCCGCGCCATACATCCTGCACCCGCGGCGTGCTACCTTCCCGCGCATCAGTGCCGAGTTCCCCTCTCCACGGAGGCGGGAATCGGGGGACCCGAAGCAGCTTCGGCTGCGGGGGCGAATCGCCGTCTTAGGCGGCGTAGCGCATGAGCGCGAGCCCGACAGCTAACCCCGTAGGCGCCCACGACGCTGAAAGGACGCACGCATGTCGGGATCTCGTGATCTTGCCGCCCGGGACGTATGGGAAGAGTCGCTCGCGCGGTCGCGCGCGCGTCGCCAGCGCAACGCCCGCGGCCACTCGCCCTACTCCGCCCCCACAGAGGCTGTGCTCGCGCCGTGCCTGTCGTCGCGTGACCTCGGCGACGGGGAGCCGTGGCAGCTGTCGCTGGGCCGCTCACGTACCCGCCGCCGAGCCGCCGAACTGCAGTTCGTGCCCAGCGGAGCGCGCGCGCGGCGTATCTCGATCGGCGCGCTGGCAGCGCTGACGGCAGGTCCGGCCGCGGGGCTGGCCGACGCGACGGCGGCGCCACACGGCGGCTCGCTTGGCTCCGAGCCCCCGACCACGACCGGCCACACGCTGTTGCTGACCAACGGCAGCCAGGGACGGCACGTGCTCATGCTCCAGCATGCGCTGGGGGTCGCGGCCGACGGCGTCTACGGTCTGCAGACCGAGAGCGCCGTGCGCGATTTCCAGGCCACGCACGGACTGGCCGTCGACAACCTCGTGGGGCCCCTCACCAGTGCGGCCCTGCGTGGCCATGGCCCCGCGCTGGCCACGCACCAGGACACCAGCGCCCATCCGGCCACCAGTGACAACACCGCTGCGGCGCCGGTGAACGCCGGCCTGCGCCCCGCCCCCGCCGATCACGCCACTGCGGCGGTTCCGGCTGCGGTGAGGGCAGAGCAGGTGGGACAGGGGGCGCACGTCGGCGCATCGGCCCTGAGTGCCCCGCACCGCCCGGCGCCCGTGGCCCGCATGCAGAGCGCGCTGGGAGTGTCGCCAGACGGCACCTTCGGCCCGCGCACCGAGGCCGCCGTACGTGCGGTGCAGGCTCGCCACGGCCTCCCGGTCGACGGGGTCGTGGGCCCAGCCACGTGGCACGCGATGGGCGTCAACACCGGAGGAACCATCACCCCCCCGGCCGACGCCGTGCCTCACGTCGCCGCGCCCCACACCGTCGTGGAGCACGTGAGCGCTCGACCCGTGGTGCAGCACGCCTCCGGCGGCGTGGCTCAATCGCGGGTCACGCACACGCGGGTGGTGTCGAGCGGCTCGTCGAGCGCGTCGGGCAGCGACGGCGTGGTTCAGCGCGTGACCGCCGCGGGTAATCGCATCGCCACGCTGCCCTACCGTTACGGCGGTGGGCACGGCTCGTTCCAGGACTCGGGCTATGACTGCTCAGGCTCGGTCTCCTACGCGCTTCACGGTGGTGGGCTGATCTCCAGCCCGCAGGACTCGACCGGCCTGGAGAGCTACGGCGCTCCGGGGCCCGGCAAGCACATCACCATCTACGCCAACCCCGGGCACGTGTACATGGTCGTAAACGGTCGACGCTTTGACACCAGCGCCCAGAGCCGGACGGGGTCGCGTTGGGCGGCGCCGCAGAGCAACAACTCCGGCTACGTCGTGCGCCACCCCGTCGGTCAGTAGCAGGGCCGCATGACGCCTCTCCGTCCGCCCGCCGCGGGCGGGGAGGCCGTCGCGGCTACTGGTCGAAGTGCTCCACGGTGCCCTCGCTGCGCAGGTCGACGAAGTCCGGATCGAGCCCGAACTCCTCCCGCGCACGGCGCTGGCGGAGCAGGTCCCAGTAGCGATCAAGCTCTACGCGCAGGCGCTCCAAGCGCTCGTGCTGCTCGGTCGACAACCCCCCGCCCGGACCGCCCGCATCCATCAGTTGGTGCTCCTCGGCGACGAGCTGCTCGATGTGAGCCTGTACGGCTGCGTCGTCGGTCACACCTTCGAGGATAGAACGCGTGCCCCTCACGTGCCCGGCCCCGCCGCCGACTGTGCGGCTCGGGCGATGATCTAGGGTGGCGCCGATGGAGCACCGGTTCCACGGCCCGCGCTACTCGGTGGGGGTAGAGGAGGAGCTGATGATCGTCGACCGCTCCTCGCTTGACCTGGTCAGTGCCATCCACGCGATCTTGGAGAACGCGCCGCCGGGTCAGATCCAGTCCGAACTGATGCAGTCGGTTCTGGAGATCGCCACCCCGCCCTGCTCTGACGTACCCGCCGCGGCGGCCGAGCTACGAGGGCTGCGCGAACGCGTGCGCGACCACGCGGCCGACCACGACCTGCTCATCGGCTCGTCGGGCACCCACCCCTACGCCCGCTGGGAGGATCAGCGCATCGTTCGTGACGACCGGTATCGCGGCCTGGTGAGCTCGCTGGGATTCGTCGCCCGACAGGAGCTCGTGTTCGGAATGCACGTGCACGTGGGGGTCGGCGGGCCGGACGAAGCGATCCACGTGGCCAACGGCCTGCGCGCCCACGTGCCCCTGCTCGTGGCCCTTTCCGCCAATTCCCCCTTTTGGCGTGGGGAACTGACCGGGCTGGCATCCAGCCGGGTCCCCATCTTCCGCGCCTTTCCGCGCGTGGGCATCCCACCGCGCTTTGAGGATTGGGCCGACTTCGAGCGGCGCGTGGGGTTCATGCTCAGCAGCGGCATGATCGAGGACTACACCTTCCTATGGTGGGACGTGCGTCCGCACCCGCGACTGGGCACGGTGGAGATGCGCGCCATGGACTGCCAGACGCGCGTGGAGCACACGGTGGCCCTGACCGCGCTCGTGCAGTCACTGGTCAAGCAGCTGTGCGAAGACTTCGCCGCCGGCCTGCCCGCCGCCGACCACGCCTGGGAGATCCTGGACGAGAACAAGTGGCTCGCGGCGCGCCACGGGATCGACGCCGAGCTGGTGGACCTGCCCGGTGGAGAGCGCCGCAGCGTGCGCGAGCTCACGCGCACCCTGATGGGGCGCCTGCACGGTCATGCCCAGGAGCTCGGGTGTGCCGCGGAGCTCGAGGGCGTCGGGGACCTGTTGGAGGCGGGCAACGGAGCCCGCCGACAGCGGATGGTCTACGAGGCCAACCGCGACCTACAGGAACTGATGGTCGAGATCGTCGCCGCCACCGCCTGAGTCCCGGCGCGGGTCAGCAGCCGGTGGCGTGGGCAAGCGCGACGCAAACCTCGCGCATCCTGCCCTCGGTGAGGCGCGTGATCCGCGCAGTTAGCAGGGCTACGCGAATGCTCGTAAGGTCGTCCAGCGTCAGCACGCACGCGTGCGGCACCCCGTCAGAGCGATCGAGCCCGCGAACTCCCCCAGTACGCGCCGTATGAGATCTGAACGCGACGTGCTGCGGCGCGCGGCTTTCCGGTCCCGGGCGCTGACCAGCTCGTCCGAGAGCTGGACATGGTCCGCACGCGAGCCGTTGGCAGATCGTAGGGCACGGAAGTTTTGGCCCCCCGGTGACAGCCGTTGCTGACGTGGGAGGGCTGGACGGGGCGGGCTGCTCGCGCGCCGCGCAGGGTGGGCGAGTCGGCGGGTATCATGCGTTCCTCGCGCGGATGTAGCTCAGTTGGCTAGAGCGTCTGCTTGCCATGCAGAAGGTCGAGGGTTCGAGTCCCTTCATCCGCTTGGGAAAGCTCCGTAATCCGGGGCTTTTCTGGTTAGCGGGGCGCCGCAAAACCTAAAGCGTGTCCCCAATATGTCCCGAGCAAGGCGTGGGACTCGGGCATGGCGACGACTTCGGGCACGGGTCTTCAGCCGCCCACCGTTAACTTTTTTAGCGTCGAGCGCAAGCGCGGACCCGCCTGGTAGGCCAAGTACCGGCTGCTCGAGCGACGTGGACTTCCTGCGCGAGTCCATCCGGGTGCGCGCTAGCTACGCCAGCGACGTCCTGACACTGCCCAAGTCGGGCAAGGGTCGCGCGGTGCCGATGGTCGCGGCGACTCTCGCTCGCCTGAGTCAGCGCGGTCACAGCGTCGGTGAGGACGAGCTGGTGTTCTCGGGTGAGCTCGTTGGCTACCTCGATGGCAGCGCGCTGCGACGGTGCTTCGTCGAGGCCCAGCGGCGGGCCGGGCTGCCGCCGCCGCGCTTCCACGACGTGCGCCATACCTTCGGGACGCTCGCGGCGCGCAGCGCCGCGTCGCTGATCGAGCTGAAGGAGTGGATGGGCCACGCCGACGTTCGTACCACCCAGCGCTACACGCACTATCGCGAGCATGCTGACGCGGCGCGGCGCGGCGCGGCGACTGGCGCGGGCGTTTGTCGTCGCCGATCCCGCGGCCGCTGACGCCGCGGCCCCGTGGCGAAATCCTGACGGAATCCTGACGACCGAGCTATGATGCCGCTATGGTCACCACCACCGCGTTTGTCGACGAAGCCATCCGCGTGCGCGATGTCGGCGGGCTCGGCGACGACATGATCGCCTCAGCGACGGGCGCCGCACGGAGCACGGTCCGCGACTGGCTCGCGCGCCGCAGCGCCCCGACCGGGTCGCGCGCCCAGCGGCTGGTCGAGCTCTCGAGCGTGGTCGACCGCCTGGCCCAGGTGATGAGGGCCGATTACATCCCGGTGTGGCTGAGCAAGCCGGTTGCGGCGCTCGACGACGACAAGCCGCTGGAGCTGATCGCCAGCGGCGAGTACCGTCGCGTAGCCCGGCTTGTCGGCGAGCTCGAGTACCCGGGCGCCAGCTAGCGTCGCGTGACCGCGCAGGTCACCGCGCGCGCTGTTCGCGGGCGCTTCGTCCGCCACGCGCCGCACGACTCCGATCCGCTGCACAGACCCGAGCCCCCGCCAGACGGGCGCTGGCAGCGTGGAGAGCTCGTCGGGGGTCTGTATCTCGCTGACGAGCCCGCCACCGCCTGGGCGGAGTGGTACCGCCACCTCGCCGAGCGCGGCCTTCCTCCCGAGCACGCGATCCCTCACGACCTGCATGTCTGGGCCGTCGACGTCGAGCTGGCCGACCTCAGCACCGGCGCGCGCCTCGCGGCGATCGGACTGCCCTCCCCACGTCCAGGCCGGCGAACGTGGGCGTCCTATCAGCGGGTCGGCGAGCAGCTGTGGCGCGACGGTTGGGCGGGGGTATGCGCGCCTAGCGCCGCGCGACCCGAGCACATGGTCATCTGTCTCTTTGTCGGTCCCTGGCCGCCCGCAGGCGCGAACCCGCTGCCGGGAGCGACGATTTCGGTGACCGCCGCGCCACCGCCGCCCCGCGGAATGAGGACATGACGGCGTCTCGCTGAGGACCGACCGCGCGGCAAAGCGCCAGTGGCGCTGTGTGATCGTGTCCCGGTGGGGCGGCTCCGTCCAGGGCCGGCTCGGCCGCTTCGGTGCGCAGCACGCGACCGTGCCCGAGATCGTCATCGCCGGCACGCCCGTCGGCGGCTGCGACGAGCTGGTCGCCCTCGATCGCGGCGGTCCCTCGACGAGCTGCTCAACCGGTAATCCCCCGAGCGGCCACGCGACCGCAGTGGCCCGCTTGAGGATCGCGTCGGGGAGCCGTCAGCGCCGTCGAGAGCCGGCGCTGACGAATATCAGCGTCTGCCGCGGCGGGTTGCCCTATGGGTCGCCAACGCTGAGCAGTTCGGCGATCCGTGCTCGGTCTTCGCTGCTGGGTGCGAAGGTGATGATCTTCTGCTCGGGTTGGTCGGCGACTTGGAGGACGACGTGGTCCAGCTCGAGCTCGCCGAGGGTCGGGTGGCGCAGACGCTTGCTGCCTGAGCTGAGCGGCGCGACGTCGTGGCGGGGCCACCAGGCGCGGACTTCTGGGCTGCTGTTGTGCAGGCGTCCGATGAGCTCGGTGAAAGCGAGGTCGTCGGGATGTCGGGCGGCGGCGGCGCGGAACCGGGCGAGCTGCGCGCCGGCCTCTTTGTCCCACTCGACGAACACCTCCCGCGCGGCCGGGTTGGTGAACGTCCACCAGAGGATGTTGCGCGCGTCGGGCTCCACGACCGTCCAGTCGGTCCACAGCAGGCGCGCGGCCCGGTTTGCCCCCAGCACGTCAAAACGCCGGCCCGTGACATAGGTCGGGCACGGATCGAGGCGATCAACGAGCGCGGAGACGACCGGAGCGAGCGCCTCGATCGCGACGTAGGCGTCAGGCGCAGGATCGCCGCGGACGAGCTGGTGGGCGTGCGCGCGTTCGGTGGGGCTGAGGCGTAGGGCGTCGGCGAGCGCGTCGAGCACCTGGCGCGAGGGCGTGACGTCGCGTCCCTGCTCAAGGAACGCGTAGTAGGTCGGAGAGATCGCCGCGAGCAGGGCGACTTCCTCGCGGCGCAGGCCGCGGGTGCGCCGCCGGTTGCCTGCCGGCAGACTGACGTCGGCGGGCTGCAGGCGCTCGCGGCGCGAGCGCAACAGGTCACCAAACTCGCGGGCACTGCTCGCTGCGGATGGGCGGGCGGCGGTCATCGTGGCACTCTCATTACCAGTAATAACCAGGTGTAGATACCAGTCTAGATGACTGTTAGGTTCGACCGTACCGGCATGAACGCGCGCACCGCCATCCTCACCGAACGCGTCGAGATCGGCCTTGACGGCGAGGCCCCAATGAGCGCCTACCTCGCCCGGCCTACGGGACCCGGACCGTTTGCAGACGTGGTCGTCGCGGCCGAGCTGTTTGGCGTCAGCGCTCACGTCCGCGACGTCTGCGAACGACTCGCCGCACTCGGCTACCGCGCCCTCGCCCCCGACCTGCACCACCGCACGTCACCCGGCGTCGAGCTCCCCGAGGACGCCGCTGGCCGCGAGCGCGGCTTCGAGCTGCTCCAACAAATGACCAGGGACCAGGTGCTAAGCGACGTTCAAGCGGCGATCGACTACCTGCGCACTGGCAAGGACGCGCGGGTGGGCATGGTCGGCCTGAGCGTCGGCGGCCACATCGCCTACCTCGCCGCCACCAAACTCGACCTCGCGGCCGTCGCCGTCCTCTACGGCGGCTGGATCCCCACCACCGAGATCCCCCTCGGCCGCCCTGAACCCACGCTCACCTGCACCCCCCACATCACCGCCCGGATGCTGATCCTCGTAGGCGAGCAGGACCACATCATCCCGCCCGAGCACCGCCAAACCATCGCCCAAGCGCTACGCGCCGCCGCCGTACGCCACGAGATCGTCGAATACTCGGGCGCGCTCCACGGCTTCCTCAGCGACCGGCGCAACACCTACCAAACCGAAGCCGCCAACGACGCATGGCGACGCATCCAAGAACTCTTGAGCGAAGAACTCAACTGACCGCCCGGCACAAGCCCAGGCTCGCCCGAGCCAATCCCGTGGCGGGATCGGGCTACGGGATACCTGATCGCCGCGCTCATCGCAGACACCTCGTGATGAAGGTCGAGCCGCGGGGCCCCTTCTCCGCGAAGCAGAGCGCCGCCGGCGGCTCCATGACGATCCCCTTCAACGGCTTCTAGGAGGACCTAGCGCGGTGCGCCGTTCGCAGGCCGTCCTTCCGCGCGGATCACCACCGCTACCGCGAGCACGATGATCGCGCCGCCGATCACGGTGGTCGTGGTGATCTTCTCGCCCAGCAACACGGCACCCAGGATCACCGCCACAACAGGGTTGACGTAGGCGTAGGTGGAGATCTGCGAGATCGGCGCATGCTGCAGCAACCACACGTACGCGGTGAATGCGAGGATCGAGCCGACGATTGCCAGGTAGGCGATCGCTAGCAGGAGTCGACCGAGGCGTGTGTGGCAACGGTGCTCCAATGCTCGCCGAACGCGGGACCGATCGCGCCCAACACCGCGCCGCCGATCAGCATCTCGACTGCCGTTCCCGTCGCCGCGTCGGACGGCATCGGGAGCCGAGCGGATGCCCACGAGCCGAGGGCCCACGAGAGCGATGCTCCAAGCACGATCAGCAAGTGCGGGATGCTCACGCTTTGCTCGTGACCGCCGCGCACCACGAGCAGCCCGACACCGAGGAACCCGACGGCAAGCCCAACGAGCGTCGCTCGCCCGGGCCGGTCGCGGGTGACCGTGCGGATGAGCAGCAGCCAGAGCGGCACCGAGGCCACTACGAGCGCTGCGAGGCCCGCCGGCACGTGGGTCTCGGCGAAGCTGACAAAGCCGTTTCCGCCGGTCAGCAAGAGGACGCCGACGAGGGCGACCGAGGCGAGCTCACGGGGTGCTAGGCGAGGTGCCCGGCGGTGGCGCAGCGCGAGGTACGCGTACATCGCGGATCCCGCCGCGACGTACCGGATCCCGGCGCCGATCAGCGGCGGAACCGTCCTGTCCATGATCCGAATCCCGACGTAGGTCGAGCCCCAGGCGATGTAGACGATGATCAGCGCGATCCAAATCTCGCGCTGGGAGGCGCGCAGCCGTGCACCGCCGGCCGGCCCCGCGCCTGCTGGAGAGGCTGCGCCGAGGGCGACCTGGCTCACGAGACCAACTCTAATGCGGCGCTGGAGGCGGTCAGATCGCTGGTCCGCTTGGGAAGGTCCCGGAAACCATCTCCATGGCAGCGTGCTGTGCGGGCGCCCCCGCAGCTTCATGCGCTAACGATGGCCGCTTCGCCGGTGGCACTCGCTTCCCCCACTTTGCCCGCTTCGCATAGTCGTGTCCATCGCGGTCGCGCGGACCGAAACCGCCCAAACAGGGGGCCGGAGGGTCGGCTCTACGCCGCTACCGGTGCCGGCGGCTCGCTCGTCGACTTCGACCTCGAGTCGCCCGTGAGGGGGGCGCTTCACGACAGCGAGGAGATGGCAGGCGCCGTGGTGACTGCGCTGCCATCGCCCTCGCCAGCCGTGGCGGACGAGCGCGCTCAGGTGCTCTGGTTGGCGTCGCGACGCTCCTGGTGGGTGTGGTCCTCGGACTTCGCCTGGTGGTCGCCAGCCCCGCTTGAGCCCTCGCGGTGGCCCTGCTCGCGGACGCCCTCGGAGTTCTCGCCCTCGCTCTGAGCACCGTCGGCTGCTTGCGACGACGTCGATTGCTCCTTGTCTCCCTTGTCCCCCTTATCCTCTTTGGAGTCCTTGTCGTCCTCAGCGTCCTCGGCGTCGTCGCGCTGGCGCTTCTCGTGCTCCTCCTCGTCGACCGATGGGGGGAAGCTCGCCGAGTCCGTGTAAGTGCGCACCCGGCTTACGTGTTCACCCTTGAAGTCCCACACCTGAGCGCCGGGCACGTCCAGATCGCCGTTGCCTTTGATGCCCTCGCCCAAGAACGTGCCGAGCACCACCACGATGTCCTCGCTCTCGGTCTGGAGGTACTGCTCGGGCTTGAAGCCGAAGGACGCGTAGGAGCGCCCGACGGTGGCCAGGAAGCCGTCCTCCAGGGCCTGGCGCCCCTCCTGCGTCGCGGGCCCGGGAAAGTTGTCACCGCGCGGGCCGATCCACTCGACATCGTCGCCGAAGGCACTGAGGAAGCGCTGATGATCGCCGTCCCCGAAGGCCTGCAACGCCTCGCGCACCGCGCCCACACGTCCGCCCACCTCCGTCGCCAGCGGAGGACCGCCTCGTCCCACCGCGCCCTTCGCCCGATCGACCATGTCCTGGGCTGCACCCTTGACGTCCGGCATCGCCACTCCTCTCCTCGTTGTGGCGAGAGTTCTACCCGAGCGCAGGCGCTCGCGACGCCGATGGTCCCCAGGACGCTTGACGGAGCACGTAAGAAACCACTCAGTGACTTATGTTGGGCGTGCGGTTGACCGACAATGGCCGCATGACGGTATCCACCGCCACCGCTCGCCGCTGGATGATCGCGGCTGCCGTGGTGGCCCTCTTGCTCGGCGCCGCACGCGCCCAGGCCGCCACACCCTTGCCCACGCGCAGCGTCTCGGTGGGCCAGCCGCCACGGCTGCCGCCTGGGTCCGCTCCCCGCGGAGCGCTTGCCCCCACCACCCGGCTGCACCTCGAGGTGCTTCTCTCGCCGCGCGACCCGGCTGCCATGGCGGCGCTGGTCAACCAGATCTCGACGCCCGGATCACCCAGCTTTCGCCACTACCTGGGTCCCGGAGAGTTCGCCGCGCGCTTCGGCGCCACGCCGGCGACGGTGGCGGCCGTGGACGCGGCGCTACGGGACTCTGGACTGGTGCCCGGCCCGGTCTCGGCCGACCGGCTGTCCATACCCGTGACGGCGAGCGCGGTCACCGCTCAGCGGGCGTTCGCCGTCAGCCTCCAACGCTTCCGGGGGTCCGACGGGCGCACCGTCTACGCCAACACCTCAGCTCCCCGAGTGCACGCCAGCGTGGCCGGTTCCGTGAGCGGAGTGCTGGGGCTCAACGACGTAGCCGTCCGTCGTCCCGCGCTGGCGACGAGCGGACCGCCGCGACCCTCCAGGTCCCACGCGATACTGCCCCACGCGAGCTCGTCGAGTCCCGGACCACAGCCCTGCACGGCCGCCCGCAACCAGGCCAGCGGCACGGGTCCCTACACGATCGACCAGCTTGCCTCGGCCTACGCCTTCACCGGCCTGTACTCCGCCGGTGATCTCGGGGCGGGCATCACCGTGGGCGTGTACGAGCTCGAGCCCAACCTGCCCAGCGACATCGCCGCGTACCAGAGCTGCTTCTCGACCGCAGCCCAGGTCTCCTACACCAAGGTCGACGGGGGCGCGGGCAGCGGTGCCGGCGGCGGTGAGGCCGCACTGGACATCGAGAACGTCATCGGCCTGGCCCCGGCCAGCCGGGTGATCGTCTACCAGGGCCCCAACAACGATCCCAACCATCCCTCCGGTCCGCTGGACACCTACCGCCAGATGATCAACGACAACCAGGCCAAGGTCATCAGCACCTCCTGGGGTCTCTGCGAGCCCAAGCCGCCCTCACCATCCCAGGCCGACCCCGAGCTCCAGGCCGAAAACATGCTGTTCGCGCAAGCGGCGGCTCAGGGTCAGACCATCGTCGCCGCCTCGGGCGACAGCGGCTCCGAGGATTGCGCCGACCCGAACACCCGCCTCCCTGATCAGCTCGCGGTCGACGACCCGGCCAGCCAGCCTTACGTCACCGGTGTGGGCGGGACCAAGCTGAGTGACGCCGGCGCACCTTCCACCCAGAGCGTGTGGAACAACGCCACTGGAGCCGGGGGTGGCGGCCTGTCCTCCACGTGGCTCAAACCGGCCTACCAGCCCACGGCAGCCGGCTTCTCGAACGGTCAACGCCAGGTGCCCGACGTGTCCGCCGACGCCGATCCCAACACCGGCTACGTCGTCTACCACACCGACGCCCGCGGCGGTAGCTGGACGACCCTCGGAGGCACCAGCGCGGCGGCGCCCCTGTGGGCCGCCCTGACCGCCCTGGCCGACGCCAGTCCTGGTTGCGCCGGCAGGCCCCTCGGGGCGCTCAACCCGGCCCTGTACCGGGTCGCGGCCGGCGCTGGAAGCGCGGCCGCGTTCACCGATGTGCTGGCGGGCAACAACGACTTCACCAACACCCATCCCGGCCGCTTTGTCGCCACGTCCGGGTACGACCTGAGCTCCGGCCTGGGCACCCCGATCGCCACCAACACCGGCGGCACCGGTCTCGTCGACCAGCTGTGTGGCGGCCCAGCGCCGATGCCGAAGCCCTCCCCCGGCCCGCCGCCGTCGCCAGGCCCCACCCCTGCGTCGGCGACTGTCCCCTCGGCGATGCCCGCCGCTGCGGCGATGCCTCCCTCCTCCCCGCCCCCGGCGCCCCTGAGCGCGTTTGGGCCTGCGTCCACTTCCCCGGCACAGGCCGCCTACGCGTCGATCAGGGGTCTTCACATCGCGCTGCGCCAGCGCGGCCGCACGCTCGTGCTCGGCAGCGCCGCCTGCCCGTCGGCCTGCCGGGTCGCGATCGACGTCCGCGCGCTCTCCGCCGTCGCCCACGGCAACGCCCGCGGGCGAGTCAGTGCCTCCGTCCACGTGGGAGCCCTCGCGGTCAGCGTGGCCACGCATCGCCACCGGCGGCTCATGCTGCACATGAGCGCGGCAGCGCTGCGCCTGCTGCGCAACCACCGCCGCGTGCAGATAGCCCTGACCCTGCGCGTGCGCGACGAGCGCGGTCGCCTGCACACGCAGACGCGCACCCTGAGCCTGCGGTTCTCAGGGCACTAGCCGCGCCGACGGCCGGGGACTGCTCTGCCCCCACGCGGAGGGGCCCGTCAGACCGGTTCAGTACCCTGCCTTCCAAGGCACGGGCAGCCCGGGGCGAGCGTCGCCCCCCATTCGAACCCGCCCCGCCCCCGCCATCGGCGGGCCGGCAAGGTGAGGTGAGCGTCCGTGACCCCTTTTCGCTCCCCGTCCCCGAAGGACAGTTTGACAACAAGAAGTTGGTCAGCGCCCCTGAGCCGAGCCGCTTCACTGCTCGGAGCGACGGTCACCCAACCGGTCGGCCCGCCGCCGATCGACTTGCTGGGGCCACCCGCGGCCCAGCGTCCCGCACGCCACCGGGCGACCGCCCCAACACCGCGCCTGGCCGTGACGGCTGCTGCGCTGATCGCGCTGCTGTTGCTCTCCTTGTGGCTGCGCACTCGTTGGATCTCGGCGTACTTCTGGATCGACGAGGGACTGTCGGTGGGCATCTCCTCGCACCACCTGACCGCGATCCCCGGCGTGCTGCGCCAGGACGGCTCGCCACCCCTGTACTACCTGATCCTGCACGTGTGGACGGGGGCGGTCGGTCACAGCGAGGCGGCCACGCACTTCCTTTCGGTGCTCATCGGGCTGCTGACCGTGCCGGCAGCGCTGTGGGCCGGGCGCTCGCTGTTCGGTACGCGCTGCGGCTGGTTCTGTGCGGCGCTGGCCGCCACCGACCCCTTCCTCACCTCCTACGCGCAGGAGACGCGCATGTACGAGCTCGTGGCGCTGCTCAGCCTGCTCGCCTGTGTCGCCTTCGTGCGTGCCTTCCTGTTCTCGGATCGACGGTACGTGGCCCCGCTGGCGCTCACCCTCGCCGCCCTGCTCTACACCCACAACTGGGGCATTTTCCTTCTGGCGGCCATGGTGGGCACAACGGGAGTGCTACTGCTCAGACCCGACCTCACCGGCCTCCCGTTCGCCGCCGGTCGCCGCCGACGCGTGCTCATCGACGGGGTGCTGGCCTTCGGGGGAGCGGCGCTCCTGTTCGCACCGTGGGTACCCACGCTGCTCTATCAGTCCGCGCACACCGGCGCACCGTGGGCGCTGGCGCCGACTTGGCGCGCGGCCGAGCAGATCCCGCTCGCGCTGCTCGGCGGCGCCGTCGCCGCCGTCCTGACCCTGATCACCGGTGGCGTCGGCCTGTACGCCGGACTGCGCCGCGGACCCCAGCCGCGGCTAGCCGCCGCCCGTGCGCTGGCGCTCGTGCTCGTCCTGACCGTGGCCGGCGCGTGGTCCTTCTCCAAGCTGTCCCCCGCGTGGGCCAACCGCTACTTCGCCATCTTTCTCGGCCCCTTCCTGCTGCTGGTCGCCTTCGGACTCGCGCAGATCCCTCAGCGCCTCGGCCGCCCGCGGCCGATCGGCGTGGCGGCGATGGCCGCGCTGGGGCTGCTCTGGGTGGCGGGGGCCAGGACACCACCCCGAGCGTTCAAGAGCAACGTGGCTCCGGTGGCCGCGCGGGTGGGCCCGGCCCTGCGGCCCGGCGACGTGGTGTTCGACACCCATCCCGAAGAGGTTCCCGTGATCGTCCGCTACATGCCGCCCGGGCTGCGCTACGCCACGCCGCTGGGACCGGTCGCCGATCCGCGCTTCATGGATTGGCGCGATGCCCTGACGCGCCTGCGCGCCAGCCGAGTGACCAACTCGTTGGCCCCCCTGGTGCGGTCTCTGGCCCCCGGTGCCCGGCTGGTGTTCATCCAGCCGGTGATCAACGGCGTGAACCCATGGCGCGCGCCATGGACGCACCTGGTGAAGGTCCGTTCCACCGAGTGGTCGCGGGCACTGGCGGCCGACCCCGCCCTCGTCCGGCTCAGTGTCGCCCCCCGGGCGCGACACGTCTACGCTCAGGTTCCGGTGCGGGCCACCGTTTTCGAGAAGCGAGGGTCTGGTAGCCCGTAGACGCGCGCCGGTGGCCGCCGCGTGCGTGCGCACCCTACGCACGCACCGGGCCTTGGGGACCGTTCTGCTCGGGGCAGCGCTCGTGCGCCTGGCGACACTGATCGCCTACCGACCGGCGCTCTTCTACAGCGACTCGTGGGGCTACCTGAAGATGGCTCGCGCGCCCAGGCTCGTGGCCATCGCGCCGACCCGTCCGAGCGGCTACCCGCTCGCCCTGCGGCTGTTCTCACTGGACGAGCACAGCCTCACGTCCCTGGTCGTTGTGCAGCATCTGGCCGGCGTGGCCTGCGGCGCCCTCGTGTATGGGGTCAGCCGCCGCCTGGGCGCCACCCGCAGGCTTTCGGTGGCCGGCGCGGCCCTGGTGTCACTCGACGCGTCGGCGATCGCCCTCGAGCAGCATGTGCTCGCCGAGGCCCTTTTCACCATCCTGATCCTGGCCTCGCTCGCGCTTGTCCTGGGACACCTCAGCGCTCGCGCCGCGGCGGTCGCTGGGCTGCTGCTGGCGGCCGCGGCCCTCATGCGCCCGGCGGCTCTCTTCGCGGTTCCCGTCTGGCTGCTTTTCGTCGTGCTGCGCCGCCCCGGACGTGGTGTCGTGTCGGCCGGCTTCGGTGCCGTGCTGGTGCCCCTGGCCGTCTACGCCGCGCTGCTCGGAGCGGTGACCGGCACGTACGGCCTGACCCAGGCCGACGGCTGGTTCCTCTACGCACGCATCGGCCAGATCGTGGACTGCCGCGGCGTGGGCGTCGCGTCCCAAGCGCGACCGCTGTGCGTGGCGGGCAAGCCTTCGCAGGGGCCGGCCTACTTCCTCTTTGACCGCGCCAGCCCCGCTCGCCGCGCCTTCGGAGGCATCAGCGCCACCGCCCGTCGTCAGGCGTACAGCAATGCGCTCCTGCGTCGCTTCGCCCTGGACATGATCGTGGCTCACCCGATGACCTACGCGCGCCTGCTGGGCGGGGACCTGGGGCGCTTCTTCACGCCCGGAGCGCCGGCGGGAGCACGCGAGGACGCCACCGTCAGGCTGCCGCGCACGGTTAGCCTGACTCCCGACGATCGTCGGGAGCGGCGCGGCCTGCCTCTGACGGGGACGCCGCGTGCCCACGCACCGGCTCAGCTGCTGAGCACCTATGGCCGCGTCATGCGCGTCCCGCGGCCGTTCTTGGCGCTCATGGTCGCGCTGAGCCTCGTCGCCGTACTGCTCGCGCGCCGGCGGCGCCTGGCCGTCTTTTTGCTCAGCGGCTCGGCTCTGGCCATGCTTGCGGGCTCGGCGGCGACGGCCGGCTTCGCCCCGCGCTATGAGACCCCGGTCATCCCGCTGCTCGTGTGCGGCGGCCTGACCTCGGCCACCGTGCTCCTCGCGCGAGCGCGCAGCGCTACCCCCGCCTTGCGCTCGCCCGGCCCGCCCGTGGCGGGCACCGACACCGGCGCTTGACGGCCGGGCCGGCCGGGTACGCCCCGCTTGCCCACCAACTCTGGAGGCTCCATGGCTTCGCAAACCTCAGACCCACAGCCCGAAGGCAAAGAATCCGCCGAGACCCCCCCGGGGGGTCCGCAGCCGCCGTCCTCTCAGCCGCACGAGGATGCGCAGACTCTCCAGGAGCCGGCGTCCGAGCACATCGACCAAGGACCCACGACCGAGGATCTCGACGAAGATCCGGCGTACAACCCGCAGGACGAGCACCTACGAGGGATCAAGGGAGGCTGAGGACTTGGGCGCGGCCGTGCAGTACTGGTTTTCTGGATCGCACGAAGAGTTCTCACCGTCGCAGCTGCTCGAACAGGCGGTCGCCGCCGAGCGCGCCGGCTTCGACGGCATCGGGTGCTCTGACCACTTCGCCCCGTGGTTTCCCGACGGACAGTCGGGCAACGCCCTGGTGTGGCTGGGCGCGGTCGGCCAGCTCACCGGCAAGCCCATCGGCACCGGCGTGACCCCGGTGATTCACCGCTACCACCCGGGGGTCATAGCGCAGGCGTTCATGACCCTGGAGGAGATGTACCCGGGGCGGGTCTTCCTTGGGGTCGGCTCCGGAGAGTCGCTCAACGAGACGCCGCTCGGTCTGGACTGGCCCGAGCCCGGGGACATGCTCGAGCGCTTCGAGCGCGGACTGGAGGCGATCGTGCGCCTGTGGGCCGGTGAGAC